>SMEK01000038.1_pt1 | contig 83414 bp, 68 predicted proteins | sample 2456371 | NCBI WGS metagenome assembly SMEK01 (sample SAMN10132590, study PRJNA489261) | soil metagenome | isolation source: day1 antibiotic-loamy sand soil ammended with composted manure from dairy... | place: USA | collected 2015-04-01
CCAGCCATTTTTGCTCCTACCATGAATATCACGGGCTCTTCGTTGGCCCTATGGTGGCGCAGCCAGCCCGTGCCTGAGGAGCCGGTGGACGAGGACACAAAAACGTTTCAAAAGATTTAATTCATTACATATTAATCCCAATCATTATGATTAAGTATAGAAGATTCTTGTTGGTTTTACTTTGTCTAATACTCCCTTATGTAGGACTTGGGCAGCAAATATCAAAAGAAGAGCTCATATTTCTAACCCCAGAATGGAAAGGTGAGCGATTTCCCGACGGACGCCCCAAGGTCTCTGATGAAATTCTAGATAGAATGAAGCTGGTAACGCTTGAAGAAGCTTGGGCCGTGCTGAGAAATGAGAATTATAATTATCAGTATGAAGATGGGTGGATGACTATTAACCCCGACAGCGTCCTTGTAGGTAGGGCGCTAACAGCTACTTTCATGCCAGGGAGACCTGATATTCATAGGGTTATAGATGACAGAGGACACAACAAAGATAACCGGATTTTATCACAGAATTCTTGGCCTATAGATATGCTTGTAAAGCGCGATGTATATGTAGTGGATCAATTTGGGGCGCACGTAGACGGACCTACCGTTGGCGACAACTTAGGCAACTCAATCTACGCCAAAACAGGTAATGGAATAGTATATGATGGAGCGATCCGTGATATCAATGGCTTGAAGGAATTAGGTGCCTTTACCTCTTTTTTCAGATCTTATCATCCATCTCATCATTTGAACAATCCCAATGGACGCTTAAATACCACGCTAGTGGGTATTAATACACCTACAAGGATAGGGATGGCAACTGTGATGCCTGGCGATGTAGTCCTTGGAAGAGATGGAGGGGTGATTTTCATTCCCCCTCATTTAGCTGAAAAGGTAGTCACCACATCCGAAATCGTAAGGCTTAGAGACATGTTTGGTCACCAAAGACTACGGGAGCAGAAATACACTCCAGGCCAAATCGACAATAGGTGGTCTGATGAAATTGAGAAAGATTTCTCTCAATGGCTTAGGGAAAATAGTGATAAACTCCCAGTTCCTGAAAAACAAATACAGGAATTTCTCCAACAACGTACCTGGTAAATAAACTTCTCTTACTTTAATAATGCTATTATGTTTACAACTAAATCAAGACGAGAATTCTTTAAAAAGGCGTTAACTGCAAGTGCTGCATTGGCACCACTTTCGCTAACTTTCGGCACAGGGTTAGAAGAAGCTATTGAGCGCGCACCAAAAAACTCAAACCCATCAGAATTAAAAATCACAGAAGTGCAATGTGCATTTATAAGGAATGGGAGTGGTTTGTTTGTTAAGATCCTTACCAATCAGGGCGTTTATGGCTGTGGAGAAGGAGTAGATGCAGTCCCAGGCACCTACCATTTTGTGAAAGCACTGGAGCGCCGATTGGTGAATAAGAATCCGCTGAACGTACACAGGCTTTTTGACGAGCTCCGTAAGGGAGGGATATTCCAAGGTGCACAATCAGGGATGTACATAGCCGTACTGTCGGCAATTGAAACAGCACTTTGGGATGTTGCCGGTAAGGTATTGGGCGTGCCCGTTTATCAATTGCTAGGTGGCAAATTCAGAGACAAGATAAGGGTGTACTGCGATACCGCCTTATATCAGCATAACTTGCCTACCCCAGAGGATTTTGCTAGAAATGCGCGGGAAGCAAAAGAAATGGGCTTCACAGCGGTTAAATTCGACTTGGATCAATTCAATGATCCTCACAAATATGATTTCTACAACTGGACTGCTAGCCCAGGAGAAATACAAAGAATGGAGGATCAAGTGGCAGCTGCTCGGGAAGCCGTAGGACCCGAGATGGATATTTGTTGTGATATGCACGGCAGGTATGATATGGTAACAGGACAACAAGTGGCAAAACGCTTAGAACCATATAGACTAATGTGGTTAGAAGAGCCGATTCCTGCAGAAAACGCTGAAGCTTATAAAATTATCTCAGACTCTACTATAACGCCGATTTGTGCAGGAGAGAACTTGTATTTGGCCCATGGATTCCGTCGCTTGCTAGAAATAGGAGCAGTTGATATTATTATGCCGGACCTCCAAAAAGCGGGAGGACTAGGGGAGGGGCAACGAATTGCTAATCTTTCCAATCTTTATTACGTGCCTTTCGCACCTCATATGGTCGCTTCCTTCCTTGGAGCAATGGCATCATGCCATGTCTGTGCATCTGTGCCCAATTTTATGATATTAGAATGGCAAACTTACTATCACACAGATCCTATGTTTGACGAAATTGTTATTTTTGATGGACCTAAAATCGAAAATGGATTTATACCGTTATCCGAAAAACCGGGCATTGGTGTAGATATCAATGTGGACGGCATGAAGAAGTATGCGACCAAGGGGTATCCGTTTTTTAAGTAAGTAAGTTATATAAAATAAATAAAATAGAATGAAATTATTTAGAACCGCTACAGCTATTGTCATAGAGCAAAATGGGTTATATTATTCATTACAAGATGAAAGCTGGGATGATTTTGTTAATGACGATTCCCTTTATAATAAGATGACTGCTATTGTGTCAAAGCTACAACCTGACACGGCTATTGGGGCCTCGATATATGACCATCTTCTTCCACCAGTAGGCAATCAGGAGATATGGGCCAGTGGGGTTACCTATTATAGAAGCAAGGTTGGCCGGCAAGAAGAGTCTAAAGGAGCTGGGGGCGGTGATTTTTATGGTCGTGTATATGAAGCCGAAAGACCTGAACTATTCTTCAAGGCAACAAGTCATAGGACTGTAGGTCATCTTGGCAAGGTTAGGATTCGAAAGGATTCTTCGTGGGATGTTCCAGAACCAGAATTAACGCTTGTGATTACTAGTTCTGGTAAGATAGTCGGATATACGATAGGCAACGACATGAGCTCACGAAGTATAGAAGGTGAGAACCCCCTTTATCTTCCTCAGGCGAAAACCTATGATGGGGCTGCGGCCGTGGGTCCCTGTATTTATGTTACTGAAGATACTTTAAACCCTGATACTGAGATTTATCTTGATATTTATCGGAACCAAGAATTGGTTTTTTCGGGCAATGTGGCCATTAATCAAATAAAGCGAAAATTTGAAGATTTGGTTAAATTCCTTTATCGAGAATGCAGCTTTCCATATGGCAGTTTACTGATGACAGGTACGGGAATAGTGCCTCCTAGCAGTTTTACCTTGCAGGCCAATGATGCGATCCATATTACCATAGAGCCTATAGGGAAGCTGATCAATACCGTGGAGTAGCTTTTTTGATCTTATTATCCCTATAGACTACAGCATTTCAATTCTTGCGTGTAGTTTTCTGTGATGAGTTGTGCCGTGTGCTGGTGTGCCATAGAACTGTGCAGTCAGCTCTGTCGTTTAATAGACTGAGTGAGGAATAGGTAATCTTAATAGGTTATGTGGAAAATGGTAAACGTGAAAAGACAGAGTTTTTTGTAAATACTAGGGCACAAGATCGAGCCATCATATTCTTAATTGGCACTTCTCTACCCATATAGAAGCACCTTCGTCGGATAAGGCATTAGGATGAGTAGTTTAGCTAGAAACGGGCATGGGGGAAAAAGAATATGGGTCTCATTAAATCCTTCACAGGATATGCTCAGTATTCGGATCATAGAAATGCATCCAGGTGCTGATGATATCTTGTTTGTTAGTGTCGTCAACACTGAAGGAAAAATTATGTATCACCAGGAAGTTCTTTTACTGGATGAATATGTGCATGTGCCATGTAAAAACTGGCCATCAGGGATATATCTCGTATCATTAGAAGGAGATAGCTTTATTTATAAGGAAAAGGTGGTTATAGTAAAATGAATAGAAGGGGCTAAAAAAAGCGATGGAGGCATCAAACGAGCGTTTGACAACCTCCATCTTTCAACCAGCTATGGATGGCTACAAAGGTAGAAATACTTTTTTATAAAACAAATGCTTTGAATAAAATATCAAAATAAATTATTGCATACTCTGCATTCCCTAGTTGGTCCTAACTTTCATCCGTTAATTTTTAGAATTTGAACTTTAGCCCCAAGGCGAGATTCAGGATGTCATAGAGCCCTAAATATCCAGTGTTCCGGACATAACTTACGAAGTATAGGTCGTTAAAACCCATTTCATAATAAGCACTGATTTTTTTTATGTTACTATTTTCTAATAGCTTGGACAATTTTCCTCCAATAAAGAGGCCCCAACGTATAGATGAATCCCACCAATAATAACCTTTCGGATATTTATCAGTCCAGAAGTTGCTAAATTGACTCCCGAAGGTGTAATTCAATAAAATTCCGGCAGAAATGGGATGGATGGTCAAATCCAGTTGTGGCAGCTCCTTTTTTAAGGGAAAGAAGGTGTTTTTAAAAGTAAGCATGACAATGTCATCCCCCGCCAACCATTTGGGAGCGTATCCTAGAAAGACATCCGTTTCAATCTTTTGCTGCGAATGCGAAATGCCTATCCCTGGAGATATGAATCCAATTCCCCCTGCGTACTGCAATTTGAAATGCACTTTATCCTTCCAGTGGGCCTCTGGTTTCTCCACTTTGGTGGATTGGGCTATATCGTGTCCAAATAGACTGATATGCATCAGAAAAGTTAATATGAATAATAAACCTAATCGAAGCATTTAAAAGTAAATTTTTTCAATTGTTGTTTCTTCTCCTGTAATTGTAATCTCTGCATACCCTCTTTTCCCAATGGTAGTTGAGACTACATAAGTTACACCATCATCAGGGAAGTCCTCTAATTGAAAAGAATGCTGATGGCCATGTAGCGATAGCCTAACTTTCGGGTGTTCTTTTACAAGTAGCGCATATTTATCTGATAGCTGAGGGTCGAAATCTCCATCGTAAGGGGGTATGTGTGATACGAGGATGGCAGCGTTATAATTGGCGCTATCAGCAAGTTCTTCTTCAATCCAAGGAATGTCAGGTACTGAACCATTGAAACTATGTTCTCTGGAATTGCTGTCAAAGAGTATAAACTTGATGCCTGCATAGGTAAAGGAGAAGTTGAATGGTCCAAACATCTTTGAATACACTTTAGATCCATTCGCCAAAAGATCATGGTTGCCTATCACGGTTACATAGGGCACCTTTAGTTTAGACATGATGTCGTTGACCCAAGTGAACTCCTGTTGTAGACCAAAGTCAGAAATATCTCCACTATGGATAACTAGGTCAACATCTTTTCGTTGGTTGACACTTCTAACAAACTCGTCAACTTCATCGTAAAAACGTTGGGTATCGCCCATGAGTATAATCTTAAGCGTATCCCCAGGTGTTTTCGACAAGAGTTTGTTAATATTCTTTTTATTTAAATCTCTTTCATGGGCCTTTAAAATGATTTGATTGGGGCTGTATTCAAAGAGATCGCAAGCAGAAAGGAAAATGACAGCCAATATTATACAGCCCTTGGCAAGAGGCCACAAGATCCAACTTTTCATTTTTCTATAAAGTAATACCATAACTACAGACTCATTTTACAGAAAAAAAGTTGCATTATTCTTTTATAATTCACTATTGTCATCTACATGATATTGATATTCAACCCTATATCATATAAGCTCAAAATGCTTTATTAGGCATATAAACTTTATGGTAATGAATTAGTATGTGGGTGTATGATAATAGGAGTGGATATAATATTTCTGGGATGTAAGGTTGGGTGTTTGTGGCAATATGGGTGGTAATGCCTGCTGATGAAATAAAAAAAGGGGCTGAAGCCCCTTCTTGATGTAGCGGGGAGCAGAATCGAACTGCCGACCTCAGGGTTATGAATCCTGCGCTCTAACCATCTGAGCTACCCCGCCAATTATTGTCCAAAGCTTTTAATACTTCTCATCAAAAGCGAGTGCAAACATACGAAGTTTGAAATATATAATCCAATAATAAATTTAAAGATTTAGTAAGAAAGAGCGTGAATATGTTCAGTTATATAGGAGTCCATTGTTTAATTTGCCTTGATTTTTAAAAGTAAGTGGTTACTTTTGTTTTTGTTGTCATATTTATTACAAATTATTCATATTAAAATATAAAAATTGATCATGAGAAAACTTATCTACGTTTTAATATTTGGTGTTTCTGCAATCACCCTCAATTCATGTGATTGGTTCGATGACGTTACGACCAAAGATATAAATTTCACCACCGATCTTTCTTTTGATGCTCATGTAAATCAGGAGGTTGAAGGAGAGTTCAAAGAAGTCATAACCTTCGATGCATTGGAGGATGAAGAAATTCTTCGATATAAAGATGACGTAAAGAAAATAGAAGTGTTGGGTTTAAGCTATAAAATTAGCAGTTTATATACAGAACATGAGGAGCAACTTTTCAATGGCAAACTTGAGTATCAGGTAGGCGCAAGCCCTAAGTTGACTTTAGCAGAGTTGAAAGATGTAGACATTAAAGCACTGGAAGCATCTGGTGAAGAAATACAATTAGATGTTCCTGCCAATGTCTTATCTGAATTGATGGATACTTTTGAAAGCTACAATAAAGTAACTATTTACGTTACGGGTACCTTAAGTGAAGTGCCTACTGATTTCCGTATGGAGATAAAAGCTGACTTAAAAGTGACTGCTGAGGTAGAAATTTAAGAAAATCAAAACTTTACGATTCTAAATGCTTTTGGGTGCTTATGAATCGTGAAGTTTAATTAATATTGTTGATTTCAATTATATGCGCTTTAATTACCTTGAAGCCAATTATCACCGCCTACCTTGAGTGCCAGCCAATCCGTAACTACCAAGACAGCCACCAGCCAAATATAACCAGCAGCAAATCCCGCCACGACATCGCTTGTATAATGAACGCCAAGGTACACTCTGCTGATACCGATTGATAAGATCAAAACAACCAAAAAGGCAGTCATGCCTATTTTAATTATAGGCTTTTGATTTCCTTTAGTGACAAAATAAATCACTGCACCATAGAATGCCATGCTGAACATGGCATGGCCACTCGGAAAGCTTAAGTTGCTTACTTCTACCATATGATCATGAAGAGGACGCTCTCTACCAAATAAATACTTTAAGGCCGTATTGATAGCGGTACAACCTATGGAGATGACGAGTACTTTTATAGCATCCCATTTATGAGGATGAATAAAAGTATTATAAATAAAGAGGCCTACGACCGGAATTAACACAAACTTAGTATCTCCAAGGAAAGTAGCCCACAGCATTAGCTTATCCACAAATGGTGATGCATATTGTCTGACAATAAAATAACCTCTATCATCAAATTTCCCAATCTCATGATTGAGTACAAGTATAGCGAGCTGATAAAAAATAAAGGTAGCGATAAGGCTAGTGACAAGAAGGACAATGTTGTTGATCGAAAATAGGCTGGGTTGTTTTGACCGCATGTTTTAAGACATCTTAAAAAGATAAAAAGCAATTCCGTCTGCAAAGATGCATAAAACACAATAAAGTATGATGCAATAATGAAAAATCGTGATCGAGGCGATAAGGAATAAGTCTTTCATGGCAATGTGCTAAAAGATGGTTCTTTAAACAATTTTAATTAAGAGATTTTACCATCCGAAAAGTTTTTGCCGGTACACCTTTTTGGACAATTGAAAGAAGATAAATACCTGATTGAAGGCGGTGGTCATTATAAACAAATGTGTTAGTCCCTTTTTCTGCTTCTAGGCTTTTGTTGAAGATGGTCGCTCCTTGCATATCCATAAGCTTCAGGTGCACAATGCTGTTGTCCGTAGCGTGAAAACTTACCTCAAAGTGTTGGTTGAAGGGGTTAGGGCTAATGGAAACCTGGGCTACTTGAGGTTGAGCCTTGTCATTAACTACGCCAGCTATATCGAAATATTTAAAATTGCCATCGAAGTCAGTTTGTTTCAACCGGTAGTAGTTATAACCCGATGCAGGATGTGTATCCGTATAGGTATAGTCGACCTTTTTGTTGCTATTGCCTGCTCCGGCTATCGTATCCAAAACAAAAAAGTTTTTGCCGTCCAAGCTTCTTTCTATGGTAAAGAAGTCATTGCCCTTTTCGGCAGATGTGGACCACCGGAGAGCTACTGTGTTCTCATCTGTCATACCTGCATCAAAGCTGAGGAGTTCAATGGGTAGAAGAGAATCGGCGCCATCACCATAGGCAATTGGGCCTGCTTGATCGGTATTGATCGTGATCCCAAAAAAGCCAAGCCAGCCTGCGATATTAATAGCTGATTTCCTATTAAGCCATCCGAAGTTTCCAGTGAAAGTAATTTTACCTCCTTCATTTATTGCAACTTTAGAAGCGCTATTCATTTCTAATAGAATATTGGTTAATCTTAACTCTCCATTAACAATCAATTCTCCATCATACCCTACAATGTTGCCTTCTCCATTTTTAATAATGACATGATCACTTTTTACAATTACTCTATCGCTATTTTGAGGGCTTCTATTTAAATTCCATGAAGCTGCAGCATTCCAGTTGCCAGAAGCTACGGACACGATAATAGGAGGTTCGTTCTCTGTAGCCGCATAAGATATTTTGCCCATCCCTATATTGAAAAATAAGCATGCGGCCATGATAACCAACAATGCTGTGACTATACCCTTCATGGCGTAACTTAAAATAGCTTTATGGCCGGTTTTAGTAGATTTTTGTAAGGATGTCATCATCGTCACTGCCTCCTAGAGCTTCCTGTTGTTTTTCTTGAGGTAGCGTTTTATGCTAGCTCTAAAAATAGAAGAAATGACATCATTCTTGAAGTTAAAAGTGTGGCTTTTAAGTCATGCGTAACAAATAGGCAGAAATTGCATATAGGACACCATGACAGATGTTTAATGCATGCAAAGCGCCCAAAACATCTGTCATATTTGGCTACTCCATGGGAGTGAGAAAGGAATGAGCAGTATGTTGCAGTGAGGGACCCTTGTAGACAAGAATCGGCAGCTTGCCTAATGCTTCCCGTCATTCATCATTCAACTATAACCAGAGATGATTAAGCTAAGAGTCTACTTAAAGATATCTCCAATTCTATCAAATATATTCTTCTTTTTTCTTTCTTGCGATTGTCTTCTTTGACTTCTTTGCCTGATTTTTCTTTCCTTCCGATCCGTATCATCCTTTCCAAAAAGTGGCAGGAGATCAAAAATTGTCTTTTCTTCCTCCTCAATAAACGGTTCACAGTCCATTGCTGCAACAATTTCCATAGGGGGTCTTGGAAATCGGGCGTGACGAATACTGTTAAACTGCTTATCTTGGTTTATTTTCTGCATAAACCTGCCCCAGATCGGTAGGGCCATGTGTGCTCCTTGGCCATATTGGATCGTCCTAAAGTGAATGCGAGGATCATCTGCGCCGACCCAAGCGCCAGCTACAAGTTCGGGCGTTGCTCCTATAAACCAGCCATCCGCATGGGACTGGGTCGTGCCTGTTTTCCCTGCAATGTCGTTGGTCAATCCATACCTATACCGTAAACTTGAAGCGGTTCCATTGTTTACCACATTCTTAAGCATTTCCCTGATCATAATACTCGCGGTTTGAGACAATGCCCTTTTCTTAGGAGCTGGCTCAAATTCTTCTAACACATTGCCGTATTTATCTTCGATCCGGAGCAGGTAATGTGGCGTTACTGCCATCCCTTCGTTGGCAAAAGTGCTATAGGCACCTACCATTTCGAAAAGCGATATGTTGGCCGTACCTAAAGCAATCGACGGAACAGGTTTGATATTGCTGCTAATGCCCATATTGTGCGCAAGATCCACTACCTTGTCTGGGCCAGTCTCCATAATATATTGCACAGAAATTGTATTCACAGATTGCGCTAGCGCACCTCCCATTGAATAGAGCCCTTCATACTGATCATTGGAGTTTCTTGGAGACCAGTTGTCATACTCTTCGTATACCATTCGCTCATTGGGATAATAATCGCAGGGCTGTATGCCACTTTCTAGAGCGGCTGCATAGACGATAGGTTTAAAGGTAGAGCCGACCTGTCTTTTGGTTTGCTTATTCACATGATCGTATTTGAAATACTTATGATCTATTCCGCCCACCCATGCTTTTACCTGACCATTGCTCGGGTCCATGGCCATAAAGCCTGCATTGAGAAAATAAAGGTAATGCTTTACAGAGTCCAGAGGAGACATAGAAACTTCCTTTTCACCTTCCCATGTAAATATTTTCATGTCGATAGGCTGCTTAAATATTTCTTGAATTTCCGCTTCCTCCAACCCTTCCTCTTTCAATTGTTGATAACGGGGAGCGTTATAAATGGCTTTTAGCAGGGTGCTTTCATCACGGTACCAAGGCCTTCTCCCTTTCCAGTGGTCATTAAATTGCTTTTGTAATGCTGCCATATGTTCTTTTACTGCTTCTTCCGCATAGCGCTGCATGGTGGCATCAATCGTAGTGTAAATCTTTAAACCGTCAGTATAAAGGTTATAAGGTGTTCCATCAGGTTTCTTTTTGGTTGCACACCATCGCAAGAGTTCTTGTCCTAGATTTGCTCTGAAGTAGGTGGCAAGTCCTTCGTTATGAGTATAATATTTGAACTGGAGTTGGATAGGTTCCTTTTTTAAGGAATCGGCCAGTGTATCAGACAAAAAGCCATACTTGACCATTTGTGAAAGTACTACATTTCTTCTGGCAGCAGATCTTTCAGGGTATTTGCGAGGATTGTAAGTAGTTGTGGCCTTGAGCATACCTACAAGTACTGCAGCTTGGCCTACCGTAAGTTCGGCAGGGGTGGTGCTAAAATATCTTTCCGAGGCCGCCTCAATTCCAAAAGCATTTTCTCCAAAAGGAACCGTATTGAGATACAAAGTCAGGATTTCCTCCTTGCTGTAAACCTTCTCAATACGAGTAGCAATAATCGCTTCTTTCACTTTTGCCACGGGCAGGGTGATGATACCATGATCTTGACGGGAGTAAATATTTTTTGCCAACTGTTGGGTAATGGTGCTTCCGCCACCAGAGCTTTCATCCATCAATAGCATAGTCTTGAAAATCACCCGTAGCAAACTCCTTCTGTCGACGCCCTTATGTTCATAAAAACGTACGTCTTCGGTGGCAATAAGGGCATCGATAAGGTTGGGAGAAATCTCTTCGAAGGATACATTTGTCCTGTCTTGAGTATAATATTTACCTAAAAGGACATTGTCCGCACTGTATATTTCAGAGGCTGTATTGTTTTGGAATTCGCTGATAGTGGCTTGTGTGGGGAGTTCGCCAAAGAAGCCCCACTTCACAACAAAAAAGAAAGCGATACACCCCAATATCAACATAGAAAATAGGCCGACAATACCACCAAGTACCAGTTTCCAAATAGGGGTGTTTTTAAGGTAAGATTTGAATTTATGGATGATTTGCAATTTTAAAAGTATTTATGAAAAAATAGTGCTTTATAATTAATCCCTATAGGCATAAGCAATTTGGCTGATCTAAGCAATTAATCACATTTTGCCATAGAGCCAATGATAAGGATTATTTATGGTGCAAAAGTATACCTTTTCTAAAAAGTAGCATATGGTTTTAATTTATATATAATAATTTAAGAGGTTCATCATATGAAAAAGGCGTAGTAGCTCTGATTCAACTTGTTGATGCCTGATACTATATCACAACAAAAATTTATAAACATTATTATAGAAAATAAGTTTTAGGCATACATTTTTATTTTAATATACCTTGAGAGATGGCTTAATGATGCTTCAGGGGTGGTTGTGGGTTAAAAATCAACCTTTTACCTAAATAATATATCATGAAAGGAATCCCAAGATGGCTCAGAAAAAATACAGTGCTCGTATTTTTGTTCCTTTTTCTTTCCTGTGCCACCAAACAAATCGTAATGAAGGATATGAGCAATACTACCTCACAGACCGGCAAGGCAATTGCATATCTAAAGGACACTGCCGTAACGGCTGAAACCTTCAATCGACAATTTGTAGAAGAAGGTGAACTCCAGCTGGTCGAAAGAAAAGAAAGGAATGGTATAATGACGCAGAGGGAAGAAAGGATTATGGAAACCCAATACGCATTCTATAATGAGTAATAGCACTAAATGGGACATTCTCTCGAGTCTTGTTTTCCATCTTAATCTGCTTTTATAGCGACTAGTGAAACAGAATAGTTCTGAGATGGATTAAATTCATAGTTTACTTTGTAATAAAGATGGAGTCGATTATCATTGGGGAAATACCCAGCATCACACCTTATCTCGCCAACCTTTACATTGCTCACACCATGAAGCGTAGGAGTCCTGCCAGAATTATCCATAATAGTTTGTTGAGGAATATAAAAAGCAAATAGGCTATCCGTGGCATTTAGTGCTGCACCATAGAATGTCTCTTCCTCAGTCAACAGTAGCTTACCTTCCGTATCATCTGATAATATATGAAGGATACCCTTTGACGAACTAATACCCAAGTTATGGTAGGTCGTTTTGGTGTAGGTATAAGTACCTGCGACCTTTTCACGCAGGTCTACGGGAGGTTCATTGGAGGCGCAACTCTTGAGCCATGCCCCAATCCACAAAAGGAATAATGGTCTTAGAAGTCGCATGTTATGATCTGTTTACTATGGGTTACAAATATCAAAGGGGGCAATTAGAATAAACATGAATACAAAGTTTAAATATTACTTTAGTAGGTTGTAAGGCAGTATTAAGAATTTTAACTGTTGAAAGTTGAGTTTTGAATTGGGGTGCATAATCTATGCAAAGGAAGATTCTCTTTTGTCTGTCATCCCCATAAATACTTTGACTGATGACAGCGAGGGCTCTTAAGTAATTCCATAGTTAAAGTCAGCTAAACTTAAATCGTATAATATTTATTAAATAGGTACTATATTTATTGGTTATATTTTTATTTTTATAAACTATAGTTTGTGTATAAGGTTATAACCTATATTTTTTCACATTAATAATTATAACCATGAGCACAATCAAGAATACAAAAACCGGATTTTTTAAACTCAAAACAGTAGCCCTAGGAATAGCCATTGCAGCATTTACATTTTTAGGATATGGAGCATTAAATGAGGCTTATTCGCAGAGCACTACAACCAGTGGCAATACGACTTCTGGGTCTACAACTAGCGGTACAACGTCAGGCAACACAACAAGTAGGGACATGCATGATGACAAAGACCGTAGCAATAAGAGTGATAAAAAGGATAGCAAGAGTACAAAAACTACCAGTGGAACAACTAGCGGGACCACTTCGGGTACCACCAACAAGGCCAGGACCACTTCTGGCAGTGAGGACGATTCTGTAAGAACTACATCTGGTACTCCAATGGGAACTCCTGGTGTAAGAACTACAGGGGGAGACAGAGACAATACCCGAACCACCTCAGGAACCACCAGTGGTACCACTTCTGGAACTACTTCGGGTAGTGAAAGAAATAACTCCGGAACTACCGCAGGCAATGACTGGGATGAGAATAGCACTACATCAGGCACAACTAGTGGCACAACTTCTAGAACCACTTCAGGCGCAACAACTGCTGGAAATGATTGGGATAATAACCGAACCACTTCAGGTACTACTAGCGGAACTACATCAGGTAACGATTGGAACAATAATAGGACTACCTCCGGAACAACATCTGGCACCACGAGTGGTACTACATCTGGTACTACCAGTGGAACCACTTCAGGAACTACTAGCGGCACCACAAGTGGTACAACTAGCGGTACAACTGGTACTACAACATATTAATGAGAATATATTAGGACTCTTGTAGGATACCGAACGAAGCCATTTTCGAAAGATTATGGCTTTCGTTGTCTTAGGGTTCTATCAATCATCAAAAAGCCAAGCTTACTGAAGCCTTTCCGCCAATCCAAACTTGTCCTGTACCATTGCCTATTTCATGGTCAATCAATGTATATGGAGCTATAGAAGTCACGCTGCTTTCTACTGCCTCGCTTGCAATATCTGAATACAATACATTGAATGAAGGCCCTATCGAGAAACTAATGTTTTTAGATTTGGTGGGCACCAAACTTATATCTAAACGCAGGAGGGAGTGAAAGTCCTTATGAAATCCTATACGGTCAAAAATAACATTATTGGTAACTTCGAAATTCAGTCCAAGATGATCGTTCAGCCCAGTTTCGGTACCAACTCCATAGCCCAATGAAAGCCTACTGTTTCCTGACCAAGCGCCTATCCCACTAGTAAAAATATTATAGAACTTTTGAACACCCGTCTTAAAGGCAATATTTGCGGGCAATATTTCTGTTATATAGAATTCGATTCGACGATGTCCTTGCTTAATATAACTGAAAAATCCTACAGGTATTCCTGATGCAGAATCGGCGATATTTACCAAGGCGATTTGACTTCCACCCACATATTGCGCATAGTTAAGCAAGCCGCTGATTTGTGTCCCTGATACCGTCTCTTCGGCTATATTGGCAATGCCGCTTAGTTGGAAAGTTTCCACCGCTTTAGCTTTGTTCAACAATCCCGACAATTGAGCGCCCTTTACAGTATCGGTAGAAAAGTTGATGAGACCAGAGATCTGGGTGCCGTTCACTTTTTCAGCTTTGTTCAACAATCCTGCAAACTGAAACAGTTGTACATCATTTTCAACAAAGTTAGCCAGTCCTGATATTTGCGTTCCCTCTACATTGCCTTCCACATAGTTATAAAGCCCAGATAGTTGCACCCCTTTCATATTCCCTTTTATAACATTGCCTATACCCGAAACCTGCGTGCCCTCTAGCGAGTCTTTGAGGAAATTGTAGATTCCAGCCACTTGAACACCTTTCATAGATCCACGATCGTAATTAAATAGGCCTCCAATTTGTCCTCCTCTTGTGTTATTGCCTACTATATTGCCTATACCTGCAATTTGGGCACCTTTAACATCCTTTCTAACAATATTGACAAGGCCGCCCATTTCAAATTTATTCACCCCATAGGAATATCCAGCAAGTACGTTAAGAGAAAAGTCATTTTCGATAAGGCCACTCATCTTTAGGTTGGTCCCGATGGAAGGCAGAAAGGAAACTTGCACTGCCACTTGGCGTATCCAATCCATGTTGCTTGTCCTTGTGAAAAGCGCTGCAGGCACCAAGGTTCTTACCAATGATAGAGACTCTACCGATTGGGGGGAAACCGGAATGCTTTCGAGCTTTTCAATGTCTTTCCTTTCCCTTTTTGGCTTTAATGTAATGGACAAACTTTGATCCTTAGGGTCTATGAAAATGACTTTTTCATGAAAATCCTGATGATTGAATGCGATACCAAATTGCTTGAATTCGGCGGGAATTACCATAGAGAAACTTCCATCCGCATTGGTAAGGGCAGACACCAAGCTGCTTATTTCGTAAACTACAATATCTTCGAGTGGTGTCTTGTCTTCAGCAGAAAAAACCTGTCCCCTAATAGTGTACTTTTCTTTTTTTCCACTGGTACTAGAAGCCTTTTCCAACAAAATCAAATGGTTGCCACTCACCTTATAATCGATGTTGTCTGGTAGGATCCTGTCCAAAGTTGACTTAACAGATTCGTTGTCCAAATCATATGACAATGTAGAAGGATGGTCAGACAGGATGGAAGAATTGTAGGAAAAGGTAAAACCTGCTTTCTCAGACATGTCAAGTAGGATGTTTTCCAATGGCTTTTCATGCACGTGCAAAGAAACCTTCCTCTTGAGCAAATTATCTTGAGCTTGTGCACAAAAGATCACCAGAAGAAAAAGGTGAAGGGAAAGTAGGGAACGAAAGGTGTTATTATTCACATCCACTGCCTGAAATAATGTACTGGTCGTTTTCTTTTAGTGCGTGGAGATCGAAGCTAGCACAGATACTTTCAAGAATTTGATCGATGTCTTCACCATAAAATTTAGCCGTTAACCTGCAATTGGCGATGGATGGATCTTGGATAGCAATCTCTGTATTGTAGTGGGCGGCTAAAACATGAAAAACACTTTCCAATCGTTCATTTTGAAAAATAAGGCTTCCTGATTCCCAGAATAGGGCATTAGGATCGAAAGGCACAAGGTCTTCCAATTGTTTTGAAGCATTGTCTATTATAATAGTTTCTCCTGCCTCTACTGTTTTCTCTATATGCGCGGTAGTAACTTTTACCAAACCTTCTTTTACTCCTATGGTCATTTGAGCCAAAGTATCATACGCTTTTACATAAAATGAAGTGCCCAGCACCGTTATCTCAACGCCGCTGGTTTCTATTATGAAGGCCTTATTCGCATCATGGGCTACATCAAAATACCCCTCACCTTGAAGGACAACTTTACGTTCCCCATCTCCAAATGATTTAGTATAGGAAAGTCGAGAATTGATATTTAAAGTCACGATAGAACCATCAGACAGTGTGTCGGTTTGGGGCGCATGAGTGGCAATAATCTCCATATTTTTGGAAGGCTCAAAGGATTGAGAATATATCCAATATAAACTCAAACCCACTACCAATACTGCCGCCACCCGAGTGAAATAATAGTAGAGGTTTTTAACTTCTCCTTGGGAATGTTGCTGTACTTTGGAGTTTTCGATCTCATCAATCCTTGCGTTCAGTTTTTGCCAGCCCTTGTCTACATCAACCTGGGCTTTCTGATGAGGCATGACTTTTCCTGCTTTATTCCAAAGCGTTTCCATTTCAGAAAATGCAAGAGCATTATGCTTGGACGCCTCACGCCAATGCCGTACCGTTTCCACTTCATCCAAGCTTGCCTCTCCAGCAAGCACCTTGGTGATTAATTCATAATCTATATGTTCATTTTCTTCAGCCATTGAGCCTGTTTGTGTATAGACAATCGAAATCTATTTTACCCTGATTCACTTTAAAAAAAATGTATCATGCCATAGATCAGTTGTATTAAAAAGATTATTAGTATCACACTGATGTAGTCCTTCAAATTTTCACGCAGGAATTTCAGGGCTTTGCCCATTTGCGTTTCTACGGTCTTTATCGACAGCCCCAATTGTTCTGCTATTTCCCTGTATTTCAATCCTTCCTCTCTACTTAAAATAAATATTTTTTTTCGCTCAGGTGGCAATTGTCCGATACAATCCTCAATCTTTTCTTGTAACTCTGCCACCTCAATACTATTAGAGAAATCTTGTTCCTCTGTATGAACACTGGCATGTTGAGCAAATTTCAGCCTTACCTGCATATGCTTCAGGTGATTGAGACAGGCATTTCGGACTGATCTGTATAGATAAGCCTCAAAAGAACCCGTAATGTCAAGCTCTTCCCTTTTCTTCCAATAGTTGACAAACACCTCCTGCACAATCTCTTCTGCCTCGTCGCTATCTATTATATACCGACCAGCATATCCGCACATATCTGCATAACATTGACGAAACACTTCCTCAAAAGCCTGCTTGTCGCCAGCCTTTATTCTAAGGTTAATGTCTTGCGATGGTGTCAATGGATTCGGTTTCGTCAGTTCAGAATGAAAGCAAAATTATATTTTAATTGGTATTATTCAAGCGATTTAGGAGACTAAGATCAATTATATAATGTACAAGCAGCACTATGAGGAGGACTTAACGATGCACGAGGAAATCTTTGTTGCTTTGGCATTAACAAGACTAAAATGACTGCATCAAAAAACGAAAGAAAACATCAATCCTATCTTTTGAAGATAAAAATAAAGGCAACTTCCAATGAATTTTCCGCCATAAAAATAATTTTTGGCTAACCCTGAACTTTGAACCTTCACTCCTCAACTTTCATCTCCCAACCAAATCCAATAAAAGCTCAGGTTCGTCGGTGGTAATGAAGTCCACATTTTGTTCGAGTAGCCAAAGCATGTCTTCTCTCTTGTTTACGGTCCAGACATTTACGGTGAGGCCTAGGTCATGCGCTTCTTTTATCCAATTGGGCTTTTCACGCAGCCGATTGATGTTGTAGTCCAAACCATAGAAGCCTGCTTTTTTGAGTTCGGCAGGAGTTTTATCGCCATTTAGATAAGCTACTTTCGCAAGAGGATCTTTTTCCATGATTTTGATACATACATCATAGTCGAAAGCGATAAATTCCACCCAGGCTTCCGCACCAAGGTCATGCACCAACTGAACACTCTTCTCTGCTAGCTTGAGGCTCCTTGCTTTGTTGACTTGAGATGTCTTGATCTCAAAAATTAATTTTGTGCTGCTTTGTTGCCGTATTCCTTTTTTGATATACGCTTCTACAGTGGGCAGGCCTTCACCATTAGGGAGCTTTAGGGTGGACAATGCTTCATAAGTGGAGCTTTCTATGGGCATCCTCATAAAATCTGGATCGTGGTTCACCACCAGTACCTCATCCTTTGTCATCCACACGTCAAATTCTGTTCCTTCACAACCAAGCCTAATGGCCTCCTTTAGTCCTGCAATAGAGTTTTGTGGGTTTTCTGAAGCCTTCCATGCCCCTCGGTGGGCAATCACTTTGTTTCCATGAAAGTTAGGAGGGGCATTGAATATCCCCAATACAAAAGTCATCAATAATATCTGTAGGGTGTTCATATCAAGTCATCTTAAATATACAATAGCTTGTCTTTAGGTAAGCACCATAAGATTATTAACCAAAATTATGCAGAAATCTCTTGGCTAATGATCCTACACTTGAAATTTAACAATTTGGTAATCTTGATTCTCACTTCCCCGGGTTCACTTTGTTTTTAAAGAAATTTGAGATTACCGCTATTGGTTCACAACGTAGGGTGTAGTTTTGCGTACACTAAAAATTGTGGATGGCCCATGTATGGGCCTTTATTTTTATTGAAAGCTGCCTGTAGGCCATATGAAACGTAAAGATTATTTTACCCTTATTCTTATTTTAGGTTCGTTATGTACGATCAGTCCCTTTGCAATTGACATGTACCTGCCAGGGTTTCCCTCTATTGCCAAGGACTTGTCCACCAGCATTTCGACTGTTCAGCTTTCATTGACAAGTTATCTGGTTGGAATTTCTCTAGGGCAGCTATTTTACGGTCCCTTACTTGATAGATACGGAAGAAAACTGCCGCTTTATTTAGGGTTGGGAGTTTTTATTGCCTCCTCATTAGGTTGTGCGTTGACCACATCGGCAGAAACGCTTATCGCTATGAGGTTTATTCAAGCTTTAGGAGGTTGTGTTGGCATGGTAGCGGCCCAAACCCTTGTGCGCGATATATTCCCAGTAAACAAGACTGCACAGGTTTTTTCTCTACTCACCTTGGTAATCGCCATATCGCCGATGGTTGCTCCTACGTTGGGCAGTTACATCACTACTGCGTTCGACTGGCATTATGTCTTTATCTTGCTGGCCATCATCACCGCCATCATAATGGCTGCCACCTTCTATGTGCTTCCAGCAGGCAATGCTCCCGATCCGAGCATTTCACTGCAACCGAAATCAGTTCTAAAGAATTATCTCAAGGTAATCAAAGAACCTCAGTTTCTGATCTATACTTTGGCTGGAGGCATTGCAACAGCTGCGCCATTTGCCTACATAGCTGGCTCTGCCAATGTCTTTATCAATATTTATCAAATGACCGAGCAGCAATATGGTTGGACCTTTGCGTTACTGGCCTTTGCCATGATCGGCACTACCCAGCTCAATCATGTTTTATTGAAGAAGCTAAGCAGCCAGAAGATTGTTCGCTTTACACTCCTTTACCAATCTTTTGTAGGCGTTTTGTTGGTGCTCTGTATATGGATGAATATAATAGGCCCATATGGCCTCATTGCACTATTGTTCGTATTTTTGACTGGACAAGGTTTGTCTAATCCCAATGCTACTGCATTGTCTCTTGCACCGTTTTCCAAGTATGCAGGGAGTGCTGCTGCACTTATGGGCAGCTTCAGGATGGCAATGGGAGGACTGCTGTCTGCGGCTGTGAGTTTATTTCATGCTAATACTGCCCTGCCTATGGTAGGTACCATGGCATTCTGTGCAATCGCTGGCCTATCGGCTTTGGTAATCGGCAAAGTGAAAGTCAGGCACAAAGCAAGGAAACGGCAAGTCGAAGAAGATACATCAGTACTTATGTGATATCAATATAAAGTAGATGAAATGGAAGTAAGAAAATTAGGTAAGTCGGAAGTTGAAGTTACCCCCATGGCATTTGGTGCTTGGGCAATTGGAGGATGGATGTGGGGAGGAGCAGAGTCTAGTGCAGCCATACGTGCCATCAAGACTTCTTATGATGCTGGCATAACCACGATAGATACTGCACCAGTTTATGGATTCGGGCATAGCGAAGAGCTGGTGGGAAGAGCACTGCAGGGGATACCAAGGGATCGCTACCAAATATTGACCAAATATGGTTTGAATTGGGGAGAAGAAGGTGGAACGCTCTACTTTGAAGACAAAGACAATGATGGCAACCCAATAAAAGTATATAAGTGGGCCTCTAAGAAGAAGATAATACAGGAGTGTGAGCAAAGCCTTAAGCGATTAAAAACAGACTATATTGATCTCTATCAAATACACTGGCCAGACGTCACAACACCCATTGAGGAGACGATGGAGGCCGTTCAAAAGTTGATAGAGCAAGGGAAGGTGAGGGCAGCAGGCGTTTGCAATTATAATGTGGAGCAAGTAGATGAAGCTTTAAAAACACTGCCTATTGCGTCTAATCAAGTGCCGTATTCCATGATCAATAGGAAAATAGAAAAGGACGTAATCCCACAAGCCCTTGAAAAGGGGATAACCATAATTCCTTATAGCCCTTTGCAAAGAGGTGTGCTTACAGGAAAAATAAAACCTGGTCATCAGTTCAATGAAGGTGATTCGCGCAAGGCCAATCCTTTTTATTCTGAAGCCAATATCCAACAAGCTTTACACTTACTGGAAGAAATCAAAGGGATAGCCGAAACTCATCAAGCTACATTGGCACAATTGGTCATCAATTGGACAATTCAGCAACCGGCAGTAGGCTGCGTACTAGTAGGAGCTAGAGATGAAAAGCAAGTTTTGGACAATGTCGGTGCACTTTCATTTACTTTGAACAAAGAAGAGCTTGAAAAAATAACCCAGGCAGCAGATAAATTTGTTTTGGTAAATGGTTGATCATCTTGTCTTAAATAATCGACGATTCCTTTATAGCCAAATTATAAATGGCGATTTCGGGCAAACTTCGCTTAGCCCTTTTGAAGTAAACACGCTTGAGTTTTGCAGAAAGTGGCTAATGGGGGAAGAATATTTTGAGCTTACGACAAGTGGATCTACAGGCACGCCTAAACCTATCCAAATATCAAGAAACCAAATGAAGGCTAGCGCTGCTATGACCATTGAAAAATTGGAGCTGGAAGCAGGAGACCATATTTTGGTTTGTATGAATACAGCTTATATCGCAGGGAAAATGATGTTGGTAAGAGGACTAGAAGGCAACATGGCCATGACGATTGTAACGCCTGTTGCCGATCCTTTCAAAGATTTGTCTCCCCATGCTCGATTCGCTTTCACGGCATTAGTGCCATTGCAAATGGAAACCCTACTCAAAGGGCCGTTAGCCTATCAAGAGATCCTAAATGCGATGAAAGCCATCATAATAGGAGGGGGCGCAGTGAGCAACAAGTTGGAAGAGGCCATCCAAGAAGTGGAGGCGCCAGTCTACAGTACTTACGCCATGACCGAAACTGTCTCGCACATTGCTATGCGAAGGTTGAATGGCCCGGACAAATCAGATAGCTACCAAACGCTGCCAGGAGTAACTATTGGGCAGGATGACCGAGGTTGTCTGACAATTCACGCGCCGGTAACCAATTTTGAAACCATCGTGACCAACGACCTCGTGACAATAATCGATGCTCACAGTTTTGCCTGGAAAGGGCGAGTTGACAATGTCATCAATTCTGGTGGGATTAAAATCCACACAGAACAACTGGAGCATAACGCTGAAAAGGTTTTGCTCCAATTCAATATCCACAACCGCTTTTTTGTGGCAGGCATCCCGGACGATTCTCTTGGAGAAGCAGTCGTGCTTGTTATGGAAGGGGAGTCATTAGAAAGCAATATAGAGCACTCGCTTCTCAATGCATTAAAACAGTCGTTACCAAAATACCATATGCCTAAAAAGATATTTTATTTGGCGCGGTTTATCTTAACAGACACAGGAAAAATACAGCGAAAAATGAGCTTGTCTGCCTGCATAAACAAAAACACTCCATAGTCTAAGAAGATCGAAGTTTAAGAAAAATCGATAACCCTATGGTATCCAATACTAGCATAAGAATTTGATGAGCGTTTAGCATTGAAATCCTTACTTTTGCAGCATGACACAAAATATAAATTTTGACAAGTTAAGTACTCTCGACATAGCTTATCATACACCCGATGTTCCACCACCATATTCCTATGCATATGACTTGGAATTGAATTTTGCGCCTACGGGACTGGAGTTTTCGTTTAAGCTCACGTATACAGATCGCGATGAATTGGATGAGGACGAAATATTTGAAGAGGGGTTTACATTGAATGATGATTATGATGGCAAAGGTACACTTCCGAAGGCATGGTCAGAAACCATGGTTGCTCAGCTACACAAAACATCATGGACAAGAAACAAAAAACACCAGTCGATCCAAATCAAAGCTGAAGATATTGACCAGAATACTTTTGAAGGAAGCCCGGCAGATATTGAGTCTTGGGAGTACCTGTTGCAAGAAGTCATGCAAGGCATATACGAAGTCAATCAAAGGGAGCTTCCGCTTGATTTTCGATATAAGGAAATAGAAAAAGCTGGTGAGTTAGAGATTGCACTTTATGCTTCATTTGCCAAAAGAGAGGCTCATATTACCTTTATTAAGAAAGACGCTCCTGAAGAAAAACGTCCCATTCAATGGAAGGAACTCAAGAAATTGCTGAAAGTGATTTCTGCCCCTGACTACTTGCCTGCCAATGCTAGGGATACAGCTCCAAGTAAAAGAGGAAAGTACATCAACCCCGGAGATGGGAAATGGTACATGTTTGGGAAAGCCGCGCTTAATCCTAGTGCCAAAGTGGATAGTTTGGTTTTTTCATAAAAAGAACACGCCATGAAATTCGTCAAATTATTTTTATGCATGACCTTATCCGTCTGTGTTATTTCCAGCTGTTCCAACTGGAGCAAAACTGCAAAAGGGGGCGCAATCGGAACGGCAGGTGGGGCTGCTGTGGGTGCCGGAGTAGGTAAACTAGCAGGAAATACCGCCGTAGGCGCCATCATGGGAGCGGCCATTGGTGGTGTTGCAGGTGCCACAATTGGAGCTTATATGGATAAGCAAGCCGATGAAATGCGGGAAGATCTTGAAGGCGCCCAAATTGAAAGGGTAGGGGAAGGTATAAAGATTACTTTCGACTCAGGTATATTGTTTGATGTCGACAAGTCAGATCTGAAACCTGTAGCGCAACAAAATATTCGTGAGCTTTCCGAAACCCTAAAAAAATATGAAGACACCAATATTTTGATTGAAGGGCATACAGATGATACTGGAGCTGAAGCCTACAACCAAGCGCTTTCTGAAAGGAGGGCAAAAAGTGTTGCAGATTACCTCACTTCTTTAGGAGTGGCCAATTCTAGGGTAACTACCACGGGTTATGGAGAAGGGCAACCGATAGCGGACAATACCACTGTGCAGGGTAGAGAGCAAAATAGAAGGGTAGAGATTGCTATTTTTGCAAATAAAAAGCTACAAAGGGCTGCTAAGCGTGGTGATTTAGACAACACGAAATATTAATGCGTTTTGTGTTTTGCTCCAAACCCGTCAGTATGGCTCTTGCCTTCTGACGGGTTGGTATATTTAGCGCTATTCTAACTTTTTTCTTTTGACTTGACGCAAATGGAAAAGTTCAAAGCTGAGTAGTCAAAAGATATGTGCTAAAGTATGGTATATGCAGCAGCGCCAGGGATGGTGGCTTTGTTTGAGCCCGAAATGGCCAGCGGGCTGACTGGCGAGTGCCACCAGCCCGCCCGGGCGCCCAAAGTTTCATTAGCTGCACATATTAACTACTAAAGATTAATTTATAATATAATCTCCTCTGGAGGTTAGGATAGCGATAAATTCTTCGGCAAGTTTAAGGCTTGGCTTAGCCGATTTGGCCTGTTTTGCTTCGATCGTAAAAGCATGTTCGTTACCTTCATAGAAGTCGGCAACATACTTCCCTTTCCCAATGCTTAAACGGATAAAGTTTTTGGGATTGACGTAATGGTAGAAAATGAAATTTCCATTTATGGGCATGCCTTCGTCATAAATACCCTCTGCGATTTTTTTGCCGTCTTGAGCATAAAACATTGCCTCGCCATGTCGTTTCTCATCATAATAGTCGTTGCTACTTTGGTAACTGACCACGGCTTTTATGTTGCCATTTTCATAGAATTCGGTTTCTATGAAAGTCCCATTTTGACCATACTCCCTTTCTTTTAATAAGGTGGCATAGGTCCAGTCGGCATACTCACTGACCTTGATAACACTACCATCAAAATAATGACTGATAATGTTGTAGTTGAGACTTGTGCCTTCATAGGGGCGTTCGTTTTTATAGATAAGCTTGGCTTTAACTTCCCCATTTTCATAATCTCTGCTTTCTATGAGTTCGCCGTCCTTATAAATCTTTTCTTGGTACAAGCCTCTGTAATCGTAATATTGCCATAGGCCGTTGGGCTCGCCGCCAGAATAGGTTTTTATATGACTAATGGATCCAGAATAATCATATTCATAAAAAACGCCTTCTTCGGGCTTGCCAGCATTATAGTAGGAAGTTGAATGCAAGACACCTTCTTCGTTATAGAACTTCGCCTCTCCATCTAAGAAACCATCTTTATAATTCATTATTTCTGATATCTTTCCATTTGAATACCTGGTGGCTGGGCCTTCCTTTATCCCCATGTTGAATGTAAAAGTCTGGCTCAGAATGGGCGCCTCATTAAAATAGGCTTCTACTTTATATACAGTTCCTTCATATGGCAGGCCTTCTTTGTATGTGGCTTTGCTGATAAGATGGCCCTTATTGTCATAAAACAAAGATTCTCCGTCGGAAACTATCTTATAAAGCAGTTGACCTTTTATGTTATATTTTGCCTCATTGATTAAGGCACCTGCTTTATATTCATTTATCTTTAGAATATTCTCATTCGAAAAAATTACTTCTTTGCCAGACTTTACAGGCGTGGCAGTGTATGCCCCAAGAAGCTCTCCGCTTTTACCATAAGCTTTCTCTTCTTTTACATAATATTCTTCATAGAACACTTCCTTTTTTATCTTACCGTTGGCATAGTAGGAGATTTTTTTTTCGTATCCATAGTCTTTGTTATAAAATGTCGTCTCATATGGAAGGCCATTTTCATATATCTCGGCAGCAGCCAAAGCGCCATTCTTATAAGTGCTGATAGAAGATATGAGATCATTGTACATTTCAATAAGCTTTCCTTCATAAGGATAACCGTCTTTATAGGTCAGCTTGGCAATTTCATTTCCTAGCGAATCATACATTATACTTGACTTTCCTATTATATGCTCTTTTTGAAGTACTCCATTTGAATAAAATGTTTTTTCTACAAGTCTTTTCCCTGCTGAATAGGTGATAACTTCTGTAGGGAAAAAACCATTGAAAGTACCTTCATAAGGGGAGTCGTTTTTATAAACACCCTCATGGAGCAGCTTGCCTTCTTTATTATAAAATTGGGCATTTCCTTCACGATGTCCTGCCACATAGGGAATATTCTCTGCCATTTGTCCATTTTCATGAAACTTGATGTATTCGCCTTCTATTCTACCATTGGAATAGGGTGTAATAGATGCAATCCTGTCGCTGTCATGCATGAATGCATACTGAGCACCATCATAGGGCATGTAGCCATCATAAGTCAGTATGGCTAGCTGTTTTCCGCTTTTATCATAATAAACTTCCTTTTCATACTCGTTCCCATCGGTATAAACTTCCTTTTGTAATTCACCGGTCATATAGAAGTGTTTCTGAACACCTTGGGCAATACCGTCCTTAAACTCGTAAATGGTCTTCGGAGCGAGCGGGTTGTAGTAAAATTCTACCATATGGCCATTATAAATGTAACCATTTACAATCTGATCACTTATACCTATCAGGTTTCCCTTTTGATCGTAATAAGCAACAGATGATATATCCTGCCCATTGTATGTATAAATAGCCCTGGTCTTATTTCCTTTGTCCTTAGCATACAATTCTTCTCTTACAATCCTGCCATTTTCGTAGGTTGACAAATAATAGTACCCGTTCGCAATGGTCATGTATGTTCCTTCTACCGGTTCACCATTCTCATATATGCCTTCTGAAAGCTTTGACCCATCCGAATCATATACTGAAAAGGTTCCGCTTATTGCCCCATGTGCATATTGGGCCTTTTGCTGTATTGCTCCCGACTCATAGTACCAGATAACTTCACCATGAAACTTATCCTCTTCGAGCGATTCGCTATATGCATCCATCTGCAACTTCCCCGATACATAGTAGTCTTTTACTCTGTAGCCATTGCCCTCTTTCTGAGGAAATGGTCGGTAGAATGCGGCTTTTGATTTAAGAGTAGGTTGCCAGTCTTCTTGATAATAAACGGTATCAGTCTGTGCGAAAAGACAATGAAAACCAGCAATAACAAAGAAAAAGTTAAGCAATAAGATTGTGCGTTTCATATTTTTAATTGTTCAGTAATAATTTAGAATGAGAGCATGATTACATGCCGTCATTTGAAATAGAATAGGTACCAGCCGCCTTTTAGGTATAAGCAATCAGAGTCTTCTTACATCCTTATAGTACCAAGCGGTCAACAAGCCTACGATTCCTCCCAAAAGATGAGATTCCCATGAAACATTAGGCTGGTTGGGTAATAAGCCATAGAATATACCTCCATACAGCAGTACTACCACTGTAGCCAATAAAATGGATTTAAAGTCCTTTCGAAACAGTCCTAAGAAAATAAAAAAGAAAGCGAGGCCATATATTAGGCCACTGGCACCGATATGAAGTGCCGGACGGGCAAATATCCAAACCAGCAAGCCTGTATAGAAATAGCAATGAAAAAATACCTTGGCAGCGATTTTTTCATAAAACACAAATAATGCTGTAGAGAGGAATAAAAGCGGAAATGTGTTGGACACCAAATGAAGTATATTGCCATGCAACAAAGGCGCAAAAAGTATCCCAACAAGGCCAAAGGTATCGCGGGGATATATTCCTAAAAAACTTAGACGAACATTGAAGGTAACCTCAAAAAAGAAAACCATCCAGATAAGAAGCACAAATCGGATGGGTACAACAAGGAATCTGCTAAAGAAAAAAGAATTAGAAGCCATTCAGCATTGATAAAGATATTGTTAAGGTATTATGCAGAAGCATAAGTAAAAATCTGCCGCATGAATACCTGAATCCTACCCTTAAGGTAGGAGAAGCGCCTTATGTTAAATGTTTGAGGATCCGATAGGATCCTCAATGCCAAGCTTATTTTGCTTCTGTCGTATCGTTATTGTTTGTCTGTTTATTGTTTTTTTTGTTGTATTCGGCATTCAGCCCTACGATCACCTCTTGAGTAATGTCCAAACTGTCGTTAGCATACAACACGCCACTTCCTTTGGTATAGGTAAGTACAAGCTGAAGATTATTTTTTCTACCATACTCTTCTAAGTAGTTGGCTACATTGTCGTAAAGCTCATTGTTTACCAGATTCTCATCGTTCATCAGCTCTTGTTGCAAAGTCTGCTGATAACGGATCAAGTTCTGCTGCTTTTGAGTAAGGTTTTCTTCAACAGCTCTGGCTTGTGCCATTGTCATGTTCTGGACATTTCTCTGAAAATCATTGATTTCATTTTGAAGACCCTGAGCGCGATTGGTGTATTCAGCTTCAAGCTTGGCTCTTTTGGCTTCCAACTCGTTTGCTTTGTCTTTGAAATAATCGTAGTTCTGCAATAATGAGTCTGAATTGACATAAGCAAGCTGTCGAAGAGCGGAAGAGGTGCCTACGCTTGCCTGCACTTCAGTAATTGCCTCATTTTTTTCCCCACCAGTAAAGTGTAAGACATATAAAACCCCGACTGCTATCAATAATATCACGTTCAGGACTAACGATAAATTTTTCACTACAAATTTCTTTTTGGTTTATAATAATTTGCGGTAAAGATATAAAAAGTATGTGATTTTTTAATTACAAGATTCTCGACTTTGAAAAATTAGCCGGAGGTGAAAAAATATGGGAAATTATGGATGAGAGGAGGAAATATTAAAGGAGATCATCTGGTTTATGGGCAGGAAAAGGCAATAAAGGTAAATTAAGGAACAGGTATTGATAACTGGTTGTCATTCACTAATCCTCTCATTTGCGCCTAAATAATCCTCTACTTCCTGCTTCAGTTGCAAAGACACGGCTTTTATGCTTTCTATCTCAGGTATATGCCTATTGAAGTCTTTCATTTCTATACTTTCCAAGGTTCTCAATCTATCGACAAAAGAAGTAGCAGCGACAAACTGACAAGAAGACTTAAATTTGTGGATGGCGAATTTAAATCCTTGTATATCGTCATGATGTACACAGCGTTCTACTGCTTCCATGAACTCAGGAAAAGTAGGCACAAAAAGCTTTAATAATACTGCAATCTCCTCTTTGTCATCATAGAAGATTTCCTCTACTTTGGAGAGATCGATGATTTTTTCCATTTTCTTAAACTAATATTTTTGTCAACCACAGCCTGCAAAAGCTTTTAATACTTCGCAATATTTGACACTGGTCACCCAAAGCCTTTTCCAAAATAGGCTTCAAAATAATTGTTGATGCCAATAGGTAGACTTTTTTTTGTTTCTTTTTAACAAAAAAAATTAAATTATAATGGTCAAGATCCACATTGTAGAAGACAATATTGTTTTTGGAAGAATCATTGAAAAGGCTTTGAGTCAAGATGATGGATATGACGTAACCCTGTTTACGACGGGTGAAGATTTTTTAAAAAACCTTCACCTGAACCCTGATATTGTCAGCATCGACTATAATCTTCCGCTGCCTAAACTGGCTAATGCATAGAGGGTTGTATGTTTTAGAGTTAATTTGCTGGTTGTTTTTGTGGTTAAAGTAAGTTTGGTTTTCATTTATAGGATAATAGTAATTTTAAATATTAATCCTCCAATTGGCATAAATGTAACCCAAGGTAGGTAAATATATGGGGATGGGAATGATAGAGTGATAGATGAAGGAATGTTTTTTACCAGGCCCTGAATAACCGGTTGATAAAGGATTGTTGTTCATTGCCCACATTCAATTGCCTGCCGGTAACCGTACTATCCAAAGTCTAAAATTATAATGCCTATTTTTTTATTGTTCCCGGATCCTTAAACTCCGAAAACCACATTGAGCAGCGTTTCGCACTTTAGCTCAGTTTCTTGCCATTCTTTAACGGGATTAGAACTCACTGTTACGCCAGCACCAGCATATACGGCTGCTTTGGAGGCCAATAACTGCATGCATCTAAGGTTTACGTAAAGATGGGTTTCCTCATCAATGTTTACTGGTCCTAAGTAACCACTGTATAGCTGCCTATCAAAGCCCTCATGTACTTTTAGGAAATCTATTGAAGCTTCTCGGGGCATGCCACAGACCGCAGAAGTAGGGTGCAAGAGTTCTAGCATGACAGTGGGGAGTTCGGGAAATGAAACGGCTTTGGTGTCGACCCAGAAGTCTGTCTTTAAGTGCATAAGATTGCCCGCCACCACGGTAGTCGGTCCCTTCTCTGTATATTCTCTCAATCTTATCCTCTTAAAGCAGTTGATAATATATCTGCTCACAAGTGCCTGTTCTTCAATCTCTTTTGCGGTCCATGAAGCCTGTGCTGCTGCATCTTCAACATTACTGTCGGGAAGTTTTTGAGTTCCGGCAAGTGACATGGTCTTGAAGATATCATGCTTGTCCATGCTTACCAAAACTTCTGGAGTGGCACCCATCCAAGTGCCCAAGGTAGGGGTAGCCACCAAAGAAACCATGGCATGAGGGTAAGCTTCGCACAAATTGTAGAAGCAATCGACTAGGTCAAACTTTTCAGGAAGTGCTACTAGCTTACACTTTGCAGGCACAAGCTTTTCAAGCTTTCCTTCCTTTATTTGGGCTATCGCCTTGTGAGTAAGTTCGACAAAATACTTTTCTTCAGTACTAGTGATATGTGCTGATGATTGATAGGGTACCGGAGCTTTGGTAGGATTGGCCAAGAGGTGGGCAGCTGCTTTTTCTAACCGCTCGATAATCTCGGGAGATTGCAAGACCGAAGTAGGATGAGGGCCAAAGTCTTTATTGAAAAACCGATAATGAACATCTGCCTTGATATAGGTTGTATTCTCTCCTTCATTGATAAAGGGCCCAACAAGGAACCCTGGCGCTAATGTATGAATATCTGGTTTTATGGTGTTGTTATTGCCTGATACATCAAGGATGAAATGCTTTACATCGTCGTTGGGCAATCTCCAGAGGGCAAATGAATAATGTTTTTCAAAGGCTGTTTGTATGAATAGGGACAAAGCTTCTTTTGCCTCCAATCCTCCTATGGCTTCACTCCTCAATCTTTGCATTATGCTCTTTCTTTCTTCTTCATTAAGTATTAACGTGCTAGCACTGCCATAGTAATACGGCTAATACACACCAAATGTTCTTGTTCATCCCGGATGCTGATTTCCCATACCTGGGTGGTCTTTCCTATATGAAACGGCTTAGTAGTACCTATCACGAAACCGCTTCTTACACTTCTGATATGGTTGGCATTGATTTCAAGTCCTACGCAATAATATTTCGTATTGTCGACGGAGCAATTCGCAGCAATACTGCCAAGGGTCTCTGCCAATACTACAGATGCCCCGCCATGTAGCAAACCTAGCGGTTGGGTAGTCCTTTTATCAACAGGCATTTTGGCAGAGATGAAATCAGGCCCGATGGCGGTAAACTCAATGCCCAGATGCTCTACCATATTGCCTTTGGCCATGGCGGTCAAGTCTTGTAATGTAATGCCAGGATTGATCATAAAGAGTAATTTAGCTACAAAAGTATTAAATTAGCAGATGTTTGGGAAGTAAATGTAGTTTTAGTGCAGTTGTTACAAAGTTTTAATCAATCAAAAGTACAAGTTGGCAAATCTTGGCCACCTTCTAGAAAAAGGTGAAGGAAAAGCTTTAGCCAAGAGTACCAAAAATTTAACTATTTAGTCTATTGAAAAATAAAACCATTTATCTTATCCGCCACGGACAGACAGATTACAACAAGATGGGTGTCGCACAGGGAAGTGGCGTTGACACATCGCTAAACCAGATGGGAAGAGCGCAGGCCGAAGCCTTTTATGAGGCGTACAAAGATGTTCGGTTTGATAAAATTTATACTTCATCGCTTAGAAGAACAGTTGAAACCGTATCGCATTTTATAGAGAAAGGAATCCCGTATGAGCAGTTGTCAGGGCTCAACGAATTTAGCTGGGGAAATAAGGAAGGAAAGCCTTTTCAAGACGAAGACCAAGACCATTACCTAGCTGTAACCAATGCATGGAAGGAAGGCAACCTTACCGCCGCTATAGAAGGTGGCGAGAATCCTTTGCAGGTGGCGGAAAGGCAAGAAAAAGCATTGGAGCTTATTATGTCCAGAAAAGAGGAAAAAACCATACTGATCTGCATGCATGGTAGGGCCATGCGCGTATTGTTGTGCAACATGCTTAACTACGACTTGTCACGTATGGATACATTTGAGCACACCAACACTTGCTTGTACAAAGTCGTCTATACCGGTTCCATGTTCAACGTGATCACGCACAACGATACCGGACACTTATGTGAAATTAATTCTAAACAATTCGAGTAAGTAGCGGGTATTATAGGGGTACTCTAACGATTTTGTTATGGCCAAAAGTGCTCCAATGGAATTCAGTGATAAGGAAATAGTAATTTTCTATAAGCCTGATATCAAGAAAGACAATAATACCTATGTCTTGGCAAGTCAAATCACCAGCCATATCAGAGATATTGATGTGCTCAAGGAGAAGCTTACTTCTACGCAACTGAAAAAAGTGGTTGATATGCTAGGGCTGCCCATCGAGGACCTGATCGAAAGGGATTCTGATATTTATAAAAGTATGTACCACGATAAGGCTTTTGACGAGGCGGGATGGCTGTCGGTACTGGTGCAGAACCCCGATCTACTAAGAACTCCCATCGTATTCAAAGGCAAGAAGGGCATACTAATAGAAACGCCTTCTAATGTGTTGAGCCTGGACGACGAAAAAAACATCAAAGAAGGGAGGAGGGACTTGTAGCTGACAGACCGGCAGATTTAAGACACAAGATGCCAGATATAAGCAGTAGGCAATTGACAGTAAACAATGGCTAATGTATCAATGGATTAATGTAGATGAGCGAATGAGGGCTGAAGTTTTAAGTTTTGAGTGTTAAGTTTTGAATTGAGTTGGAAGATTGAAGTGGGAAGATGGTTTCACGCATCGAACGCAGGGATAAACGCAAAGCTCACAAAGCAAAGGTAAGGAGTCGAAAAGAAAATCCGCTGCCTGTCATCGAAGGGAACTTTTTGAAAAGAAGTGGGAAGATCAACTCTGAAGAGAGCGATAAATTTGAGGACAACGTCATTCTCTACGGAGCTCAGCGGATTCAGCCCCCCTTAATAATAAATCGCTGTTCATAGAACTCCATCTGCTGACGTTTGCGTCAGGGATTGAGGCTTTGTTTGAGCCCGAAATGGGATTTGCGTGACGGCAGGCGAGTGCCGAAAGCCCGCCCGGACGCCCCCCAAAAAAATAGGTGATATTCAAGAAGCTGCCAATGTATCTCGACAAACCTTGAACACCTGAACTTTGAAACCTTACTGCATTTCTTGCAAAGCGATTTTGGCCTTGTGATCGATACTGTTCTTGTATTCGTGCCCTTCATATGACAAAGCTTTTTCAAAATAGGTTTTTGAGGCTTCCAGATTTCCTTTCTGCCTATAATAATACCCGAGCTGAAGGGCTGCATTAGGCGCATAGTACCAGGGGTTTTCCCCAGATCGTGCAATGGTTTCCAAATAGAGCTTGACAGCTTCATTTTCCTTTTCCTGCTTGTCGTACAACCGCGCTTTTCGATAAACAAACTCAACCTGATCTTGAAGTGTTTGATAATCCACTTCTGTACGAGCATTCACAAGCGCCTCTGCCTGCGTATAGTAACCGCCATCTGTAGCCAGCCTTATCTTCATGATCGTCCTTTCTGGCCATACATTGATAGCCACTTGACGTGCGGCATATTTATCAGCTTCGGCAGAAGTAGTCCCCTTCTTTTTGGCCAATTCAAAATAAAGCTTGGCCTGTTGATCATCTCCTGATAACCACTTCGATAAAAACAGCTTATAATAACTATCTTTTACAAAATTATCACCCTTATAGGACGACAGGAATGCATTAAAGTGCGTGTCCGAATGTCCATACTTCCCCTTTTGCAAGTATACCTCTCCCTTAAGGTAGTCCATCATCGGAATGAACAGGTATTCATCTGAAAGGTTGTCCATAGTTTCTAACATAGACAAAGCAGTTTCCGCCTCATTTGTTTTGATTAGAATCATGGCATATAAATACTGGATCAGCTTATTGTCACGGGTTTTGTTGGCTAGAACTCCAAACTTCTGTTGCGTTTCTTTCCTTCCTTCCAGTAAGTAGATGTCAATTAAATGAAGCATTAATTGGGCTTCTAAGGAGAACCAACCACCTGAACTGGCAACGGATGCTAGCTGGGCCTTGCCTTCCATCGAAGAGCCTTTAAGTCCGAGGATACCGAGCAGCCAGTGGTATTGCTGGGGCACTGCGCCCAATACACTATTTATAAGTCCTAGTGTTTTCTTGTTAGGCATGAAGTCGAAAAACCGCTGTTCGTTGCGGTGTATAGCCCTGTAGGCTTGGGTCAAGCCCCAAGTGGCAGACATGGTATCGCCAAACTTCAGCTTTACAAAAGCCCATTGAAGCCTAACTTCTGCTATGCAAAATTCCTTATATGGGTTGTTATCTGGAATTGCCTGTAGTTGCTTTAGCCTTTGCCTTTCTCCGTCTTTCATAGCGGCGTATAATTCCCTGTCTTCGGTAAGGATTAGTTCTAGGACATCTGCCAAATTTTCTGTATACACATAAAGTGGCAGTTCGGATGGGGCAGGAGACATACTGCTAAGCCGCTCCCTGGCAGGCTCTAATTTTAAGCGTAGGACATCATCATAAGCAAGTCTTACATTTCCGATGGCCGATTGGCTATAGCCAATTGTTGCCATGCCCAAAAACCATAGAATAAAAAAAAGGTGAGTTGACCAACCCACCTTTCCTCTGTTATTATTTAAAACCACGCATGGCATAGTTAAGCTTATTCTGCTTTCTTAGCTCTAGTAGTCTTTTTCTTTTTCTTGTCTTCTTCTTCAATCTCATCCGACACATCGGCTAAGATCCTACCGCAATGTTCACAAACTATGATTTTTTTTCTTTCGCGGATGTCCGCTTGGCGTTGTGGGGGCACAATGTTGAAACAACCTCCACAAGCATCTCTCTTCACAGTTACGACAGCTAGACCATTTAAGGCATTGTTACGAAGTTTGGTATAAGATTTATAAAGTCTTTCTTCAATTGCCTTTACTGCTTTCTCTCTTTCAGCCGCCAGCTGCTTTTCTTCTTCCTGGCTTTCTTCTACTATTACTTCAAGTTCCTTTTTCTTACTGTCGAGGTCTTTCTTACGCTCTTGTGCTTGTGCTTCTGTCTCCTCTATTTCCGCCTTCTTGCTATCAATTTTTGCATAAGCCTCTTTTATTCTTTTTTCCGATATCTGAATCTCCAAAGTCTGAAGCTCCATTTCTTTAGAAATAGCGTCATACTCCCTGTTGTTTCTGACATTCATCTGCTGCTCCTCATATTTCTTAATGAGCTTTTCAGCATCTTTGATACCTACTTTATTGTTTTGGATGTCAGTTTCCAGGTCTTCGAGTTCCTGTTTGTACTTGTCTATTCTTGTTTGGTATCCTGCTATCTCATCCTCCAGATCGCTTACTTCCTCGGGTAGGGCGCCTCTAACTTTTTTAATAGAATCAAGCTCAGAGTCGATATTTTGAAGTTTCAATAAAGCGTCCAGTTTTTGTGCTATAGTGCTTTCCATGTATATATTATAGATAACTTATCGGGTTGGTTACTTTTTCGGATAAAGTGAGTGCAATATTAGTGAATTTTTTGTTTAATAGGGAATAAATTAAATTTTTTGTAAAGACTTCGCTCTCATAATGACCTATGTCTGCAATGACAATTTTGTTCTCTGCATCAAAGAATTCGTGGTACTTAAAATCCGAAGAAATAAACACATCGGCATCCTGCCTTATGGCTTCAGGTAGCAGAAAGCTGCCTGCTCCACCACATACCGCTATTTTCCTTACTTTTTTTTCTAATAGTGCAGTATGTCGTATAACATTCAGCCCCATCTTTGTTTTTAATCGCATTAGGAAATCAAGTCCATCCAGCGCTTCTTCCAAAAATCCTACCATTCCTGCACCTGTTTCCTGATCAATATTCTCAAGTTTTGTCAGGTAGTAGGCTACTTCTTCATAAGGATGTGCCTGTACCAAAGCATTCATCACTTGGTATTGTTTATGGGCCGGTAGTATTACTTCAATCCTGTTTTCATTCACTTCCACACGCTTGCCCACTTCGCCAATTGTTGGATTGGCATCTTCTTCAGGCTCAAAAGCTCCGATTCCCGCAGTTCTGAAGCTGCAATTCTTATAGTCCCCAATTTGCCCAGCACCTGCCTGATTGAGCGCATCCAGTACCACATCCGTTTTGTCTGAAGGCACAAAAGTGACGAGTTTCATGAGCGTAGTGCGCTTAGGGAGTAAAATGGTGGTATTCGTTAGCCCAATTTTATCCGCGATCATCTTGTTCACGCCCATATGCACATTATCGAGATTCGTATGAATAGCATAAAGTGCGATGTCATTTTTAATCGCTTCAATGATTACCCTTTCCACATAGGAGCGTCCATTCAGCTTTTTCAGACCTTTGAAGACAATAGGATGGTGAGCAATTATAAGGTTGCAGCCTTTATCGACTGCCTCTTGCACGACCGTTTCGGTTACATCCAACGTGATCAGCACATTGTTTACAATAGTTTCCGGAGCACCCACCAAAAGGCCGGCATTGTCATAACTTTCTTGCAGATCTAGCGGTGCAATGGACTCTAAATAGCGGGTAATGTCTTTTATCTTGATCATAACAGATGAGTTTTAAGGCAAAGCATTACAAATTTAAAGAAATGATGGGAGAGTAGGAGGGGTACGTAAAGACTTCCCCAACTTGGTCAAGCAAGCTACAGTTGTTTTTATCGATAGACAATGTTCAACACAATAGATGGGTGCATAGAAAATGGACCTTAAATGCATTTTCCTTATCCTACGCACCACTATATTTTTGATGGATCTTTATATGCATCGTAGCATCCGCAATGATTTTCAGGAAGACCAGCAGCAAAACAAAAACAGTAGGGGTATTGAAAATTGTCATTAAGATGATGCCTACGATCACCACAAACTGCTGTATGAAGATGCGTATATAAGGTTGAAACATCAATATGGGCAATCCGATCTTTTCATATTCTTTGTTTCCGATATAATTGAAAAGAAAGGAATAAAGATGACTGCCAAAAATACTCATTACCGTTAGTCCTATTTCAAAGTTATTGGCACTCAATGTTTGCCAAAATGCCAAGGGGATTTCTAGTAGATTTTCAATACCATGCCCTTTTAGGAAGGCAAACAAAAAAACGGCCTGGACCATGATAAAGAAGAAATAATGCAATATGAAAAAGGGAATCATGAAGAACTTTAGGGCAAGAAGCATAATAGGGAATTTGGGCTGACTTCCTGCTTCAAGGGAATTGGCAAAGGCCATTTTGAAAATGTTCAGCAAACCTATGACAACCGTTTCTGCCACATAAATAAAGACCACGTCAAATGCATCCCAACCATCGAATATGACCCCATAAGCAGGAATCAGATTCATTAAAACCAAAATAAGCACCGAGGAATACTGACGCCTAGGGTTTGCAGCTGCTGATCTTATCATTATATGATTGTATGAAAGAGCACAAATTACCATTCATCACAGTTTCAGGTTGGTGAATAATTGATGCTTAATAAGGTGTGTAAGGTTTGTGGGTGTTAAAAAGGCATTTTTTTGTACGCAAACAATAGTATAATAGCCAATAACTACGCAGCGACTTGTTTATTCCTCCTTTTTGTCATCCTGTAAGGAACTTGTTGAATAATGGCAACAACGTTATTTTAGCCATGGTACTTAAAGCTAGCTTTAGTGCTAGTTTTTAATAAGTTTCCGTACTGAATGACAGCAACATTTTTAAGACACAAAAAGAGTTGCGAATAACTCAAGATATCTGCACAACAGGTAAGTAAAATTTTGAAAGGAAGGGAAAATCTGATGCTGTAAACAATTTTAAAATTAGAATACGCACTGGATCTCGAATTGATTTCAATACATAGTAGTGATCAAATAGTGATAAGGAAGTATGAGAAACTCGACCATTTATAATTTGAATAGAAATTCCATTCAGAATTTTCCTCCGACGAAATAAAGACTTACGGAGTTTCCTAATATCATTTTGGCACTTTCGATCAACAGTGCGTTCGTGGATTACAGCCTGGCTAATTTGTTATATAATTTATATTATGTTAAATAATGTTTTCGTAAAGCATACAAATCGGCGGAAGCAACTCCCATTCATTCACCTCCTATTAGACACCAATAGTTCATCAAATGTTTCCTATGCAAGTCTTTATTTTGAAGCTAAAATTTAATTAATTATTATTAGCCGAGTTTTAACCATTATAGTATACACATACTGATGTGTCTTGAATCTGTGTCCTGAAAATAATGGTCTCCGTGGGCTGGCAATACTACTATGAAGCTTATTAAATATCAATCTTATTATGAAGCCAAATAACTTAATTAGATCAAGAAGAAATTCGTTAAAAAAGATAGCAGGAAGCGTTGCATTGACAACTTTAGGAACATCTTTATCTTCCAGGATCTATGCGGCTGAAAAGACATTGCCTCTCTCGCTCCGTGGCAAGGTAAATCATTCCGTCTGCCGATGGTGTTACAATGACATCCCATTTGCCGATTTGTGCAAAGCAGCCAAAGAAATCGGGATTGCTTCTATTGAGCTCGTTGGGCCTGATGAATGGCCTATTTTGAAGGAGTTTGGCCTTACATGTGCCATGCCTTGGGGAGCTGGCATGGGCATTGAAAAAGGCTTTAACAATCCCGACTTCCATGAAGAACTGATCAAAAGCTATGAAGAACTGATCCCGAAAGTAGCTGCTGCGGGCTACAATCAGATTATATGCTTTTCTGGAAATCGCAATGGCCTTGACGACCAGAAAGGAATTGAGAATTGTGCAATCGGTTTAAAAAAGCTTATGCCTACTGCTGAGAAACACAAGGTGACTATGGTCATGGAGTTGCTCAACAGCAAAGTTGACCATCCTGATTATCAGTGTGACCATACAGCATGGGGTGTTGCGCTCTGCAAAGCGGTGGGCTCTGATAGGTTCAAGCTGTTGTATGACATTTACCATATGCAAATAATGGAAGGAGATGTAATCGCCACAATCAGAAAGCACCACCCTTATATTTCACATTACCATACAGCGGGGGTTCCCGGACGCCATGAAATAGACGAAACACAGGAACTCAATTATCCCGCCATCATGATGGCGATTGTAGAAACGGGCTTCCAAGGTTTTGTTGGGCAGGAATTTGTCCCTAAGAAGGAAGATAAACTGGCTTCCCTTCAAGAAGGCATAATGATTTGCGATGTGTAATTTCGCCTACCGCGATTGTATATGACGCTAAAATATTAAGCTTAGCGATTCGCTTATCTAAGAAAGTTTTTATTTTGAAGCTAAATGTTAATTAATTAATATTAGCATCGTTTTTCATGTAAATTCTACACTTATATATTAATGATACACATATTGTCTTTATCTAAGCAATGGATGCACATATTGTTCGTCTTTATATGCACAAGCTTAACGATTGGTTGCGCTCCCAATACAGAAAATGAAATCCCTCGCGTGCTGGTGTTTTCAAAAACGGCTGGCTTTTATCATCAATCCATACCGGCCGGAATTGCCGCCCTACAGCAAATGGGCCAAGAAAATGGCTTTCTGGTCGATACCACCAAAAACTCAGCTTATTTTACAGATGATAGCTTACGACGATACAGAGCAGTTATATTTCTAAGTACTACTGGTGATGTGTTAGATTACAGGCAACAAGCAGCTTTTGAGCGGTACATTCAGGCGGGCGGCAGTTTTGTTGGGATTCATTCTGCTACAGACACAGAATACGATTGGCCGTGGTATAACAAGTTGGTCGGAGCCTATTTCTTGGATCATCCAAACAATCCCAATGTACACTCTGCCACGGTCCAAGTGCTTGACACCACCCACCAGTCTACTAAAGGATTGCCTGAACGCTGGGAAAGAATTGACGAATGGTACAATTTCAGAGATATTAATCCAGACATAAATGTTTTGGCCACGATGGATGAATCGACCTATAAAGGTGGTAAAAATGGCGATAACCACCCTATCATATGGTATCATGAGTATGATGGCGGAAGGGCATTTTATACCGGTGGCGGCCATACGGACGAAAGCTTTAGTGAGCCTTTATTCTTGCAGCATCTATTGGGAGGAATTCAATATGCTATTGATGGAAGTGCCAATCTAGATTATTCAAAGGCCACTACCATGATGCCTCCCGAAGAGAACCGATTCGAGAAAACAATTTTGTCAGACGACCTTAACGAACCTATGGAATTGGCTGTAGGGCCAGATGGAAAAGTGTATTTTATAGAACGTGCAGGTAAATTCTTTGTGTATGATCCAGTGAGCCAAAGCACCAAGTTGATCCATGATTTTCCTGTAAAAGCTGTGGATAAATACCTGAATGGCTTGTTGGGCATTACTTTAGATCCAGATTTCTCTAAGAACAGGTTCATGTATTTCTTTTATACAACAGAGGAAAATGGTCAGCACAAACAAAACATTTCCCGCTTCGTGCTCAAAGATGATGGCTATTTGGACCTGGCATCTGAAAAAGTCATCATAGAAGTGCCGATTGATCTGGAAGTGAGTGCGCATACTGGAGGCTCTATGGTGTGGGACAAAGACAAAAACCTGTACATTTCAACCGGGGACAACACCGTGCCCTTCGCATCGGACGGTTACTCCCCTATCGACGAGCGCCCAGGCCGGCATACATTTGATGCACAACGCTCTTCTGCCAACCCGAATGATTTGCGTGGTAAAATTCTACGCATCAAGCCACAAGTAGATGGCACTTATACCATTCCCGAAGGAAACTTATTCCCTCCAGGTACCCCCGGTACGCGACCAGAGATTTATGTAATGGGATGCAGAAACCCCTACCGTATCTCGATAGACCAAAAAACAGGTATTTTATATTGGGGAGAAATCGGACCAGATGCAGGAGAAGATGGCGATAAAGGTCCCCGTGGATATGATGAGCTCAATCAAGCCAAACAAGCTGGAAATTTCGGATGGCCTTATTTCGTCGGGGACAACAAGCCCTATAAGCAATTTAATTTTGAGACTAATGAAATTGGAGAAGACTTCAACCCCAATGCAGTAGTAAACAATTCGGTACACAATACAGGGGCTAAGAACCTCCCTCCTGCCCAAAATGCCATGATTTGGTATCCTTATAGCGCCTCAGAAGAATTTCCCCTTTTGGGCGATGGTGGCCGATGCATCATGGCTGGACCTGTTTATCATTTTGATGAGACATCCCGTTCACAGGTGAAGATTCCTAAATATTACGATGAAGCACTATTTATCTATGATTGGATGCGAAACTGGATTTTTGCCGTCAGGCTCGATGAAAACCATGACTACAAGTCTATGGAACCTTTTATGCCCGGAGGGGATTTTAGACGCCCTGTGGATATGGAAGTCGGACCGGATGGTGCTTTCTATATTTTGGAATACGGATCGGTCTATGGCATTGACAATGAAGATGCCCGCTTGGTAAAGGTGGAATATAACGCTGGCAATCGTGCTCCTGTGGCTAAAATAAAGGCCACATCCGATCCTGTAGGATTAGCACCCCTGACCCTTACTTTTGATGCTCAGGAAAGCTATGATTTAGATTATGACAAACTCACCTATAAGTGGACGTTTGCAGGTCAAAAGGTCAACTCCAAAGAAAGCACCGCAACATTTACTTTTGAAGAGAAAGGCTCGCATCATGCCGTGCTTACCGTTACGGATCCGTCTGGGGCAAGCACCTCTGATACACTTACAGTAGTTGTGGGCAATACCAGGCCAACGGTAACCATCAACACCAATAGCAATACGACCTTCTTTTTTGACGGAAAGCCATTTGACTATGCGGTCACTGTTGAGGACAAGGAAGATAAAAGATTTGAGCCTAACAACCTTACGATCAGCGTAAACTACGTTGCCGAACTGGAAGAAACTGAAACGATAGGCCATCAAGTAGTTAGCTATAATCTAGGTAAAACCTTGATCGAGTCGAGCGATTGCAAGGCTTGTCACCAAATCGACAAAAAGGCCATTGGTCCAACCTTTATGGACGTTGCCGATAAATATGCAGATGACAAAACGGCTATTGCCTATTTAGCTAATAAAATCATCATGGGGGGTGGCGGTGTCTGGGGACCGCAGGCCATGAATGCTCACCCTCAGCTTTCAAGAGAGGAAGCCACAGAAATGGTGAAATATATTCTTTCTTTGGCAGAGAAAGCAGAAGGAAATAAGATGCCTCAAGAAGGTACGATAGAATTCAAAGACCATGTAGGCTCAGAAGTAGATGGCGTTTATTTGATCAGTGCAGAATATACAGACCTTGGCGAAGGAAGTGCTCCCGTGAAAGGCAATACCAGAATTGTATTGAGAAGTACTAAGGTTCAAGCTGAAGATGCAGATGAAAAGCATCATATGATCGTATTTTCACCTATGGCAATTGCCATGAACACCGATGCACATTTTGTGTTGAAAGATATCGACCTGAAAGATATAAGTAAAATAAACATCCGCTACTCCTCTCCTACCAAATCTGGTAAACTTGAAGTTAGATACGATGCTCTGGATGGGCCTTTGGCTGGGGAGTTTGCTTATACGGCAACTAACGATAGGAGCAAAATCCAGCTTGCTACTGTGCCTATTGAAGATCCTGGCAAGAAGGTAGATGTGTATTTTGTTGTAAAAGGTGAGAACCCGCCATATAACGGCCTTTTGGCTGTTGATTGGGTTGAGTTTTTGCCATAAGGTTTGGAGCAAATTATTATCGAAGCCGCATTAAGGTCAACAGGCTCCTTAATGCGGCTTCGATTGTTTAGGTTCTACCTTATCGATTCATAACCAAACCAAGGCAATTTAAGCTCAACAATCCTTTTTGATGCGTTTTTCAGCAGGCTTTATTTAGTATATCATCAATTGATCAATGCTATTCCTTCACCACCTCTACCCATCTACCTGCTTTGTTGGCATATATGCTATTGTCATACATGGCCTCTACTGCGACGGATGGCAGGTAGAACTTGCCTTGATAGCTGGCATTCAATAAGATTGAGAAGGTCTTTCTTTCATTCGCTTTCAAATCAAAATAAGTATAAACCCTATCGTCCCTTATGTCCTGATAATTGGGCTTTCCTTGATTGTAATACTGCTGCGTGTCGTCCAATCTGGTATTGATGATCTCCCATCCTGAAGGGAATATCTGTGTGAGCGCAAGTTCTTGGTAGGCTTGTCCCAGACTTGTATTGTGGATGGTTACAGTAGCCCTGAAATCAGTTCCTTGTTTGATAGACTCCACAGGGATTTCTTCTCCATTGGCATTGGTATATCGTACCGTAAGGTTGATATTTCGAGCGCTTTCATGCTCTTCTCCTGTAAGTGGCACACCATTGCTGATCAATCTCACATAAACGGGAGATGCACCACTGTTTTCTACCGAAATCTGTTGTGGTTGGTCGGGTGATTGTAAGAATATTTGAGCTATAGCACTTTCTGAGCTTAGTGGCACCTCTCTGTTGTTCACTTTTACCTTTACGTCCATTTTTTGGTTCAGGGTATACTTTTCTGCGTATTTGGCTATGCCCATAAGCGTATAAGCTGTAGTTTGCGTGCTCATCCAATTGTCTGCATTGCCCATATATTCCGCTATGTCCTTCAAGAGGACAAAAGCTTTTTCGTTATCGCCCAATCGCACCAGTGTTTCAAGGATCATGGCCTGATCCCTTTGTTGGGAGCCAAATGTATACCCAAGCTCTCTATAGTTTTTTACTTCAGTAGAAAGCCCACCGATCAACTTTTGCGCCTCTGCTTCATGTCCAGCGACTACATAAGCCAACGCTAAGCGCCATTGTGCAGCCGTACTATTGTCCCTTTCTTTCATCCTGTTCATGGCGCCCAAAGCTGGTTTTCCGGCCAGTGCCAAGGTATATAATCTATAAGCCTGGATTAGGTCACTTTGTCCCGTAGTATAGCCAGGTGTCCACTCTTCGGCCTGCCGCTGCTGAAAGTTAGTCCAGCTCGATAGCAGACCATCAGGTACATGATATCCTTGCGCTTTTGCTTCCAATAAAAAGTGACCGCCATAGCTCGTAGCCCATGCGTGTGGCGTGGTTTGCCCAGGCCAATAGGCCAAGCCTCCAGAAGGAAGTTGGTAAGCAAGCAATCTATTGATTACATAATTTACATTCTGCTCAATTTTTTCATTTCTTTCTTGACTCACATCAGTAAGCTTGTTGAGGAACAACTGAGCAAAGGCGGTAGAAGTAATCTGTTCAGCACATCCATGAGGATATTGCACCAAGAACTGCATGCGCTGCTCCAAATTAAGTGGAGGCATCGTGCTGAATTCGATTACTCCCTCATTGGTGCCTTCTATGCCTACAGGCGAATATGCAACCTGCCAGTCTGTTTTGGAAGCCACTAACTTATCCTGCACGTCTACCATGGAGGGGTTGGAAGCCCTAACATTCATTTCCACATCATACGTGGCCTTAAAATTGCCTGAAGTAGCCGTTACCACAACTGTGGCCGTTCCTAAAGCTTCAGCAGATTTTAGGTTAAAATATACCACCTGATCTCCTGGCTGGTTAAATTGTACCGTTTTTTGTGTTGCTCCTACTATGTTAAGCAGCCCTGCAGTTTTCACTTCGACTTTTACCTCTTTTAGGTTGGCATTTGTGGTAAATATATTGACTGGTAGATAGATTTCTTCTCCTGGGCCAGCCACTCTTGGCAGGGTTGCTAGGACCATCAAGGGCTGCTTTACCGGTGTAGTCACTTCTGCCGATCCATATGCGCCTTCATGTGCCGCAACCACCATCGTGCGCACGCTGCCAATGTACTGAGGCATGTCCAGTTGATGGTTGGCTGTCTTTCCTTTGTCCAGGTAGAACGGTCCTAAATATTTCACCACGGGTTTAAACCTGTTTACTTCAGTGGTTTCTGGAGCTTTTAGTTCATCATCACCTCCGATCGCTAGTAAGCGCTCCAGATTGCCGCCAAATGCGCCGATTACGCCATCGTACATGTCCCAAGTCTTTACTCCTAACGCTTCTCTGGCATAGAAATGCGACCAAGGAGCAGGTGTCTTGAAGCGAGTTATGTCCAGCAGTCCCTCCTCGACCACCGCCAATGTATAGGCCATGGGTTTGCCCGACTTTTCAGAGACCGTAACAGTAAAAGGTGCCTCGGGACGTAGTTCATCGGCCATTTTAATCACAGGATCCAACTTGGTGTTAGGATCTGTGATGGCAATGGACTGCACACCATACAAACGAATAGGCAAGTCATTCAATGTTTGTGCATGAGGCTGGATCAACATGATATGCGCATAAATATTTGGTGCCATTTCTGCTGCAGCATCAAATTCTACCAGTGTGCTCCCTTCATTTGTCGGCACCCAAAAGGACTTTAATACTTTGCTACCAGATTCCAAGCTTACCAAAGCCCTTCCTCCAGCACTACTTGGTATACTGATTTTTACCTTCTCTCCTACTTGATATTCACTCTTTTCTGGCGCAAAGCTCAGCATGGTCACTCCATCCAGGCCCTCTTTTGTGCCTGTTGCCCACCCCGGCCAATCAACAGCAACAATCTGACCTGCAGAATGGCCAGAGACTGGGTCGGTTACTTTTATATAATATCTACCCCAGGCTGGATGGTCGATCCTGAATTTCCAGTTGCCCTCTCCATTTTTGGTGCTCAGGTATCCTTCTGTAACAGGTGTCTGATAGGACCTGCCAACATAATTGCTTAGGTTCTCATGGCTATTGTCCCACCACCATCTCCAATGAAGTTTATAAACCGAAACCTTGATCCGATCACGATTTATAGGGTTTCCATTAGCATCTACACTAGCGATCTTGATGGTGTGATCTTCATCGGTAAGCAATAGGCCATTCTTATCTCCTTCTGGAGCTTTTAAACCTACAAAGCTAGTATAGGGATAATAAGGGATGTTAAATTGGTCAATGCTGAAATCGCCACCTTCTTCAAATGCCTTTGCTTTGAAAACCGCATTCAGAGCGCCTGGTGCTCTGTCCCCTACGTAGATCGATGTATTCATACGTGCTTTGCCTTCTGAGTCTATTCTGCCATCAAATACCACTTGGCTTTCTGAAAAGAACTCTTTTGAAGCATCATCGAAACTATAGCCCGGATATCCTTTGAAGGATGTAGTGGCTGGTGTGAGAAGAAGTTCAATTTGTGTCCGTAAGTTTCTGGCTTTTGCTCCATGTAGCCACCTCACGTTTAGGTTGCCAGCAATTTCTTTTTCCAATGCGGTGATTTTATCTTTTCCAAAGTCAAGAGAGATTTTCAAACGGTTTGGCTTTACCGTTTCTATTTTGACTCTTTCGGAAAACTCGGCTCCTCCAACCTTCACCTTTGCTTGCCAATTTCCTGTTAGCACCTCTGAAGCAGTCGGAATACTAAATCCATACATGTTGCCAACTCCTTCAGTTCTTACCCTTCTCGTTTCAAGTTGACCTTTAGGGTTGAACAGTTCTAAGATCACCGGATGGTTAGCAGGAAGCAGCTTTTGTTTGTCTTCTAAAATAAATGAGAGGTGGAGGGTGTCACCAGGCCGCCAAACGCCTCTTTCTCCATAAATAAAACCTTTTATGCCTTTTTGGATGGTCTGGCCTGAAACATCGAAATTGCTCAATGAAAGTGAAGAACCATCAGAGAGTTTAAGGTAGCCTGTCTGGTCACCGTTTTTAGCAACTAGAGTAAAAGGAGTTCCTGTTACTTCTATTTCTGCTACGCCGTCTACATTAGAACTGGCTTGGCCTATAGGCTGCTGCTGAAAATCATAAACCGTAATCTCACTCTGCACCGGGTCGGTAGTCAGAAGATTGGTAGTAAATACATGGAGGTTGCCGTTGTCTGACCTCTTGGCTATAATCCCCAGGTCGGAAGCGAATAAGACTTTATTAACACTCTTATTATAATAATAGGAATTGCTGCAAGGGTTATTTCTTTGCGACCAATTGTAGTCGTCATAATTATAATCATAATAGTCCCAATAACTAGGGAGGTCCGGATCATCCCAATTGCCCAAACTAATTTCGTCATCAGCTATTTCATTGTCAGTATCAGCGCAGAAGTACAGGGATTGAGATTTTCGGAAATTGATAGACACTTGATAAATGGCACCTGGTTCAGCTTCCATAATTTCTGCTAAGTCAAGCGTGAACCTGTTCCATTCATTCAAGTCCACTACCCCAGACGCATTTAAGGGCACTACCTTCTGCGCTACTGGCCTTCCCACCCTTTTGATCTCGTTGGAACCCCCAAGATTGTTCACTTGAAGATATTGGAGTACATTCTCTTCGTATATCCGCACCACGGTAACGTCTACGGCTTTTAGCCCCACTGCTTCAAAGGGCAACACCAACCCTTCTGAACCTGGAAGAATAACAGCATTGTGCTTCAATTCGAGCCTAACGGCTGGGTTTTGCTGTATAAATTGTAAAGTGGTACTAAAGTCCGCTTCTAAGCTTTTGCCTGTAATGCTCTTTATGCTCTTATATAAAGTGAGGTTTATCTCATCTTTTAGGGCAGAGGCAGGATATATTTTCAACTCGTTTTGGTTGACAACAACCCGAGGTGCATTTCTTGTCTCATGCAACTGCACCAAGCCATTCAAGTTTTGATTGATTTGCAAAGGGTCGGAAAAATGTACCGATATATAGTTTTCTTCTCCTTGATTTATTTTGGCAGACATCACCTTAAAATCGCTCAGAGCAGGAATGCTGTAATTAGTACTGCCGGCCTTATCAACCCCTATGGGAGTACCATTCCATGCTATATGAACTTCCTCTGGACGATCGCCTCGCGCTACGTCTTCAATGACAAACCGATGCAGGTTGGCATCGCCATGGCTCCAAGTGATTTTCAACTCTTGACCGCCTTGCTTGGCAGAAACTACTTTTTCCATCGCTTGACGGTTGGCTTGGTCGGCCGTTTGAACAGTGCCGTGTAATTTTACTTTATTGAGTGTATGGACATCGTAGAACGCTAAGTCCTCTAATTTGACCTCATAATTTTGCGGCATTACCTGAAAAACAAAGCGGAACTCCCGTTTTTCTTTCGGCGTTTCTATCAATTTGTCAAGCTGTAAGGTCGCCTTATACTTACGTCCTGCTTCCAGCTTCCCTTCAGGCCTAAAAGCAATGGTAAAGGCATCTTCCCAATAAGCAGCTCCTGCTATGGATGGCTCAAAACTCAAGACTTTTTCTTGTACTTTTTCTCCGGGTACGGCTTCAGCTGCTTTCTTCGCTAGCGTTACTTTTATTTCTGCATTGCTGGAAATAATGCCCGATGTATAGGAAGAAATAAACGCTACGAAAAGGTTTTTGGGACTACTAAAAGCATCCTCGACCTGTTCTGGTGGATTACATGCCAAGGCAAAAAGAAAGATAAAAAAAGCTGTTTTTCTAATTGTAGAGATCATAATGAGTAGGAAAAGATTCAAATACGAATATAAAAGGAAGTGCAATAAAAAATAGTCGGATGTCAGTTTTATTATTTATCCGTTCCGTTTCTCTTGATAAAGAGTTGAAGAGGTGTTTTAACAAAGAACTTTTCCTTATGCTTTATAAAATATATTACGAATTTTCCTTTGGTATGAAATCAATTCACTATTGAAAGCGTTACTTAATTATTCCAGGGTTTTTAACACTGGGAAAGCAATTTTTATTATTTTTCAACAAAGGCGTTTGGAATTAGTAAAAAATTAACAACTTTGTTTTTAATATTGAATACATTAAATAATTAATTACGCGTGATAATAATTGTCTTTTTTCTAGCACACTGGTATTTCTCCTTGTTTTGCCAAAGTTTCTTCCTTCATAGATACGCTGCCCATAAGATGTTTCTCATGAACAATTTTTGGGAAAAGTTTTTCTACATCTTCACTTATATATGCCAAGGTTCATCCTACCTTAGCCCTAGGGCATACGGGATATTGCACAGGATGCACCATGCGTATAGTGATACCGAAAAGGATCCTCATTCTCCGCATCATACAGAAAACTTGTTCACTATGATGTGGCAAACTAAAAATATTTATACAGATTATTTTCAGCACAAGATTAAACCAGAAGAGCGCTTCGTGAAAGGTATTCCCGACTGGCCTAGCTTTGACAAGTTTGCTTCTTCCAATTTCTCAAGGATTGCCTGGGGCGCAATATATTTCTTGATCTATTTTCTTTCTATCTCTGTATTTGAATTGCCGTACACCCACTGGGCAATGTACGCATTGCTGCCAATACACTTTTTAATGGGACCAATACATGGTGCTATAGTCAATTGGAGCGGACACAAATACGGATATGCTAATTTTGACAACAACGATAAATCTAAGAACTCTTTGGTATTGGACTTCCTGATGTTGGGTGAATTGTTCCAAAATAATCATCACAAACTTCCTAAAAGAGCCAATTTTGCTGTAAGGTGGTTTGAGTTTGATCCAACTTATCCAATCGTGAAGATGTTGCATGCATTTAAAATCATTCAATTGAAGAAAGCATAAGCTTTCGTTTTCCTTCAAAATAAGAAGGCCTTGAACCAAGGCCTTCTTATTTTGAACCTACCCCTGTCAGAAAACGCAATAAAAAACATAGAGAATCCTATTGCTTATACTCTTGGGGATTTGAAGTTTGACCCCTTCAGGGTTGAGATCGGTGCACTTTGAGTGTTATTCATGTTGAAGCCTTTTAGGCTTTCCCACCCGTTCTCCTTGCCATCCAACCACTAGTCATATGTGTCGCCTAAAGTCTGATATCTTGAGTCTTTAGTCGTCTAAATCGCTGATATCTTTAGTCTCAAATTTGCCTACACTTCCATTGCTTGTCTGAGATCATTGATAATATCTTCCGCAGCCTCAATACCTACAGAAAGACGAAGAAGCCCATCTGAAATACCCGCTGCGGCTCTTGCTTCAGGCGTCATTTTTACATGGGATGTTTTGGCAGAAGCACAAATGAGTGTCTCGACTCCACCTAAGCTTAGGGCAGGTACAACAAGCTTTAGCCGGTCCAAGAAACCATCGGGATCGATACTAGCATGTAGCTCAAAAGATAACATTGCACCAAATCCCTTCATTTGTTTTTTAGCGAGCGCATGTTGTGGATGTGAGGGAAGCCCTGGATAATTTACTTTTTCTATTCCCTCTTGCTGCATAAGAAAAGCAGCTATTTGTCCCGCATTTTGAGTTTGTCGCTCTACTCTAAGGGCCAATGTTTTCATGCTTCGTTCAATCAAAGCGCACGTTTGGGCATTAAGGCTACCACCAAAATTGACTGCATTCGAATAAAGTTTCTTTATAAGCGATTGCTTCCCTACTGTTGCTCCGAAGCAAAGATCGCTATGGCCACCTAGGTATTTTGTACCGCTGTGCATTACCAAATCAATCCCCAATTCAATAGGATTTTGATTGATAGGCGAAGCAAAAGTATTGTCTATGGCTGTGATGATGTTTTTTTCTTTGGCCAAAGCAGTAACAGCGGCGATGTCTGTAAGCTTGAGCAGCGGATTGGAAGGGGTTTCGAGAAAGATCATCTTGGTATTCTCTTGAATCGCCTGTTCAAAATCCTCTGTATCAGTGGTCTCCGTAAAAGTATATTGTATTCCTAAACGCTCTAATTCCGAGACAACGAAATGGTAGGTGCCTCCATAGATTTCCTTTGATAGAATCAAGTGGTCTCCCTGATTCAGCAAGCCCAAGATCACCGTACTGATGGCTGCCATTCCGGAGCTGAATAAAAGGCCATCTTCGGCATTCTCCAACGCACATAGCTTTTTCACGATCGCTATTTGGTTGGGAGTGTTAAAGTAGCGTGGATATCTATTCCCATCCGTGTTGATGTACCCAAAAGATGAGGAAGTATGAATTGGCGTGTTCACACCTTTAACTACTGGGTCTGTTTGTGTGCCTACATGTACGCTGATGGTGGCTGGAGAAGAAAAAAATGTTTTCATAATAAGTATGGTTTGGCCCAAATGTACAAAAGTCAAAAATTAAAATTCAAGGTTGCTTTCTAACTTTTACATTTTAGCTGTTAGTTTATGTAAAAAGTGAATAGTGATCAAAATCCGACATAAGCTCCTACGGATTAACGATTATCACTTTCTTCTGCTTTTCCTTCCCCAATCAGTTCGTCTACTTCCTGCTTTTCTCCAGACTCCAAGTCCTTTATTTCGTCTTTTTGTTCGTCTGTATGATGATCGATGTGGAAAGTACACCCCAAAGGGAAATGGTCTGATCCAATGTCGGGATAGATAAGAAGTTGGTCTACAATCACATTTGAACTATGGAAAAGCAAATCAATCGGCACTCTGAAAAACCAGTACTTAGCGTGAAAAGTCGACAAGATGCCACGCCCAATCCTGGCGTCGATCAGCCTGCTAGTCTTTTTGAATAACAATGATGATTTGGCCCATGCCACATTGTTAAAGTCACCCGTAACCACAACTGGTAATTTATAGTCTCGAACCTTTTTAGCAACACTCAATAGGTCGCCATCCCTTTCCTTGGAATTTTCCTCTTCTGTAGGACTAGGCGGTGGGGGGTGTACTCCAAAGAAAATAAACCTCACCCCATCTTGAGTTTCTAATTCTGCTTCTATGCTAGGCAAGTCATCAGAAACAAAATAATGGGTGCATACATTAATGATCTTGAGCTTTGTATAAAAATGCATGCCATAGGTATTTTCCAATGTTACCTTCTGATGGTTGGGGTATTCTTCTTCCAAAACCCGCATGGCCTTTTCCCAATTGACATTGCTTTCGATAGTCAGAAAAATATCGGGCTTTTCTTTTCGTATCAAGTCGATGAAGCGGTCGTATTCTTTGTTAAATTGATAAACATTGCACGTAATTACGCTAATGATGTCAGAAGCTGTGCCTCTAATTTCATGACGGTTTGTTCTCCAAAATTTTGTGTAACGCATCAATAGGTATACATGATACCCTATCAATATCAGTTGAGGGCCTTGAAAAAACCATAAGACTGGATTAGCTCCAATGAAAAAGAATGTTACTGTAACCACAATCAATTGCAGTGTCAATAGCTGTATTTTGATAAACTCTGCAACTCGAAATATCCAATGCTGATTTTGCACAAAGGGTAATACACTCAGCAAGATCAACAATGAAGATAATGCCATTAATAAGGATACCATATTTGAATTTTAGTTGATTCAATATATACAATAAAGATGAATTTTTAGATTGAATCTTTGATTTAAGGAATACGGCCATAAAGCACATCATGTAGACTTTCATTTCGGTCAAAAACCTTCTTCGCAAAAGGACAAAGTGGGATGATTTTCAAATTGCTTTTTCGTGCATATTTGACTGCTGCATCGACCAGCATTTTGCCATAACCTTTGCCACCGAAGTTCGTGCCTACAATCGTATGGTCGATTATGAACTTTTCTTTACCTGCCCATGTATAAGTCATTTCTCCTGCTACCGCCTTATTTACAGAAATCACAAATCGTCCTCTTTTTCCCCCGTCTTCACGCTCTATTTGAATCATACGCTATATGTGTTATCGGCTATATAAAAATAGGCAGTCCTATGGTGATAATTGATGCCATAGAACTGTTAACTTTTTATACTAATCTATTGGCTAGCTGTATCCAAGAAGCTCAAATCTTCAGTATCTAGATTCAAAGCAGGGGCAGCAAGTAAGGAGTCCAATTGTGCTTTGCTCGTAGCGCTAACAACGGGTGCTCCAACATACGGTTGGGCTAGCAGCCAAGCCAATGCCACTGTCGCTTGTTTTGTGTTGTGCTTGGCAGCAATTTTATCCAATGCATCCAAAACCGCCAACCCTTTTGCGTTCATGTATTTTTGAGCACCTTTTCCTCGAACGCTTTTGCTTGAATCAGCTTCAGAACGGTATTTCCCTGTGAGAAATCCTGAAGCCAAAGCATAATAAGGAAAAACTGCCAATCCGTATTTTTCCACCAATGGCAAATATTGGGACTCGTAGCTCATCCTTTCTAGTAAATTATAATGAGGCTGCAAGGCTACGTATTTAGACAAACCATGTTTTTCTGCCGCTTCAAAAGACTGTTCCAGTCTTTCAGGAGAAAGATTGGATACCGCTATATGCCTGACCTTTCCTGTTTTTACGAGTTCATCATGCGCAGAAAGCGTTTCTTCAACGGGTGTGACGTTATCATCAAAGTGCGTGTAGTATAAATCAATATAATCCGTCTGCAATCGCTGAAGACTCTCTTCGGCAGATTTTAAAATGTGTTTTTTGCTGATGTCGTATCCATGTTCTTTTGTTTCGGAGCCAACTTTTGTAGCAATCACCAACTTGTTGCGGTTGCCTCTCGATTTCATCCACTTCCCGATGATTGTTTCTGACATCCCCCCTACGCCGTTTACCCACCATGGGTATGTGTCAGCCGTGTCAATAAAGTTGAAACCTGCCTCTACAAAAGCATCCAAAATCTCATAGGATTCTTGCTCATCCAATGTCCAACCAAACACATTGCCTCCAAGATTTATAGGCGCTACTGTTAAATCCGTGTTTCCAATGGTTACTCTTTTCATTCGATTTGTTATTTATGTTTCAACTTCTCGAACGGAATCAGGCCGTTTGTGTTTTGCTTATGTTAAACCCTTGGGGTTGAGTTGGGCATCCATGGGTTATTCATGTTGAAGCCTTTCAGGCTTTCAAACTTTTTCAGCCCTCTCAATCCATTGGCGCATTAGCTATCTTTCTGCCATTAGCCAACAAGTTCCCTTCTGGATGACAGTCGGTGTGCGATTTCTCTTGTCTGCTGCCACTGCTTTCATCCAACTCCAAATTCAAAACTCAAAACTTGAAAATTTCAGCCCATTCGCTCATCGGCACATTAATCCATTGTTACATTAGCTATCCAACTGCCTTATAACCTTGCATGGGTTGCCAGCGGCAAAAACATTAGGGGGTATGTCTCTCGTCACTACACTGCCTGCCCCAATTGTGACGTTCTCTCCTATCGTCACTCCTTTGCAAATAATGGCTCCCCCTCCTACCCACACATTATCTTTGATCGTGATTGGCGCCGCCAATTCTGGCCCTTGTATCCGTTCTGAGGCTAAGACAGGATGGTATGCAGTATAAACTTGTACATTTGGCCCGAAGAGCACGTTGTTGCCGATAGAGACTTCTGCACAATCCAGAATAATGCAGTTGAAATTCATAAATACATTATCCCCAGTATAGATATGACTGCCATAGTCGCAATAAAACGGCGCTTGTATATCGAGATTCTTGCCTGCTTTTCCCAATAGCTCCTCAATAAGTGTCCGTCTAGTCTCTATATCGTCATAGCTAGTTTGATTGTATCGCACGAACAGCTTTCTTGCTTTACTACGCATGGCTGTTAACAATGGATCTGTAGCGATATAAAGCTCATTGGAGAGCATTTTTTGGAGTTCGGTCTTGTTCATATGATTAAATGGCTAACAGAGAAAGGTTGTTTACATAGACTTCAACAACCTATTTTGTGGGTGAAAGTTTTTATTGGTTGCTTTGTACTTTACGGAATTATCTACATGGTCTGATTGTTAATAACCCTATGCCGAGAACCGGATATGCAGACATGCCTTTGCACTATGGCCATGTGCCACCATGGCTTGCTCAACGTATGAGTAAGCTTGGCGGAGCCATTATAGAAGCCATAGTGATTGATTATGGAAAATCCGAAGTATTAAAGAGGTTGAGCGATCCATTTTGGTTCCAGGCGCTTGGCTGTGTCATGGGAATGGATTGGCACTCTTCAGGCATCACCACTTCTGTTATGGGTGCACTGAAAAAGGCGGTCAATCCAAAAGCAAAAGAACTGGGTATTTATATATGCGGAGGAAAAGGCAAGTATTCTAGGCAAACACCTTCAGAACTCATTGGTATAGCTGAAAAAACAGGGTTGGATGGGCACCAACTTGTCAGGAGTAGTAAGCTAACTGCTAAGGTAGACAATACGGCCATTCAGGATGGTTTTCAGTTATATCTTCATTCTTTTATTGTCACTGACCAAGGAGAATGGGCGGTAGTACAGCAAGGTATGAATAGCACCACTGGGCTGGCCAGAAGGTATCATTGGCACTCTCCTAAAGTCAACTCATTTGTTGTAGCGCCACATACTTTTATCTATGGTGAAAACCAAGGAAAGATCCTGAACCTTACAGATAAGGCAGCGCATATCACCCAACAAGGCATAATGGCCATTGCCCGAGAAGAAGCAAGTAGGATGTTGCCAGAAATAAAAAAGCTGACTATGCCTTTGCACCATGACGTTAGGGCAAAGGATGTACAGCTTAAACGTTTAGGGAGTGTATTGGCTTTGGCACACGAATATGAGGTGAAGGATTTTGAATCATTGCTCTTGTTGGAAGGGCTTGGTCCCAGAACCTTGCAATCCCTCGTACTGGTAAGTGAGATCATTCATGGTACTCCATCGCGCTTTACCGACCCGGCACGTTTCTCTTTTGCTCATGGTGGTAAGGACGGCCATCCATTCCCTGTCCCACTTATCGTATATGACGAAACCCTTCAAGTATTGAGGGATGCTGTCCACAAAGCAAAAATTGGGCATGCCGACAAAAACAAAGCAATCAAAAGCTTATCAAAGGTGGCAGAAAATCTGGAGAAGGATTTTACCCCTAATGCTAATTTTGATAGAGTCATTGCCCATGAACGAGAAAACGCTCATTTAAGGGGTGGAATGACGGTATGGGGCAAGACAAAGCCTCCCAAGAACAAAAAACCAAATTCAGGGCAGTTGAACCTGTTTGAGTAATTAAGTTTCCTTCAGAAAATTTTTTAAAAAAATCTCCCACTCCAGTAAGGGTAAATGTGTAATGGGTTGTCGATAGGCTATAAAACAAAAAAATAGCATAATCATGAATCGACATTTTAACATTACCTTGATTGCACTCACAGTTTTTTTATGGACATCGATATCCAATGTTTTAAAAGCACAGGAAAATGAGCCTTTACAAGTTTCTCCTGCCCAGGTAACTTTCTTTTATCCTTTAGGAACTGACAGTAGAACCTCGCTGCTTTCTTCCTACCATTTTTCACTCAACATGCTTTGGGGAATTACTGGCGGAGTGAATGGGGCAGAAATAGGAAGCCTAGTCAACCAAACCAAAGGCGATCTAAAAGGGGCACAATTTGGAGGTGTCGCTAACCTCGTTTCTGGAAGAGTCCTAGGCGGTCAATTTGCCGGCATTATCAACACCTCTAATGCACTTCGAGGCGTACAGTTTGGTGGGATAGTAAATTTGGCTGATGCTAGTTCAGGCGAAGAAGATGAGCTTTCTACAGGATTTCAAGCAGCAGGCATCCTCAACATCGAGAGTAGATCACTAGAAGGTGCACAAATGGCCTTAATCAATATCACCAAAGACAACTTAAAAGGCGCTCAAATCGGTGGGTTGTTCAACAAAACTTCGACTCTTTCTGGTGTGCAAATTGGCCTTATCAATATGGCAGATACAGTGGAGAAAGGTGTGCAAATCGGGTTGCTTAATCTCGTAAAGCATGGTATGTACACTGCCATGGAAATAGAATCCAATGAAAGCTTTTATGCCAATGCCACTTACAAGCTAGGAACCCCACGATTTTATAGTATCATCAGCTTGGGCTTTAGAACGCAGAACCAAATAGAGATTTGGGCTCCAGGCTTCGGATTTGGCACCTATTTTCCTGTGGGCAATATCACAGGAATCAACATTGACGCCATTAGCTATCATGTAAATGAAGGAGAATGGTGGACCAGCGAAGAAAACAGTCTCCATAAGCTCAAAGTAAACTGCTCATTTCAAGTAGCCCCTAAGGTGACCTTGTTTGGAGGGTTTTCTATGAATCTATCTGTTTCATCCATTAAAGATGTAGAAGGAATTCCCACAGGAAGTTCACTCAAGACTCCTGGGAGTTTTTACGAAGCGACCAATGCCCACAGACATCTGAAATTATATCCAGGTTTCAATGCGGGAATTAGATTTTAATGACAACTGAGTACTCGCCCCTGCCCTGAACAGTCTGATGACCAATCCGAAATTTATCTATTATAAATCTAGAACTATGAATAATTTATTTAAAACTCTGCTATTAGGGTTGTTTATCCTACACTTTGCCCACATGCCTATTTTGAATGCACAAATCCTTACCCAAACTATTCGGGGAAAGATAATGGATACAGAGTCCAAGACCCCACTTCCTGGCGCCAATGTCATTGTCCTAGACTCCCCTAGCTTTTTAGGTGCCAGTACCGATGTAAATGGAGAGTTTAGGATAGAGAATGTACCCTTGGGTAGAGTTTCTCTGTCTGTTAGCTACCTAGGCTATGAAAACAGTGTAATTCCCAATATACTGGTTACTTCTGGAAAAGAAGTAGTACTGGAGATTGCCCTTAGAGAGTCGCTGGTGAGTATGGAAGAAGTTGTCGTGACTGCAAATGGCGATGACAAGTCGAAGATCGTCAACGAAATGGCTTTGGTAAGTGCTAGGGGCTTCACGGTAGAAGAAACAAAACGCTATGCAGGGTCCTTTAACGACCCGGCAAGAATGGTGGCAGGATTTGCAGGCGTGACCACCGATCCTAGTGGAGATAATTCTATTATCGTCCGAGGCAACTCTCCTAAAGGGATACAATGGCGGCTGGAGGGGATCGAAATACCAAATCCCAACCACTTCTCCGAAGAAGGTGCTACAGGTGGACCTATTAATGCCCTTAATAGTAAGATGCTGGCAAACTCTGAGTTTTACACGGGTGCTTTTGCTCCCGAATACGGCAACGCGCTTTCTGGTGTTTTTGATATGCACTTGAGGAAAGGGAACAATGAAAAGCGGGAATATAGTTTTTCATTGGGCATATTGGGCACAGAGGCCACACTAGAAGGCCCCTTTAAAGAAGATAGAGGCGCATCTTACCTTTTGAATTACCGATACTCCACCTTATCGCTATTGGATGGTATTGGGCTTGTAGACTATGGTGGTATACCGACGTATCAAGACCTTTCCTTCAAGGTGTTTTTGCCAACAAAATCATTGGGTACGTTTTCAATCTTTGGTTTGGGCGGCAGAAGCAATATAATTGAGGAAGCATTCGATGAGGAAAACGAAGATATCGTATTAGAAAGAGGTGACTATGCCGCAAACATGGGCGTTGTAGGTGTGACGCAGTTCTGGGCATTCAACGCTCAAACTTACTTGCAGAACAGCATTTCAGTTTCGACAAATGGGAGTGGTTTTACAAGTCATGAGCCCACAAATGATGGCATGACTTTGTTAGATGATTTGGAGTTGAACAAAACCACATTTAAAGCAACGACTACACTAAATCATAAGTTTAGCCCTAAACATGCCTTACAAGCAGGACTGCTATATACCCATCATGATTTTAGCTTTTATTATAGCTATCTAGATAAGGCCGATCAAAAATACTTAACGGAACAAGACAGAAAAGGTGACGCAGGTCATTATCAAGGTTTCATAAGTTGGAAGTACCGACCTTTGCAGGAGCTGTCATTTGTGAGTGGCCTGCATGCCCAAGGTACAACGATAAACGGCTCCAAGTCCATAGAGCCGAGAGCGAGTGTCCGGTGGGAGTTCCACCCGAGACAAGCGTTGGCTGCTGGCTTTGGGATACATGGAAAAATGGCCAGTTTGCCCGACTATTATAGCCTAGTAGAAAATGAATCAGGCGATATCACCTTGCCCAACAAAAGCATGGGATTTTCGAAGGCTGCTCATTATGTAATAGGATATGAAAACAGACTTACCAATAATTTATTTTTAAAAGCAGAAGCCTACTATCAGAACTTGTTTGACATACCGGTTGAGAACAAGTTTAACAGCACTTATTCTTTGCTCAACTCAGAAGAAGGATTTACCAATAGGGCATTGACCAATGATGGATCAGGTGAAAATATTGGGATAGAACTGACACTAGAGCGCTATTTTGCGGACAACTACTACTTCTTGTTCACTACTTCATTATACGATTCTAAGTACAAAGCCTTGGATGGTGTAAAAAGGAATACAAGGTTCAATGGGAATTATGCCGGAAATTTTCTGTTCGGAAAAGAATTTGAACTTCAGACCGCTGGTACAAGGAAAAAAGTGATCAGCTTAAACACAAAAATCTCTTTATTGGGAGCTCGTCGCTACACCCCTGTGGATGTGGAACAATCCAAGATAGAAAAGAGAACTGTTTTTGAAGAAGATAAGGCTTTCTCGAAAAGAGCTAAAGATATTTTTATTGCCAATTTTGCCATCGCCTATAGGATAGACAACAGAAAAATCAGCCAAGAAATTAAACTCGATGTGCAGAATGCTACCAACAATCAAGGGGAAATATGGCCTTATTATAATCGCCATACAGACAAGGTGGAGTTTGTCAAGCAACTGTCTCTATTGCCGGTAGTGATGTATACTGTAAATTTCTGAGGGATTACAAATAGAAATAAGCAACAGGGAAAATGTTTTGGCTCAAGCCTATAGCTCCTTTGCTTCGGTAGAATGAGCTATAGCAACATTCTTATGGATATGACCGGCTATAATAAAAGCAAAAAGGGCAGAAATTATATCTGCCCTTTTTATCTCTATTTTGTGTTTTATCCCAAGAACGGCTTAAGGAAGTTGCTTCTAGAGCTATGTCTAAGTCTACGAGTGGCTTTTTCCTTAATCTGTCTTACCCTTTCTCTGGTGAGGTTATATTTTTCTCCTATTTCTTCCAGTGTCAATGGTTGCTCACCATTTAAGCCAAAATAGTAGGAAATAACGTCAGCTTCTCTTTGGGTCAAGGTAGAAAGTGCACGCTGTACTTCCTTTCTAAGGGAGTCGTTCATCAAGCTAGAGTCTGGAGTGGCTTCGCTCTCGTTCTCTAGCACATCAAGCAAGCCATTTTCTTCTCCATTCACAAACGGTGCGTCCATAGACACGTGCCGTCCAGAAATCCTCATATTAGCCGCTACTTCTTCGGGAGTCGTATCCAACACTTCAGCAAGCTCTTCTGGTGACGGCTCTCTTTGGAATTTTTGCTCAAGATCAGAAAAAGTCTTGGATATCTTGTTGAGAGAGCCTACCCTGTTCAATGGTAAGCGCACAATCCTAGACTGTTCGGCGAGCGCCTGCATGATCGATTGCCTGATCCACCATACAGCATAAGAAATAAATTTAAATCCTCTGGTTTCATCAAAGCGCTTTGCAGCCTTGATAAGGCCTAAATTACCTTCATTGATAAGATCACCAAGCGTAAGGCCATGATTTTGGTATTGCTTGGCTACAGACACCACAAATCGGAGATTGGCTTTTGTAAGCTTTTCTAAAGCAATCTGATCTCCAGCCCTTATTCTTTGGGCCAGCTCAACTTCTTCATCAGACGTTATCAAATCCACCTTGCCTATTTCCTGTAAATACTTGTCCAGGGATTGGCTTTCCCGATTGGTAATCTGCTTGCTGATCTTGAGTTGTCTCATTGAAATGTTATCTTATGGTAAATATTTATTATACTTTTCAATCGTTGTTAATAGATACGACTCACTTCATTTAATAATATTAGAATGATTGGCCTTCAAAAACGAAAGGTCATCACTTCCAATTTTGTAAAGTTACGACATTTTACCGAACATGCGCCTATATTCTTTTAAAGTAGGATAAAGACTTAATTTCAACTTTGTAAGTTCTACCGTTCCTCAGCAAAAAATGTACATTTGCCGCCTGATAATGATCATATAAAAAAGGATTAAAATGGCAGTAATCATTAAAGAGAAGGAGAACGCGGTATCCCCTAACATTTCGGAAAAAACAGTATTTCCTATCTTGATCGCGCTGAGTTTTTCGCATCTACTCAACGATACGATTCAATCTTTAATACCATCCATTTATCCTTTGGTTAAGGATTCATTACAATTGAGTTTTGCACAAATAGGGATGATTACTTTTACTTATCAGCTTACGGCTTCTCTGCTACAACCTGTGGTAGGCACCTTCACAGATAAGAAACCCCTGCCCTATTCTTTGCCCATAGGAATGTGCTTTACACTGTTCGGACTAGTGCTGTTGTCCTTTTCTTCCTCTTTCGCTATGGTGCTCTTTTCTGTTGGGCTTATTGGTATAGGTTCTTCTGTTTTCCACCCAGAAGCTTCTCGGCTCGCTCACATGGCCTCGGGAGGAAGGCATGGTATGGCCCAATCCTTGTTTCAGGTTGGCGGCAATGCGGGAAGCGCAATTGGCCCGTTAATGGCCGCCTTTATTATTATGCCATTAGGTCAGCGGCATGTTATTTGGTTCTCCGCAGCGGCGTTGTTGGCTATCGTTATTTTGTTTAAGATCGGAGGATGGTACAAAAGTAATTTTAACATTATAAAAAGGAAGAAGAAAGTGAGCAAATCAGTTCCTTCAGGTACGGTGCTGTCGAGAAAAAAGATTATCTATTCATTGCTTATACTGCTTGTGCTTATTTTCTCGAAATATATTTATATGTCGAGCATCACCAGTTACTATACTTTCTATCTTATCGACAAGTTTGATGTTTCTATACAGAGCTCGCAGCTCAACCTCTTCATTTTTCTGTTTGCCGTAGCAGCAGGCACTTTCATTGGAGGTCCTTTGGGTGATCGCATAGGCAGGAAGTACGTGATCTGGATTTCGATTTTAGGGGTTGCGCCTTTTACCTTATTATTACCTTATGTAGACCTGTTCTGGACAAGTGTATTAAGTGTCTTTATCGGGTTCATCCTTTCCTCAGCATTTTCTGCTATTTTGGTATATGCTCAAGAGTTAGTGCCTGGAAAGATCGGCATGATATCGGGGATGTTCTTTGGTTTTGCTTTTGGCATAGCGGGTGTCGGCTCTGCCTTACTGGGAAAACTAGCAGACCTTACCAGCATCGATTATGTATTTCATTTGTGCTCTTTTTTGCCGCTTCTCGGGCTAGTTACCGCATTTTTGCCTAATATTGGGAAAAGCAGATCGTAATTTACATGTAATTTGAAGAATATGGATTTAGGAAAAGTTGTCGATGAACTGATAAGATCGAGAAGGTCAATATACACGAACATGTTTTCGGGAGAAGTCGTAGACAATGCCATTATTGAAGCAATGCTCGAAAACGCCAACTGGGCGCCTTCTCACCGGCTTACCAACCCTTGGCGGTTTGTCGTTTTTCAGGGCGAAGGGTTGAAAAAGTTGAGCGAGTTTCAAGGCGAACTTTATAGGCAAAGAAGTAGTGCGGATTTTGATGAGGCGAAGTTCAAGAAAATGGTAGATAAGCCATTGGAGTGTTCGCATGTAATCGCCATAGGCATGCATAGGGACGAAAAAGAAAGGGTACCCGAAATAGAAGAGGTATGTGCCGTTGCCTGTGCGGTACAAAATATGTGGATCACTGCCTCTGCCCACAGAATAGGCTGCTATTGGAGTACTGGCGGCGTGACTTTTTACGAAGAAGCCAAACCCTTTTTCGGGCTTGGGGAACACGATAAACTATTGGGATTTTTATATATCGGCATGCCCAAAACCGACAAATGGCCTGAAGCGAAAAAGACACCGATAAGTGAAAAGGTAAAGTGGGTGGAATAGTAAGTGAAAAGATAGTGTTATTCTTATTGATAAAGACTGGGAGAATACTGTGCCCCAGTCTTTTTTAGATCTTTAAAGCAGATTCAGGAATATACTGAATTAAAAGTCAACATGTTAAATCAAAAACATTTGATATTATCATTCTCAACTATTATCTTAAAGAACAATCATTTTTCGACTTAAGCTCATTTTATTTTGCCCTAACTAAAATCAGTTCATGCGTTATTTTATAATTACCATTACATTTTTGATCATTACTCATAGTGCCCCCGTGGCGCAAGCTCTTAAAGTGGGAGTTACCATAGGTCCAACTTCGAGGGATCTTTATCACAAAAACAGAACGGAGTTTAAAAAGACGTGGGGAAATTATAATGATTATGAGTACGCTTTATTAGGTTGGGATGCTGGCCTACGTATAGAAAAACCACTTAAAAGATGGGGAGTGGCTACCGGCGTTTATATTTCATTAAAGGGCTTCCAACATGGGCCAGTACATAGTGATTATCCCCGTACAAATGAAAGAAATGCTACTACTTATGTAAAGTACCACTTTGAGTTTATAGAAGTCCCTCTTTTGATAAAATACAACTTTACGCCTTCTGCCCGTTTTGATTTATATGGCATAATAGGTGCTTCTGCAGGTTGGCTTATGTCGGATTATCGAACTTTGGATGTGCGCTGGGGAGCGTTGACACCAGCACAGGCTGGGGCATTGGTGATGGATTGGGACGGACAAAATTATTTTTACAGGAATTTCAATATCGGAGCTTGGCTAGGCATTGGCATAGTCAAATCCCTCAGCAGCAATTTTGAAGTATCTGCTGAGCCTATGTTTAAATGCTTTTTGAAAGATGTCAACTATATCGATGCGGAACCCAAGTTTTTCAAAGGTCTGCCAGACCGCAGGTATTTATATTCCTTAGGGCTTAATATTGGCATAAGTTATAAATTTGGCAACACGACAGCGTTATAACGCAGTTCTAAGATTTCTACCGATGACATCCTTTTGTTGGAGGGATGTCATCGGTTACTCCCCACTAACTTCACCCACACTTGTGTTTTGTTTAGATTTTGTTATAAATTTAGGCAAACCATTCACCTTGATTTTTAGTTAGTTCATTTTTAACCTTCGGGGATATTTGCCTTAATTAATGAAACCACTCTGTTCTTTTTTGTCCATTGCGATGGCTGTCCTCTCTGCTATGTCGACAGCATGTCAGACAAGCCATCGGCTTTTGTTAAAAAACATCGACACGACCATTACCACTTCCCCTGTCTTCGAAAAGAATTTTACAGGTTTTGAGCTTTACGATCCCGATCAGCAAAAGGTAATATATGCACACAATGCAGGAAAATATTTCAATCCCGCTTCTAATACCAAGCTGTTTACCTTCTACGCTGCATTGAATATTTTGGGAGATTCCATTCCCGCGCTCAAGTACGAATTCAGGGAAGATTCACTTATATTTCGGGGCACGGGCGATCCATCGTTTCTCAATGCCGACCTATATCCTAATTGTAATGTGTTCGACTTTCTGAAAAACACCGATGCCAACCTGTATTATACGCCTCAGGTAAAGCATGCTAACCGGTATGGACCAGGTTGGGCATGGGACGACTTCAATGATTACTATGCCACAGAGAAATCCGAGTTTCCCATATACGGCAATGTAGCCCGATTTTACTTTAATCAGAAAGGTGCTCCGCCCTACATTATTCCTTATTACTTTTCACAATCCCTTGTACCAGATTCAAACTACAGCTCATCTTCTGTAGTACATCGTAGAGAGCATGAAAATATTTTTCATTACACTATGCCAACCAACGACATAAGGCAGGAGCCGAAAATAGTGCCATTCCGACATTCTTCTGAACTGCTCGTTTCACTATTGGCTGATACTTTGGGCAGGCCTGTACAGTTGATCTCAGAGGCCATACCTTTGAAAACCCCTCAAATCATCTATAGCTTGCCCGCAGACAGCCTGTACAAAAGAATGTTACAGGCGAGTGACAATTTTATTGCTGAGCATCTGCTGATGCTGTGTGCCGGCGTAGTGGCAGATACATTGGAAAGCAGAATCGCTATTTCCTATGTAAAAGAACACTACTTGAATGATTTGCAGGATGAATTGCGATGGATTGATGGTTCTGGCCTTTCTCGGTACAACCTCTTTACGCCAAGGTCTATTGTAAAGCTGCTGGAGAAAATCCGGCACCTCGTGCCAGAAGAAAGACTCTATGAGCTGCTGCCAGAAGGAGGAGTTTCGGGTACATTAATCGATTATCCGATAATTGACCAACCTTATATTTATGCCAAAACAGGTGCGTTGAGCAACAATTATGCTTTAAGTGGGTACTTAATCACTAAGTCGGGAAAGACCTTGATCTTTAGTTTTATGAACAATAATTACGTGATAAATGATGGAATGATCAAAAATGAAATGAGAAAAGTCTTGGAGAATATTTACGAATTGTATTGATGATTAATAGAAGATATCCATTGTTCAAATAATTCAAAGTTCTGCAGAGCGTTGATAGAGGATCGATTCGAAATCACCATTTAAAACTCCATTCGGGCTACAGTCATTCCATCCCTCGGGATTGCTCAGCACTAGAAACTATCTTCCTAAAAACCCACAAAATTTAAACTTGACATTTAATATCATTCGGCTAAAGCCTTTGGCGGGCATACCTATTCCCGTTATATAAATCCAGCGGCAATTGAATTTTGGGATAGCCAATAAAACTGCGTGATTACCTGCTCGTGCCTTATATCCCATCTTTTAAAACTCACAATTCAAAATTAAACATTCCCAAATATCTGATTCGCCATTCAATAGGAATGCGGCTTTAGCCCATTCTTTATGGGAAGCCAACGTGTCATAGGCTTTAGCCAAAAATTTATTGATTGTCCAGCACTTTTCTCAGGTAGACCAAAATGTCACCCTTTCAGGGTTGGGGCACATGCCTCCATTCGGCTACAGCCATTTCATCCCTTAGGGATTGCGTCTGTATTTATTCCCATCAGGAAATTGATCTATCAACAAAAGCCCAATTCAAAACTCACAATTCAAACCTTAAAATTAATAGTACTATTCAAACCTGAGTGATTCTATTGGATCGAGCCTGGAAGCTTTATGAGCAGGAAAATAACCCGATGCCAAACCTACCACTATACAGACGATAACGCCTACCACCATCCAGAACCACGGGATGATAAGTCCGCCATCACTGATAAGGTTGGAGACGAGGTTGCCTATGATGATGCCCAAAAATATGCCCGCCATACCGCCTATAAGGCAGATGACAATGGCCTCTATCAAAAACTGTTGTCTTATTCTCAAGGGAGTTGCTCCAAGGGCTTTTCGCACACCTATCTCTCTAGTGCGTTCTGTCACAGAAACCATCATGATATTCATCAACCCTATTGACGCTCCTAGCAATGTAATAAAACCAATTACGCCACCGCCCAATCTGAGGTATCCGGTAATCTCAGCCATGCTTTCCGCCAATGTCTCGTTCCTCTTCACTTCAAAAGAGCTGTCCTCTCCGATTCTGTCCTGCCGCACACTCCGCATCAGACCAGTGGCTTCTCCCATAGCAAATTCCATGTTGGCTGGATTGGGGACAGATACTTTAATGGTAAATCGCATTCCGCTTGATGGTGCCATTCGCCTAGAGTTTTCAAGCGGTATGAGTACAGAACGGTCAACACTTCCACCACTCATCTGTCCCTGCTCCTCTATTACGCCCACTATACGGTATTTCCTTCCAAACAGAGAAATATCTTTATCTATCGGTGATACATTACCGAACAAGGTTTTGACTATATCAGAGCCAACAATCGCAACATTGGCTCCATTGCTCACTTCTATCTCCGAAAAATTTCTTCCTTCTTTCAGGTCGTATCCTTCCAGGATTAGAAACTCACCATCACCTCCTACTACAGAAACATTAGGATTGGTCTTTTTTGAGCCTGCTTTTACTTCAGCAGAACCTGAAATACTGGTGCTCACGCTCACTACAGAAGCTGTGTACATTTCTTTGAACTTCTTAGACTCCTGATAAGTAATGGGCGGATAAATCTTATCTTGTACACCTTGTTGGGTCCATTGGCCACCCGCTCCCCGTGCCTCTATGTTGAAAGTATTGGCCCCTAAATTGGCCATATTTTCATTGATAGATTGCTGCATGCCATCTATGGCCGTGAGTATTCCAACTAGTGATGCAATCCCTATGGCTATGATTAGTGCAGTAAGCACTGTTCTTAAAAGATTAGAACCAATCGAATCGAGGCTTACTAATATATTTTCCCTAATGTTCATGCAGAGTCACTTTTAAAAGCTTGAATATAGCGTGAAAATAACCTTTCTATAGTATTTTTTATACAAATTTCATTTATGTTTACACAGTCGGTCAATTATGCTTCTCAAGAATAGAATATGCGAGGAAACATTGGCTTCATGGAAAATGTTTACCTATTGCCTAAGAGTCCATCGTAAAAATATCTTTTTGACCCAATCCCTATATTGATAAGCAGAGGTTTATGCCTAAGGCCAATATATTTCAATAGATATGAAAACTCTTTCGATCAAAAGCGTTCTGTTTACAATCTTACTTTCCCTGCCACTTGTAGCCAAGTCTGCATACATCCTTGTTCAAATGGATCATGAGCAACGTAATCACCTCAAAGCATATGGCATCACATATTGGGCCTTGGAGAATGGCGTGGAAGCAGATTGGCTGCTCAATTATCGCGGTGGAAGCTTTATGATGAAACATTATCAAAAAATCGAGAATGAGCTTATCGTAAGGGGGGTTAGTTATACGGTTATTTCCGATGCAGAATCTAATCAAATTATAACCCAGATCGCAAGCCCATCATCCAATACTGATGTAATGAAGCTTCAAAAAGCCCCTAAGATTGCCGTGTACTCACCAAAAAGCAAAATGCCCTGGGACGATGCGGTGACAATGGCACTCACCTATGCAGAGATTCCTTACGATGTGATTTTCGACGATGAGGTGATGCAAGGTGAATTGCCAAAATACGACTGGCTCCACTTGCATCACGAAGACTTTACAGGGCAATACGGGAAATTCTATGAACTTTATCGTTATGCCCCTTGGTATCAGGAACAACAAAGGGAATACGAAGCTATGGCCAGAAAATACGGCTACAGCAAAGTTTCTGACCTGAAACTGGGAGTAGTTCACAAAATCAGGGATTTTGTATCAGGGGGAGGCTTCTTGTTCGCCATGTGCTCTGCCACGGATACGTATGACATTGCCTTAGCAGCAGAAGGTGTGGACATTGTAGAAAGGATGTACGATGGCGATCCGGCAGACCCAAAAGCTCAGGAAAAACTTGACTTTTCTAAAACATTTGCTTTTGAGAATTTTACTTTGGTGAAAAATCCCCTTGAATATGAATACTCCAACATAGACAACCAAGAGGCCGAAAGAGGATTGACAGAAGGCAACGACTATTTCACACTATTTGAGTTTTCTGCAAAATGGGATCCTGTCCCTACCATGCTTACGCAAAACCATACCCGTACGATAAAGGGGTTTATGGGACAAACAACCGCATTCAAAGGCTCTTTGATAAAACCTGATGTAATTGTATTGGGGGAGACGAAATCAATTGACGAAGCCCGCTATATACATGGGGTGTACGGAAAAGGTTTCTGGACTTTTTACGGCGGCCACGACCCCGAAGACTATAAACACTTTGTGGGAGAAGAGCCTACGGACCTCAACCTCTATCCTAACTCTCCCGGATATCGACTTATTCTTAACAACATTCTCTTCCCAGCAGCAAAAAAGAAAAAGCAGAAAACTTAATGAATGGAACGATGGGCTAATTACCAATAGGTTAATGTGCAATACTAAACAAAGTCGAGTGGAGGAAAATTGGCAATCAATATCTCCTATTGATAATTTCGCTCATCACCACAGCCTTTTGAGTGTCCTCTAGGTTTTTGAACATGCCTAAATAGGAATTAGAACCCACATTTTCAGTCTCTGCTTCATCCAGGTCTTCCACCTCTCCTATTTTGATCTCGGCTTCTTTTACCCTTTCCTGTAATGTTTTATGTTTTTGTGCCCGAGAGACGGCCTTTTCGTATTGCGAAAGTGTCTCCTCATCGTCATACCAAGAACCTCTCGCATTATTTTCTTGCTGGACTTCCAATGGTGCTACAGGTTTGGGTCTCTGCTCACTCCTTTCACCTGTGACGATTTCTTCCAATATCTCTTCTAAAGACCTGGTCTCCTGACGGCGAGGTGCATGAGGGGCATTTTCAGTATCAAATGTATCTTGCCCTTGTCCCTGCTGCCCTGCTTTTCCTTTTCCGGTGATGAGCTTAAAAATAAAATATCCTATAAGGAAAAGGATGTAGAGTATTAATTGAATATCGTCCATAATGTAAGCAAATCTAATAAATAATTTTAAATTTGTTGTCTTGCTGAATTATAACCTTTAACCTTTTTGGATGCAGCTAACGAAATTAGAGATTAAGGGATTTAAGAGTTTTGGAGACAAGATGACCATCAACTTTGATGCGGGCATCACTGGTATAGTAGGTCCTAACGGGTGTGGAAAGTCCAACGTTGTCGATGCCATTCGGTGGGTGCTGGGAGAACAAAAAACCAAGGCCCTGCGCTCTGACAAAATGGAGAGTGTGATTTTCAATGGCACAAAGACAAGAAAACCCACACAACTAGCAGAAGTTTCTCTGACTTTTGACAACACCAAAAACCTGCTGCCAACGGAATATTCTCAAGTTACCATCACGAGAAGGTATTATAGATCTGGTGAAAGCGAATACCAACTGAACGGGGTAACATGCAGACTAAAGGATATTACCAATCTTTTTCTTGACACAGGAATTGCTTCCAATAGCTATGCCATCATAGAGCTGAAGATGGTAGATGATTTATTAAACGATAAGGACAATTCACGTCGGGGCTTGTTTGAGGAGGCCGCAGGTATTTCCAAGTTTAAAGTTCGCAAGAAGGAAACGATGCGCAAGCTTGAGGGGACCGACGCCGATTTGGAGCGAGTGGAAGATCTGTTGTTTGAAATCACCAAAAACCTAAAATCGCTAGAAAAACAAGCAAAACAAACCCAGCGATACTTTCAGATAAAGGAAGAGTATAAGCACTTAAGTATAGCACTGGCTAAGAAAACCATTCAAAAAGAAACAGATACTTTTGCGCGTCTAAAAAAGGAAATCTCCCAAGAACAGGACAAAAAGACTTCATTAAACAAGCAACTGGCCGAAAAGGAAGCCGCACTTGAAAAGGCAAAGGCTGAACTTGTGACCAAAGAAAAACTTTTGTCCAGTAGGCAAAAGACTTTGAATGACCATGTGCATAAGATTCGACAATACGAAAGTGACAATAAAATTAAAAACGAACGGCTACGTTTCCTCAATGACAAGATCAAAAACTTGCAAGAGCAGATCGCTCAGGATAAGGTAAGCAACGAAAAAGCAGCCTTCAGTATCCAGAGCTTGCAGCGAGAGAAGGAAAGCTGTGATAAGATGCTTCAAGAGATTGAATTGAAGCTGGAGAATCTCCGGGAAGCACTGGAGGCGCAAAAAGCCAAGACCACTGCACTGCAAGAAGAAAGCAGTACGCTCAATAAGGCTTTTAGGGAAAAGCAGGAAGCTTCTTATAAATTGGCCAAGGACCTAGAAATAAAGCAACTACAATCTTCTGCCTTGAAGCAGGAGCTGGAAAAAACCACATTTGATAATGACGCCCAGACTGCTAACTTGGGTGAGTTTGAAGAAAAAACAGAGGCATTGCATCAAAAACTGCAGGAAAAAAACGACCAGTACAATGCTTTAAAGACTTCTGAAAACCTGTTGCAAGAGCAGATAAAAGAGACAGAGGCTACGATAGAACTTGTTAGGGAAGAACTCACCCAGAAAAGCCGGAGAGCAGATGCGCTTCAAAACGAATATAACCTGACAAAGTCGCTTGTAGACAATCTTGAAGGGTTTCCTGAAGCGATCAAGTTTCTGAAAAAGCACACTAATTGGTCTAAAGAAACACCTCTCCTATCTGATATTCTTACATGTGAAGAAAATTATAGGGTAGCCATCGAGAATTTTCTGGAACCCTATATGAACTATTATATAGTGGAAACGGAAGAGCAGGCCTACAAAGCGGTAGATTTGCTAAGTGATGCCGCTAAGGGCAAGGCGCATTTCTTCGTTTTGGAGCGCTTTGAAAAATTTCAGGCTTTCCCACTCAAAATGTTCGACAATGCCTTGCCTGCATCGGAGATTGTCGAATACGACCCTAAGTATGCCAAGCTGATCTCCTTTATTTTAGACGGAGTTTATCTGCTCATTGGCGACTATAAGCATATCCCTCAAGATGATGAGAGCACGTTCATAACCCAAAGCGGCAAAGTCATCAGAAGAAAGTACAGCATATCTGGTGGATCTGTGGGGCTGTTTGAAGGGAAACGGATCGGGAGAGCAAAGAACTTGGAAAAGTTGGAAAAGGAAATCAAGCAGCTCCATGGAAAAGTAAATGAAATTAAAAAGGGCCTCGAGCAGAAACAGGAAGAGCTGGCCTCCCTTAAGAAGAATACGCATAAGGACGAACTAGAAACGTTACAAAAAGAAATCAACCTTGTAAATCAAGAATATGTAACGGTAAAGACCAAGCATGAGCAATTGGCTCAAATGCTCACAAACAATAGCAACAAGCGTGAGGATATCCTAGAGCAGCTAGAGCAGCTGGCAGAGGAAATAGCCGAACTACAGCCGCAAGCCAGAGAAGAAAAAGACCTGCTTGCCGATTACGAAAAGAGGCTCAACCTGATCAATAACGAATTGGTCGTAGAGAACAAGGTGTTGGCTGAACGATCAGCTGCCTTTAACCAAGAGAATCTCCATTTCCATCAGCAGCAAAACAAGGTAAATAGCATCGACCAAGAGATAAGTTATAAGCAAACAACCTTCGATAGCAGCAGCGACCGGATCGTTAAGAACCAAGAGGCGCTAAAGCAAACCGAAGAAGAAGTAAAAGCACTTTTAGATCGAGCAGAAACCGACGAGGACGAACTCTTGGAAATGTATTCGGAGAAAGAAGCAATCGAGCAAGGTGTTACCGATGCCGAAAAGGAATATTATGCACTTCGAGGCGATATCGACACCATGGAAAAAGCGGCCAGGGAGATTCAACGAAACCGCGAGCAATCCGATGTGATTTCCCTAGAATTGCAAAACAAACTCAACGATTCCAAACTCAACCTCAGTTCCGTTAAAGAAAGGTTGTCTGTAGAGTTCAATATCGACCTCGATAAAATCATGGCGGGGGCTGACGAAGAGAGCGAGGAGCTTTCAGACGATGAAAAATCCCTGACGTTGCTTTCTGAAGAAGAGCTTCGAGATAGAGTGTCCAAGACCAAAGATCGCATGGAAAAAATCGGGCCCATCAACCCCATGGCCATGGAAGCTTACGAAGAGATCAAAGAAAGGCACGATTTTATTTCTGAGCAAAAGAATGACCTCCTCAATGCGAAAAGTGCACTCATGCATACCATCCAGGAAATAGACGACGTGGCAAAGGACACTTTCTTGGATGCTTTTCAAAAAATAAAGGAAAATTTTATCTTGGTTTTCCGCTCGCTCTTCACCGATGAGGACGATTGCGACCTTAAGTTGGTAGATCCTGACAATCCGCTGGACTCAAGTATAGAAATATTGGCAAAACCCAAAGGAAAACGACCATTGAGCATCAACCAACTTTCAGGAGGAGAAAAGACCTTGACGGCCACTTCGCTCCTATTTGCCATATATCTGCTCAAGCCGGCACCGTTTTGCATTTTTGATGAGGTAGATGCCCCGCTGGACGACGCCAATATCGACAAGTTCAACAACATCATCAAGAAATTCTCCAAAGACTCGCAGTTCATCATCGTTACCCACAACAAGCGCACGATGGCTAGTACAGATGTCATCTACGGCATCACCATGATCGAACAGGGCGTATCTAGGGTAGTACCCGTTGACCTAAGAGAACTGGCAGAGTAGCAGAATCACCAAGTGCTATTTAGTCGATAAAAGAAGATTTTTTAATTTATTTGGGCGCCTTTTCGTGCTGTTCGCTACTACTCCGCACCTACCCGCACGTCAGCCCGTGGCGGGGTAACCGCTACCATCACGGGCGCTCCTACCTCTTGCTATGCCTCATTCCGACATTTATAACACAGCGGCTAGAAGGTTTTGACGACAATAGTTTACTAGGAAGAAGAGGTGGAACCTAATAGCCAAAGTTCGATTCTTCCCGAGAAAAGTGTCAATCCCCTCCCCCCTTATGCCTATCCCTCTATCTTATTTTTAAGATAAAAGAAATTAAATGGATAAATACCTCAACAGCACTGACTCTTATCTCTGCAAAGAAAATATACGTTGAGCTCAGGTTTATAGCTCTACTGGAAACTAGGCCTCTAACTACCTCCTCGTTATGCTTATTATCCAACTATATGTGTGCTCAGATCTTAGGCACTACTGTCACTACCAATTATTGAGGTATTCGCCATCAATAAGCTTATATCTAACATATTCTACAAATACTTATTAATGTAAGAAAGCCTATAAATTCTAAACATAAGAATCTGTACATAAGAATACCTTTGTTGACATATATTGTATGTCTAGATTTTACTATTTAACCGAATATGGCCAAAAAGCATCTCCCCTATGTATTTGTCAAGAGGCAAACGCTAGAAGCACTTAAAAATAAGCAACTCCTCGCTGAAAAAGAGATATCACTTGCCACTACTTTTATAAAAGAAATAGAGAAAGGTAACCTTCAGTCAGACTACTATGGTGAAGAGGCTGCCGAGGAAAAAAGTGAACTAGCCTCCTCATTGATGAGCATGGCCAGCAAAATGCAGGAAATTTCCAAAGAGGAAAACCTGAGGTCTCAGAACGATGATACAAATGAATTGGTCGATGATATCTTTAGAAACCTGATCCGGTATATGGAGATGAATCAGGGGGCACTCTATCTCGTCAACGACGAAGATCCTGATGATGTATTCATAGAGTTGATCACCTGCTATGCTTATAATAGAAAAAAGCACATACAGCGTAAGATAGCACTCGGAGAAGGTCTTATAGGTCAAGTCATCCTTGAAAAGGAAACCACCTATATGACCGAGATTCCTGAAAAATACATCAAAATCACTTCCGGATTAGGAGAAGCCCTGCCGCGAAATCTTTTACTAGTGCCACTAAAAATTGAAGATAAGGTATTAGGGGCTATTGAACTTGCATCTTTTAAGAAGATTCCTGACTACCGGATCCAGTTTGTGGAGAAGCTTGGAGAAAGCATTGCATCTACCATTTCTGCTGTAAAGATCAACCAACGAACAAAGTACCTACTCCAAGAAAGTCAGCAGCAGGCCGAAGAAATGAAAGCCCAAGAAGAGGAGATGCGCCAAAACATGGAGGAGCTTGCTGCCACCCAAGAAGACATGGAGCGGGCTATGAAGGAGATCCAAGAAAAAGAGAATTATCTTAACAGCTTGATCAACTCTAGCAAAGACGCCATTTACGCCATGGACAGGGATCACAAGCTCATCATTAGCAACCAGGTATTCAACAAATACATGGAGCAGACGGGCCTAAAGGTTGAGAAGGGGTTCGACATGAAACGTATGTCTAACGATCCTCAAGAGCTTGAGCTATATGATAGAGTCTTTGCAGGTGAAACAATAGAAGTTACCAATGAGTATGACGGGAACTATTTCATTGTTAGCTATAACCCATTAAGAGGGCCACTCGGAGAAGTAACAGGACTTGTTGCTTTCACAAAAGATGTGTCAGAACAGCAGAAACTTCTCTTGAAGTCGCAAGAACAAGCGGAGGAACTGAAAGCACAGGAAGAAGAAATGCGCCAGAACCTTGAAGAGATGTCGGCTATTCAAGAGGAAATGGAAAGAGCGACTCAAGAGCTTCAACATAGGGAACAGTATTTGAACGACCTTATTAATCTGTCAAAGGACACAATTTTCACTTATGACAAGGACTTCAAAGTGACCAGTTTCAACAAAGCATATGCCGATTCTATTAAAGGATCAGGCTTTGAGGCTACGGTGGGAATGGATGTGTTTCAATTTTTCTCTGAAGAAGAGAAGGAGTATTATAAGCAACTATACACACGAGCGCTACAGGGCGAAAGCTTCACTTTAAACCATAGCTTTGGCGCAGGAGAAGGAGTGGAAGTTCATATGAGTATTCAATACGCTCCATTAAGGAATACAGAAGGAGAAGTAATGGCAGGGGCAGTATTTGCCAATGATGTAACCGAACAAATCCGTTTGGAAATGGACATGAGGGCAAGGGAAGAAGCGGTTAGTTTGAGTACAATTCTTTCTGAAGCAGACCTGCATGGAACCATTACCTATATCAACCAGAAACTATGTGAAGTATCGGGTTATACAAAAGAAGAGCTTATAGGACAACCTCATAGCATCTTTAGGCATCCAGATATGCCTAAAGCGTTGTTCAAAGAGTTCTGGAAAACCATCAAATCAGGCGAAATATTCAGAGGCATTATCAAAAACAGGACTAAGACTGATGGCCATTATTGGGTAGATGCCAGTATAATTCCAGTAAAGGATAAAAATGGAAAGACTATAAAATACATAGGGTCACGGTATCATATCACAGATGATGACATAGCCATTGAGCTTTATAACAGACAGGCAGAGAAATTGGGCGTGCCAAAGCTGTAGAAGTGTACAAAGCGTGTATTGAATGATCTTGGGTCTCTGGTACTGCTAGAGACCCTTTATTTTGTTGTCATTTCTTGTGCTTGTTTGTAGGAATTTAGGAGAGTTTGTTGGCACTTGTTCCTAAGTACAGCAAATAAATCTTGAAATTTGAACTGTTTGGCGCTCCATTCGTAGCTAACTTCCCCATTAACGCTTAGCAATTGGTACATTAGATTTATTCTGTAATTTTGCATCCTGATTAAAGTTCAGGCATTTTTATACAATCACTAAACATTAATATGCTAACTGTTTCCAATTTATCCCTTCGTTTTGGTAAAAGAGTTTTGTTTGACGAAGTAAATGTCAAATTCACATCCGGGAATTGCTACGGTGTTATTGGGGCCAATGGTGCAGGAAAGTCTACTTTCTTGAAGATCTTGGCGGGAGATATTGAGCCTACTACTGGCCATGTATCCATGACTCCTGGTGAAAGGATGGCTGTTTTGAAGCAGAACCACTTCGAATTTGATGAGTATCCTGTCTTGCAGACGGTCATAATGGGATACAAGAAGCTCTATGATATCATGCAAGAGAAGGATGCTATATATGCCAAAGAAGATTTTTCCGAAGAAGATGGGGTTCGTGCATCAGAGCTTGAAGCGGAATTTGCTGATATGGATGGTTGGAATGCCGAAAGCGATGCTGCTAACTTGCTTAGTGGTTTGGGCATTGAAGAAAAGCTTCATGACAAGCTCATGAAAGAGCTGAGTGGTAATGAAAAAGTGAGGGTATTGTTGGCTCAAGCAATATTTGGAAATCCTGATATACTCTTGCTGGATGAACCTACGAACGACCTTGATGTTGAAACCGTCATGTGGTTGGAAAATTTCTTGGCAGACTTTAAGAATACAGTGATAGTGGTTTCCCACGATAGGCATTTCTTGGACAGCGTATGTACCCATATTGCCGATATAGACTTTGGAAAAATCAAGATCCATACAGGCAACTATAGTTTCTGGTACGAATCCAGCCAACTTGCCCTGAAGCAAAAGCTGGATCAGAATAAAAAGATAGAGGACAAACGCAAAGAGCTACAAGAATTCGTAGAACGGTTCAGTGCCAATGCTTCCAAATCGAAACAAGCTACCAGTAGGAAAAAGCTTTTAGAAAAGCTTACGATTGATGAGATTACCCCCTCTACAAGAAAATATCCTGGCATTCAGTTCAAGCAAGAAAGGGAAGCCGGCGACCAGATCCTGCATGTGGAAGACCTCAAAAAGACCCTAGATGGAGATTTGTTGTTCACAGATGTTACTTTCATGTTGGACAAGGGGGATAAAGTCGCCTTTGTATCAAGGACAGGCTTGGCGGTCTCTACTTTTTTTAAGGTCTTAATGAGTGAGGAAAAACAGGATGCCGGAAAATTCAAATGGGGTGTTACAATCAACGCAGCCTATCTTCCTAATGACAACAGCAAATATTTTGATGTAGACTTGAATTTGGTGGATTGGTTGAGACAATACTCTGAGGAAAAAGATGAGTCTTATATAAGAGGATTTCTTGGAAGGATGCTCTTCTCTGGAGAAGAGTCACTTAAAAAAGCTTCTGTACTGTCAGGAGGTGAAAAAGTCAGGTGTATGCTCTCTAAAATAATGCTGCAAAACCCCAATGCACTTGTGCTGGATGAACCGACCAACCACCTTGATCTAGAGTCTATTACGGCTTTTAACAATGCCCTCAAGGACTATAAAGGTACGGTTTTATTCACTTCCCACGACAGGGAGTTTGTACAGACCGTTGCGAATAGGATCATCGAACTTACGCCTACCGGCATCATTGATAAGAAGATGTCTTACGACGAGTATTTGGAAGATCCGGCCATTCAGGCACAACGCCAGGAAATGTATGGGATATTGACCTAACAGACAGTTCAATTATACTCACTTGAGTTTAAGCATTGAAATAACCTGTGTATCGCTACTTAAACACTCCAGTAGATAATAGCCCCTTGATAGTTTTCAGGGTAGCTTTTGGCCTGCTGATTTTCCTAGAATCAGCAGGCGCTATATTTACTGGGTGGGTAAAAAGGGCCTTTATCACGCCTGATTTTACTTTCACTTTTATAGGTTTCGAGTGGTTGACACCACTTCCTGGTTATGGAATGTACTATTTCTATGCCCTCATGGCCGTATTTGGCTTGATGGTCATGGTTGGGCTATACTACAGGTTCTCTTTGGCTGCTTTTACGCTGATGTGGACCGCTACTTATTTAATGCAGAAAACAAATTACAACAATCATTATTACCTGTTGATATTGTTCTGCCTTATCATGTTGGTACTTCCAGCACATCGTTATTTTTCGCTGGATACAAAGCGCGATCCCAACAATAAGCATCTCTTCTGCCCACGCTGGTGTTTTGTATTGGTAATCGTGCAGTTAGCCATTGTGTATACTTTCGCTTCGGTTGCCAAAATCAATCCAGATTGGTTAGTTGGTATGCCCATAAAGCTTTGGTTTAAGGCAAAGGAGCATTATCCTATTATTGGGCCTTTCCTTCAGAAAGAAGCCGTTGCCTATTTTGTTGCCTACACGGGGATTTTGTTTGACTTATTGATTGTTCCCCTGATGCTGTGGCGCAGGACAAGGTATATAGGATTAGTTCTTTCGGCTTGCTTTCACATTTTCAATTCGGTTGTTTTCCAGATCGGAATTTTCCCATATCTGATGTTGGCAGCTTTAGTGTTCTTTTTTGAGCCTGAAAAGGTTCGATCATGGTTTTTTAAGCAAAAGCCTATTGTGGAAGTACCTGTGCAGGATAACAAATGGGAATGGTACGCCTTGCGTCAGCCAATCTTCAGGAGTCTCTTAGTAGCTTATCTTCTTCTTCAGCTATACCTACCGCTTCGGCATTGGCTATACCCTGGGAATGTAAATTGGACGGAAGAAGGCCATCGGATGGCCTGGCGGATGATGCTGAGAAGCAAGCAAGGTAATATTCAATTTACCATAAGACATCCCGAATCACAATTTGAGGAAAAGGTCTATCCAATCAGTCACTTAACGGCCAAGCAAGCAGCCAAGGTAGCCACTCATCCCGATATGGTGTGGCAGTTTTGCCAGTATCTGAAGCAATATTATGCTCAAAAAGGATATGAGGGTATAGAAATATACGCCCACAGTGAAGTAAGTTTGAATGGAGGGCCTTTCGGCCCTTTGGTCAAGCCCGATGTAGACCTTGCCCAACTCAAGTGGGAAAGGTTCAAGCATGCCACTTGGATCACTCCTTCCCCACCCATGGCCTATTAAAACTTGTTTATTGTTCCTTCTCCGAACTCAAAGCACCTCCAATAGTATCCTTTCTTGACATGGTTATGAGCGCAACGCTCACAGGGTCATCTCCACCGCTTATACCAAAAGATTTACGATAGCTATTTTCATTGTTTAGTGCTTCTGCAACAGTAGCGGCCACATCTGCTTTCGAAATTTCGGCATCAATATCTTTTAGCCTTTCTGCTGCTTGGATCTTTCCTGTTGAATCATTGTCAGTCAGTTTTCCCGTCTTGATAATGGTATAGTTTAACCGGCTTTTTTCTAGCTTAGCATCTGCAGCCGCCTTTGCCTTCAAGTAGTGTTGGAGTTGGCTTGGAGCTTCTTCCACTTTGTCTGTTCCCAATGTACTCAACATTACGAACCTGTTGACTGCATTTTCTTCACATGCCTTGATGAGCCTTATGGCTCCATCCTTATCGATGGCGTCGATTTTAGCCATATCACGCTCCTCTCCTATTCCTGCTGCAAAAATTACCGCATCACATCCTTCAACGACGAAACGAATATCCTGCTCCAAGTCAGCGATTACAGGATTTGCTCCAATGCGTTCCAATTCCTCGGCCTCGTTATTGTTGGCTACCATGGCCCTTACGTTATGGTCCCTTTCCAATAGCAAATTCACGATTTGCTTTCCGGTGTCAGTGCTTGCCCCTGCTACTAATACATTCATATCATCAGATTTAGGTTAAAAAAATAAAACCTCATTTTTGTGAGTTCCTATAGAAACCTCCCATTATATAATTTGTTGAAAAATATGAGATATGTGGTTAAAAACCCGTAACAACTACCTATTGAGCGATCGATACTAGATAGGGAGAGGTTAGATCCAAGACTTCAATATGAGTGTGAAAAGAGCAGCAGGGGTCAAAAAATCTTGCCATGACGTTGTTCTTTGAAAGGCTACAACCTTCAATAGGGATGGTGCTTTAGCCCATCCTTTATGATGATCCTCCGTGGGCTTTAGCCAAATAAATTTAGATGTTATGGGGAGAATTTCACGCAGCGGCCACAACGGGGAGCGCAAAGAACGCCAAGGAGTGCCATACGATAACAACTATTAGGCTAAAGCCCCCTTACCACAAACCAATGTCCCTCTGGATAAATCCAGAGGGCAGCAATCATACCGGCGAGCTGTGTGTGGGGTCTATGGTACTTTTATTCCAGCAACCACCCTGTAGGGGCGAAACAGATTTTTAGCTATAAATTAGACTCAAGATTGCAGACAACAGATTATCCGCTCTATAAACCAGTAAGTAAATCAACTACTGCTAGACCTAACTGGCTAATATGAAGTGAGCTTTGCCTCTTGCCTACTTTTCTTTATTTTTGATTGAATTAAGGAATGAAATATGGAAAAAGTAGCGGTAATAGGATCGGGCACCATGGGCAATGGCATTGCCCATGTCTTTGCTCAGTGCAAATACACTGTTGCACTCATTGATATCAATGAGTTGGCTTTAAGCAAAGCTTTAAAAACAATAGAGACAAACCTTGAAAGACAAGTTGCAAAAGGTACTATCGATCTTAAAGAAAAGCTTGAAGCATTGGAGCGTATCACTACCTTTAGCGACATGAAGGAGGGGGTTAAGGATGCGGATCTCGTAGTAGAAGCAGCGACAGAACAACTCCCAATCAAGCTGAATATCTTTAAGCAACTGGATAAGCTATGTCAGCCTAAGGCGATTTTAGCGAGCAATACTTCTTCCATTTCCATTACACAAATCGCTGCTGCGACAAGACGACCTAGCCAGGTAATAGGCATGCATTTTATGAACCCTGTACCTATCATGCCACTCGTGGAAGTGATAAGAGGCTATGCTACCAGTGATGAGGTAACCCAAGAGATCATCCAGTTGTCTCAAAACCTCGGTAAGGTACCCGTCGAAGTTAACGATTATCCCGGTTTTGTCTCCAATAGGATTCTTATGCCTATGATTAACGAGGCTATTTATACCTTGTACGAAGGAGTGGCTGGCGTGAGCGACATTGATGCTGTTATGAAGCTAGGCATGGCCCATCAGATGGGGCCACTTCAGTTAGCAGATTTCATTGGGCTAGATGTTTGTTTGTCGATTCTCAACGTTCTTTATTCAGGATTTGGCAATCCAAAATATGCCCCTTGTCCTCTTTTGGTCAATATGGTAAATGCTGGTCGTTTAGGCAGGAAGTCTGGTGAAGGTTTTTATAAGTATGCGCACGGCTCAAAAGATTTGGTTGTTTCAAACAACTTTAAGTAATATGTTGCTTTTTGTTAACAATCAACGGATTATAATATTTTAACTTGAAGGAAACTATATGAATAAGGCTTTGCGGATTTTATGGTTAATGGTCCCTCTCATTGTTGCTGGGTGGAGTGCCGTGGCGCAGCCGTCTGTAAAAATTGGGAAGTTAAAATATAGCGGAGGGGGCGATTGGTATGCCAACAAAACGGCATTGCCCAACCTTATTGCATTTTGCAATCAGAACCTTCATACCAACATTGCCGAGAAGGAAGATATCGTAGAAGTGGGCAGTGCAGATTTATTTTATTATCCCTATGTATATATGACAGGCCATGGCAATGTCGTCTTCTCTGACGATGAGGCTCAGAACCTAAGAAACTACCTTATGTCGGGTGGTTTTTTGCATATAGATGATAATTATGGCCTGGACCAGTTCATACGGCTCGAGATGAAAAAGGTGTTCCCAGACCTGGATTTCGTTGAGCTCCCCTTCGATCATCCCATATACGATCAGAAGTATCAATTCAGTAACGGCCTGCCCAAAATACACGAGCACGATGGACAAAGGCCTCAAGGTCTAGGAATCATTTATCAAGGCAGGTTAGTCTGTTTCTACAGTTACGAGTCCGATCTTGGCAATGGCTGGGAAGACCAACGTTTATACAACAATCCAGAATCTATTCGGTTAGAAGCCCTAAAAATGGGCGCCAATATCATCGCTTATGCCTTCACAATCGACTAAGGCTCCATAAAAGCCTATTTATTTAGGGCGCCTTGTCCCGCTATCCGTTACAACTCCGCCCCCGCACACCTATTTTCCATAACTTCTTTTTTTGCCTTCAAGCTTTCCCGTAATTTCCATACAGATTCAGCCCATAGCGGGGTTTCCACTGCTATCGGGGGCGCAACCAAACAGTTGCTCTCACTTCAGACCAACTACTCTATCCATGTTTGGTACCTGCAATCTTGAATCTCAGGCCTCCTTTTCGCACCCATCTCTGAACCCACCACATGAAAACCTTCTTTAGGAGAATCGTCATTTCAGAATTTACGGAGCTTTAGCTAAGTAAATAGCTGAAATCCCCCTGAACTACCTCGGGCTAGGGGATTGCGGATAAACCCTCCTAGCGCGCGGTTTTTGGGGTACGGTAAGGCCTGCCTCCGAATGGGGGATTCCCGATCTCCGCTGCGCTAAATCGGGAATGACGGTAAAAATGGTTTCATCGGGAATGACGGGGAAGGTGGTTTCGAAGGAACGGCGGGGAAAATGGCTTCGTCGGGAATGACGGGAAAAATGGTTTCGAAGGGAATGACGGGAAATGTGACTTCAAAGGAACGACAGAAAAACACCTTTTTGTTGTCCTCACCAACAAAAAACGCTCATTTCAGCCACACAAAAAAAGGCCAGCAAGTGCTGACCTTTTAATATTGATGTTCAAGTGAATCCTTAGAAATAAAACTGGACGCTGAGTGAGGGTGAAAAAAGGTCAGGTCCAAAGCTAAAGGAGTTTGAAACAGTTTTGTCATCTTTATCGTCAGCATCCTTCGACACATGGCTATGGAACGATAATAAATTAAAGGCCATTTCTATACCGATTTTCTCTCCAGGGAAAAACAATATACCTGGCGACACAGCCATTCCAATCAAATTTGTAGGGTCGCTATCTACTGAAACACTGCCGGTTTTGGTCTTTCCTCCACCAAAGCCAAAGTCCAATCTACCTTCTCCAAAGAAGTAAAACCTTTCTCCCATGGGCACATGGTAACGAGCCATAGGACTAAAAACAAAATAGTTAGAGGTTGTCGTATTGTTCCCTGTTGCACTCTCTGTCTTGTTGCTTACAAAAGCAATACGAGCCCCAATGCTAAAATCATCTGATAAGAAATAACTAGCTTGAGGGCCAATGGCAAAAGAAGAACTTGTTGGACCGTCGGCTGAACCAGAACTAAACTTATATTTGGTGGTTGTGGAAGAAATCTCCAAATTCCCTCCGATAGAAATCGTACCTGCACCAATCTGCGCGTGAGCTGTAAAAAAAGCCAACGCTACAAAAACACCTGTCAATAAGATTTTTCTCATTTTAATAAATTATGATTGTGTTAGTTATAGAAAATAGCCAGATCACCTTTTCTGGCAGTTGCTGCAAACATAAGGTTAATTAATGATTTTATGAGACAGTTGGCTGCCTTCAAAATAAAATCAGCCAGAAAGTCAATCCTTCCTGGCTGATTTTAAATCAATATTTATGGCCTTTATAAGAATATATTAAAGCCAACTTGAATCATAAACAAACCTGTTTTAGTCTTGAATTTAGAATCTTCATCAGAAGTCCCAATTATATTGTTATAAGAAAATGATGGTTCTAATGAGACATGCTCATTTAGGAATATCGCATAACCTACTCCTACTGACCAACCGAAAACCCCTGTTTTATACTCATCTTTTTCTCCCTCATATTGCTCGATTATGTTAACATTTCCCAAACCTACTGAAGCTTCCCCAAATAAGCCTACCGGGGTATAATATCTTGCAAATGGACTTACAAGCAATGCGTTTTGTATATCTTTATTGTTATCATCATATTTTTCTGTATTGTTACTCAAACCAATCCCTAAGCCGAGTGCAAGGCCATCCGAGACAAAATAGCCAACATGGGGCTCTAAAAGAACATTAAATTGTTTGGTCTCATATAGTTTTGTGCCGTCGTATTGTGCTTTAGTATTTCCAAAATTTACACCAATAGACCCGCCCGTCATGAATTTTCCTTTCCCAGTTTGTGCATGAGCACTAGCAGCCATCATTATAATGAATATAAGGGTAAATAGATTTTTTTTCATTTTAATAAAATATTTAATGTGCAAATATTAAGCCTCATAAATACAAATGAGGTTGTCTCAAAAGTAAATTCTGGGTCAACCTCTTTCTATTTTATTTTTTTTTATAGAACAATACTTTTCTAAAAAGTATTTCTCCTTTTAA
>SMEK01000030.1_pt1 | contig 82637 bp, 75 predicted proteins | sample 2456371 | NCBI WGS metagenome assembly SMEK01 (sample SAMN10132590, study PRJNA489261) | soil metagenome | isolation source: day1 antibiotic-loamy sand soil ammended with composted manure from dairy... | place: USA | collected 2015-04-01
TTTGATGCTTATTTACGATATGAAAAAAATCCTGATAACGAATATTTTAGTTGGAAGATGGAGTTTCCCGAAAAGAAAGAGGCAAAAAACAAAATTTAATCAATACATGAATGAAAGGAAACCTAAATCAATGGGTTTCCTCCCTCTTCACAAAAAAAGTGAAGCTCGTGATTTACAATATGCTTTGAAGGATCGAGCTAGCCCATGGACACTTGCTACAATATTGACATATGGCATTTCGGGGGCAATCCTAAAATTTAGCAAGTATATGATCTTTCATTTTAATTCTTTTTTTTAAAATTAATTGCTCTTGTATTTTAGTTACGAGTGATGTGTTTTTGATCAAACTTTATTCCACTACAATTTATTACAAGATCGTCTACTATTTTTATAGCACGATTCATAACTATACGACTCTTCGAAGACATTTATAAACATGCCTCCCCCTTCAGGTTTTCTTTCTCAACTGTTTACACCTAAAATAATAGAGCAGCAGACAAAAAAACTGCCACCTCTAAAAAGTCGAAGGTTTTGTACCTTCTCTTTCACATTCACATATAAGACCGGATTTTCTCCTATTTTCAGCTAACCGATGATTCATAAACCTAACGAATGGAAATAATAACGAAACAAATAAATAATCCTCCTCCCAATTTTAACAATTTACTGTTTCTACGATAAAATAATAGAAAAAGGTTCATCTTCATCTAATAAGGAGAATACATATGCGCATCAACCATCCAAAGTACCCGTGGCTGGAAGAACGAACGATTCTGTTGGCTTTAACTGGCAGTTACGCCTACGGAACGAATACCTCAGAGTCTGATCGAGACTATAAAGGCATTTGTATACCGCCACTTGATTATTACTTCGGGTTAAACGCCTTTCACCAATACGATACAAGCGGTGGAAAAAATTTTAAAAATACAAAGGATGACACCGATATTACCATTTTCCATATTACGAAGTTCGTAAAAAATGCAATGAAAGGTGTTCCAAATAATATTGAATTATTATTTTTACGTCGGCAAGATTATATCAAACTGACTGAATTAGGAAAAATGCTAATAGAACACCGACATTTATTTTTATCTAAACAAATTTATCAAAAATTTGCCGGGTATGCCTATTCCCAAAGAAAACAATTAATTAATAGTCATAATCCTAAAAACAACAAATACGATACAAAACTTTTTATGCATACAGTTAGACTTTTGACAAGTGCAATCGAAATCCTTGAAACGGGAGACTTTCATACATATCGATCGAATCGTCAGGAACTTCTTGACTGTCGTAATGGAAAATACACTTTTACTGAAGCATTGCAGCTAATTGAAACATATCATCTTCAACTAACCAGGGCTTATGAAAAGTCAAAACTACAAGAAACGCCAAATCAAGAACGGATCAATGAATTACTGATTGATATGAACTTACGTGGCCATCATTTATATACGTTCTGAAAATGATGTAGAAAAGTGTCTTCATTTTTTTCTATTAAAGCCTTATATTATTAGATAAGATTATATTAGCGATTAGAGAAAGAGGAGAAACGTTATGTCTCTTAAAGAAAAAAGTATTGTTTTGACCGGTTTTATGGGAGTTGGCAAAACGTCGGTCGGGAAAGCCGTCGCCAAAAAATTATATCGAGATTTTATTGATATTGACGAAGAAATAGAAAAGAAATTTCAAATGCCAACAACAAAAATATTTAAAACTTATGGGGAAGAAACCTTTCGTGAAGTAGAAAAAGAGTTAGTCATCCATTTCAGTAAACAAAAAATGAAAGTCATCTCCCTTGGCGGTGGTGCATTTTTACAAGAGGAAATTAAACAAGCTTGTTATAAAAACTGTATTATTATATTTCTTGATTTATCATTCGAATCTTGGAAAGACCGCATCAATCTCATCATCGATAGTCGTCCTGTTTTACAAGGGAAATCGTTGAAAGAAATGGAAAAATTGTATTATGAAAGACAACCCATTTATTCGACCTATCACTCGAAAATTAAAACAGACCGTTTGGATATTGAAGAAACGGCGGAATATATTAAGGATTCTTTGAAACTAGCTTGGGAGCTTTATGAATAATATTAAATCCAAGATGCTCATGCACTTCATGGTCTAAAATTTAAGAGTTAGTTCATCAATAAAATGTAAAACATTATAAAGGGCTCTTCCTTCGAGAAATCTTGACTTTAGGATAGCCCTTTTTAATTAATTGTAAGTTCCATTCCCACTCTCGCGAAATGAAAATCAATACCTGGTTGTAATTTATCGTATTGAAATTGTACAAATGTTACATTACTGGGTATTTTTTGTAATAAGGATTCAAACCTGGTTGGATCACCCAGAAACCCATTCCATTGTACAAAATCCATCCGATCTGATTTCCAATCTAATTCTTGTATCTTCATATCTAAAATACGATACTTCTTTGAAAAAAGACGTAAGCAACTTTGCTTACGTCAAAATATACTAGTACGTTAATTTTTCTCTTGTTCTTCTTTCCAAACTTTAGTTAACACTTGTACAAATGTATCAACTGGCTGTGCTCCAGATACAGCATATTTATTATTAAATACAAAGAAAGGCACACCTTGTACCCCCACACTTTGGGCTTCATAAATATCCTGCATCATCTCATTTGATGGGTCTTTATCGTCCAAGACGTTACGGACATCCACTTCGGTAAGCCCGATTTCACGTGCTAAACGAACAATTGTATCATGATCGCTTAACAATTCGCCTTCAGAAAAATGAGCGCGATAGAATCGCTTGAAAAAGGCAGTCCCTTTACCAAGTTTTTTTGCAAATTGGAACACACGATGGGCATCAACGGTACTTGAAAGTTTAGCAATATCGTAATTAATTTCAATACCTGCCTGTTTTCCCATATTCACCACTTGGTTTAACATCGTTTCAGCTTGTTGTAACGACAAACCTTTCAGTTCAGCAAACGTTTCTGCGTAACTTTTCCCTGATACATATTTTGCATCAGGCATTAAAAGAAAACTTTTATACTCAATTTCTACATCGTTTGCCTGTTCAAAATGTTTTAATGCTTGATCTAAATGGGATTGACCAATATAACAAAACGGACAGACAAAATCAGACCAAATTGTAATTTTCATTCCTTTACCTCTTTCTTTTTCGAAATCGGACCACAAACTCCCGTATTTACATCACAAGTGTAACCTTCAACTGTTTCATTCAGTTGTATGTCTTTTAAGTCAACGAATTGAATTGGAGTCGCATGTTTCTCTTTTTTCGGATTTTCTTTCACCGTTACACACTCCTTTTTAACGGTTTTTTTAATTATATAGGAAATCTTACGTGGAATCGAATCATCCGAATCGAAAAAGATTAGATTCTTAATGTTCCAATGTTGTCAAACGCTTCATTTCATTGTTTATACTTTTAAAATCATGTCCAGACGGATTTTGGAAAATCCGCAGGTCAAATTCTGGTGCAATCGCAAACAAATGATCGAAAATATCCCCTTGAATGGTTTCATATTCTCCCCAGTCGGTTGTATTTGTAAAACAATAAAGTTCAACAGGCAAACCTTTTTCAGTCGGCTCCAATTGTCTTACCATTAAGGTCATTCCTTTATGAATACCTGGATGATGGTTTAAGTAGTTTGTAATATACGCACGAAAAACACCTATATTCGTTAACGCCCTACCGTTTACCGGTGTGCTCCGATCAATATGATGTGTCTCATTATATTTTTCGATTTCTGCCAATCGCTCATCAATATAATCCGAAAGAAATTGTATTTTCCGAAATCTATTGATCATCTCATCATCACAAAATGAAATGGAATTCACATCAATAAAAATAGAACGTTTAATTCTTCGACCACCAGCTGTTTGCATCCCTCTCCAGTTAATAAAAGAATCGGAAATTAACGAATAGCTCGGAATTGTCGTAATCGTTTTATCAAAGTTTTGCACTTTTACCGTATGTAAAGAAATTTCAATGACATCCCCATCTGCTCCATGTTTCGGCATCGTGATCCAATCACCGACACGAACCATATCATTGGCAGATAATTGCACACCTGCTACAAGTCCTAATATGGAGTCTTTAAACACAAGCATTAGTACTGCAGAAAGTGCACCTAAACCGCTTAGTAAAATAAATGGACTTTTATTGATTAAAATGGAAATGATCAGAATGATCCCTAAAATTCCCATTACAATTTTTACAATTTGGATTACGCCTTTGATCGGACGAATCTTTGAAATTTCATAAGTTTGATAAATATCATTAAATGCATCGAGTGCCGTACTCATAATGATTAATCCAACTATGATAAGATAAATATTAGCCCCGTTTTCAATAAAATGTTGATAACGAGGAAAAGTTGGTGCGAAATAATAAATAATGATTGCAGGTACGATATGGGAGAGTTTATGAAAGACTTTTCGCTTTAAAAGAACATCATCCCATTTAAATTTTGATTTACTTACCATATGGGAAATAATACGGACAACAATCTTTTTCGTAAAAAAATTGGCAACAATACATAGTAACGCAACTAAGATAATAGTCAACGTTGTAGAAAAGTAAATAGCAATATCGGCGTCGACTCCTAAGTTAACAATCCAATGATGTATAAAATCCATAAAAACCCCTCCATAAGATAACTTCAAAATAATTATTCAAGACGTTAAAAATTACTTTATGTATACGAACTTCTAAACCTTCTTAATCGACTCACAACCTCCATTGATTATTTATAAATCACTTGAATCGCTTCTATCTTCTTTCATTATTGTTCATTATTTCACTTTACTTAAACCTCATCCACTATTTCCCTGCAAATTATTATTTTAACAAGAATGAACAACAAATTGAGATTAAAATTTGATTACAATTCATTGTATAATTTATATATTGCTTGAAAAACTAAGTAAACGATAAACGTTTTATAAAAATTTGTATACTTTTTGGATATTAAATATTTGACAAAAACTTTTATACAGTTGTATTATCATCTTTGTGCGCAAAAAAATTTACAGTAAGGAGAACGACATGGATATATTAATTGGTTTATTAGGGGTAATTTTTGCTATTGCAGTTGCATATTTATTCTCAAACCAAAAGAAAAATATCAACTATAAAGCAATAGGTGTTTTACTTGTTCTACAAGTGATTGTAACGCTGTTTATGTTAAAAACGACCATTGGTACAAAAATTATTGAAGTCGTTTCCAACGGCGTTTCTAAAGTCATCAGTTATGGATATGAAGGAATAGACTTTGTCGTTGGTGGATTAATTCCAGAAGGTGTATCTGTATTCTTTTTCAATGTCTTAATGGTCATTATTTTTACTTCTACATTACTTTCAATATTAACGTATATAAAATTTCTACCTCTTGCAATTAAATACGTTGGGGGATTTTTAGCTAAAATTACAGGATTATCCAAAGTTGTTACTTTTAACAGTGTAAACTCTATCTTTTTCGGACAAAGTGAAGCTATTTTAGCGATTAAAACTCACTTGGACAACATGAGTAATAATAAACTATTTATTATTTCAACAAGTGCCATGGCTTCTGTTTCAGCTTCCATTATGGGTGCTTATATGACAATGATCCCACCAAAATTTGTTTTAGTTTCGATGTTATTGAATGCGCTATCAGGATTAATTGTCGCATCAATGATGGCTCCAATTAAAGAAGAGGAAGACGAAAATATTAATATAAAAGATATTTCTACTTCTAATTCACTATTTGGTGCCATTGGTGACGGTGCTCTTGATGGTGGAAAAGTGGCGTTAATTGTTGCAGCACAACTCGTTGCCTTCGTTGGTTTAATGGCGTTAATTAACGGGATTTTTACAGCCCTAATTAATATTTCCTTTACCGAGATACTGGGATACATCTTTGCACCGATTGCTTTTATAATGGGTGTTCCTTGGAGTGAAGCGATCACAGCAGGATCCATTATGGGGACGAAATTGGCAACCAATGAGTTTGTTGCTATGTTACAACTGCAACCGCTCGTACCTGATTTATCAGCGAAAACAGTTGCAATCGTTTCATCATTTCTTGTTTCTTTCGCTAACTTCTCATCCATTGGAATTATCGCCGGCTCGATTCAAGCTGTACATGCAGAAAAAGCCAGCATCGTTGCGAAATATGGCCTTAAAATATTACTTGCCGCAACATTGGCATCTGTGTTAACAGGTACAGTTGTTGGTATTTTCATTTAGTTTTTCAAATATAATTTAGACTAAAAAAGAACAGAGACCAAGGTGATAATTCCCTTGGTCTCTATAAATTTTCGAAAACAAAACCAAATGTTCAAATCATGTTTTTGTAAAATCTAAACTATTTAGGATATCTGCTTTATAAATCGCATTTTGACTGCTTGTTCGATTGCGTGGCCTTGGTTCATTGAAACAAATTTCTTTTACCACTTCACTTGGCTTTCCTCTTAAGATAATAACCCGATCACATAAATATATTGCTTCATCTATATCATGGGTTACTAATATAATGGTTGGATGATAAGATTCCCATGTCTCTAGTAATAAGTCCTGCAATTGCATTTTTGTAAATGCATCAAGGGCACTAAATGGTTCGTCTAATAATAAAATTTCAGGGGAAGTAACAAGTGCTCTAGCAATCGCTACCCGTTGGGCCATTCCACCAGACAATTCCCTTGGATAAAGTTCTGAGCTATCTGACAAACCTACCTGCTCTAAAATTTTTAACCCTTTTCCCTTTTTTTCATCTTTACTTCCTTTTAAACCAAACGTGACGTTTTCTAAAACATTCAACCAAGGAAACAGTCTTGGCTCTTGAAAAATAAAACTGATGCTACTATTCATTCCCTCAAACTGTTTATCATTCATTATGATTTGACCTTCATACTCTGTATCAAGACCAGAAATAACACGAAGTAGTGTACTTTTCCCAGAACCACTAGTTCCAACGAGTCCTATAATTTCACCCTGTTTCGCACGAAATGATACATTACGAATGACAGTCTTTCCATTAAAACTTCGATTTATATTTCTCAGTTCTAAACTCATCAAAGATCTCTCCATTTTATAAAATTATTGAGGTTACTCAGCCTATTCAAACTTTATATCACTCGTCAATCCGGTATGATTACCAAACTTATTGTTGAACAAAACCGTCTTGCCATGTTAAAGTACGTTTTTCAACTAGCTTTAACATCCAGTCTGAGAGTTTTCCAATAATTGCAAACAAAAGAATACTCGCAATGATTAATTCAGGTGACAATGTATTCTGGCCGAGAACGAGCAAATAACCTAAACCTTTACTTGCCCCCATTAGTTCCGCTGCAACAACAAACATCCAACCCAGTCCTAAACCACTTCGAAGCCCAACAAGAAACAATGGAAGTGCTGCTGGTAAAATGACTCTCCAAATAAGTTGAAAACTCGAGAGACCATACATTTTACCAACTTCAATAAGTTTTCTATCGACTCCCGTTATTCCACTTACGGTGTTTAAATAAACTGGAAAAAAAACACCGACAGCAATCATTGTAATTTTTGAAGTTTCACCAATTCCCATCCAAAGGATAAATAATGGAACCCATGCTAGAGATGGAATAGAACGAAAAGCCTGGATCATCGGATCAAATAATTGCTCAGCTTTTTTATATAAACCAACAAAGGAGCCAAGTATAACAGCCAAAGCACTGCCGAGAATAAAAGCAATGAACACCCGTAATGTTGTAATTCCAATATGCGTCCACAAACTTCCGTCTTGAAACAAAGTGATAATTGTTTTTAAGATTACACTTGGCGCAGGTAATTGATAGGTTGGAAACACACCTTGTCTACATAATAACTCCCAAAGCATAATCAGTATTGTAGGCGTTAAACTTCCGAATATAATCGTATGAAGCGTATTTGTTTTTTGTTTCTTTTGTGATTTTTTCACTTCTTTCGTTGTAGTAACAGTCGCCAATAATTTCCCCATTTGATGTTCACCCCCATAAATTACTTAATAGTACTCTCTGCTATCGAAGAATCAATTAATTCTGTTGCGATTTCCTGTATATTGACAGTTTTATCTATCACTTCACTTTGTTGTAAAATCTTTCCTGCTTCTATAATTGCTTTCTGGTGAGCATTCCCTGGAATACTCTCAGTAAAATCATTCCGTTCAAGTTGTAATTTTGCCACTTCAAGATCAATTTGTGCTTCCTCAGCTAGAATTTCAGCTACTTTTTCAGGATTTTCCAATGTCCATTTTCTAGCCTTTTCATATGCTTCAATTACTCTTTTAACATACCCTGGATATTTTTTGGCAAAATCTTCTCGCACATTTAAAAAACCGTATGTATTAAAATCGGGATTTCGATATAAAAGTTGCGCACTGGATTCAAGCTCTACTCTTGCCATATGGGGATCAAGACCGGCCCACGCATTTACAGAACCACTCGTTAATGCAGTTGCCCCATCACCGTGTTGGAGATTTACAATTTCTACTTCAGATGGGTCAATACCTTGTTCATTTAAAGCACGTAATAAAAAAATATAAGGATCTGTACCAATGGTTGCCGCAATTTTTTTCCCTTTTAAATCCGCGACTAAGTCTATATTTTCATCTTCCAACGTAACAAGCGCTGTCCACTCAGGTTTTGAGAAAATGTAAACATTTTTAATTGGTGCACCATTTACCTTTGAAATTAGCGTAGCTGCTCCAGCTGCAGATCCAAAATCCACACTGTTACTATTTAAAAATTCTAATGCTTTGTTGCTTCCTTGACTAAATACCCACTCAATTTCGATCCCTTCATCTTTTAACTCTTCTTCTAAAAATCCAAACTCTTTTAATACAAGACTTATTGGGGAGTAAGTTGCATAATCCAATCTGATCTTATTTGGTTTTCCATCTGTATTTCCTTCAGAACAACTAACAAGTATAAAACTAATGAGTCCAATTAAAATAAACAGATACCTTTTCATGTGCTCCCTCCTATCCTCTCTACTTTCATAAATGATATTTTATTGTAATTGATTACAATTAAACTTATATGTTTACTTGGTTTTTGCACAAAAATATCAATCAGTTTTAAATTGTGCCAGCCATCCCTCCCCTTAAAATCAAAAACCCCCTTCATTAAGAAGAGGGCTGAATCGCGATCTCTTCTTATCTTTCAGAATTACTTCTGCAGGAATTAGCACCTTGTTAAACGAATTTAACAGGTTGCCGGGTTTCATTGGGCCAGTCCCTCCACCACTCTAGATAAGAATCCAAAAAAGTATTTGTTTTTTTATTTTTTTAAATTATTAAAATAAAATTTAACATACTACATATTTTTTGTCAATTTAAGTATAGAAATATTTTTCATGACAAACACATTGATGATCTCTCTTCTCTTCATATTTCCTTTAAATTGATCAATATTTTGCCAACATAGTGGGCCAGTGACTGGACTAAAAAGGTGAGGAACGCCAGTTTTGAAGGCAATTCATTTCATAACCTATATATGTATCAAATTGATCAACTTGTTGAATTCCCATGTGACAATACCAATTTTGCCCACTTATTATTACGTGATGTCTCGAAACGACTTAAGGCAATATGTTTTCCCCTTTTTCAGCCTCATTAAGCAAGCATCTTCTGATTCCTCGTCAAGCAAAAAATGGTTTTGCACTTTAAAACAATAATGTCTGGATTATCCCCGACAATAACATTGTCTGGCCCATCCTTTGTCACGACAGATTCGGATGCAATAACAACATTATTCCTATGAACAGACTATATTTCATGGTCGTTTTGTCATTTGTTATTTTTTAAATCCCCCCATTTTCCCATTCAAAATTTATCCTTGAAGTCATAGTTTTTTCACTTTTGATTTTTTAATTCTTGGACCTCCTTTTCTAGTTGATCTAATTTTTCTTGTAGTTCTTGTTTCGGCTCAGTCATTCTTAGACTGTATGCTTTAACTAGGCCAAGCCCCGCTATAACTATGCCCAAAAGACCAACAACAATCAAAATAATCAATTCCATCTACCTCATTCACCTCAATTGGAAATACATATTATCTTCTTTTACGAATTTAAAATAAAAATAGTTGCATCGTTCAGAATTATATTAATTAAAACAAAGAACATAATAAATTATCCTGTAAATTTAGTATATTCCTATTATTAAGTTTATTTGTAGAACAAAAAAGTGCCAAAATCTCCAACGATTTAGCACTTAAACTAAAAATGATGAAAACTAAGGTTCTATTTGTTTAATAATTTTTGCTGGATTTCCCCCGACAATAACATTGTCTGGCACATCTTTTGTCACGACCGATCCGGATGCAATAACAACATTATTCCCAATCGTTACACCAGGATTAATGATTGATCCTCCGCCTATCCAAACATTATTGCCAATTTTAACAGGTTTCCCATATTCCCTTCCGGAATTTCGTTTAAAAGGATGGATTGGGTGAGTTGCAGTATAAATATGCACATTTGGGCCAAGCATACAATTGTCGCCAATCCGCACTTCACAAACATCTAAAATTGTACAATCAAAATTTGCATAAAAATTCTCACCGACATAAGTATTATAGCCATAATCAAATCGAATATTAGGTTCCATTTTGATATTGTCTCCTGTTGAACCAAGCAAATCCTTCAAAATTTCTTCCCGCTTTTCTATTTCCGTTTCAAGTGTTTGATTATAGATTCGAACTTTTCGTCTTGCTTCCTCACGTTCTCTTACTAATAGTGAATCAGCTGGATCATACATCTGGCCCGCAAGCATTTTTTCCTTTTCCGTTTGCATGAATTTCCCTCCTTTTCAGCTTCATTATACATATATTTTTATGTATAAAGTATACAATCCTTTTCTATAAACAGATATTGTTGACCCGTATGGACTAACAAATGGTGTGTAAACATTTTCCAAATATCCGATTAATACACCAAACTGATTGGGCTTGTGGCGAATTGCAAAAAATTTACAACAAACACAATAGAATCATACAAAAGATAAATTTAATTTTTAAATAGTAAGTCACCCCATGGATAAAAAGAAAATTTCCTGCCAAATTTTTGATTAGTCATGGCTTGTACGCATGAATAGACGGTAAGAAATAAAACAAGGTTTGTCGAGCGTCTAATATATTTGGAATGTGTCAACTCTCGGGTCCATGCGATTCTATATCACGAAGAACAATAATTTAATGAAGCAAAATAGATTAAAAGGCTATCTCTAAAACAATGATCACTACTCATCATACTCTCCCCTATCTCATTCCAAGTAACCCTTTGATTTTTCTAGTTTACATTTATTAAATTATAATTATATTAGAATTTTCTAAAAAAAGTGACCCTTTTTATTTGTTTTTGTCGTCTAATAATGAAAGGGGGGAAAATTGTGTTAAGCAAGCAGGTGAGTCAAGGATCGCATGAAAAGGAATTTAAATTTTTAATTGAAGAATATGCTACGTATATCAATCGTCTAGCTTATATATATGTGAAAGACTGGGCAATTGCTGAAGATATTACCCAAGATGTATTTTTAAAATGCTTTGTAAAACTGGATCGTTTTCGAGGAAAAAGTTCCTATAAGACTTGGCTTTATAAAATAACAGTAAATAAATGTAAAGATTATTTAAAGAGTAAATGGTACCGAAATATTTTCCCAACGGATTACATAAAAGACGTTTTATTATCGACAAATCGGACACCGGAACATCAAGTGGTCGCTAATGATGAAAAACAGGCTCTCATAACATTTATTCTGTCTCTACCAAGCAAATATAGAGAAGTAATTATTCTATATTACTACGAACAATTAAAAATCAAAGAAATTGCAGAAATTACAGGTATGAAACAAGAAACGATACGAACCCGTCTTAAACGTGCGAAACAAATCTTACAAAGTAAATACGAAAGGAGGCATTTTAATGAACATGGATCAGCAACTTAATCATTTAAAAGAAATTATGGATCAAACAATCTTTAAAAAAGACACACTATCGTCTAAGAAAAAACAAGAAATCTATGAAAATGCAATAGTTACTAAAAGAAAGAAAAGACATCATTTTTCCGCCCCTGTTCTTTCAATCGCGTTAGCTTCTTGTTTCATTTTACTCATTGCTGGACTTTCACTTACTCAATTATTTTATAAACAATCACAAACCTTATCCCACTTACCCGAACCACAAAATCATTTTCGGTCAATCATTGCCAATGAAAATAAAGAAGACAATAAGCCTGATTATGAAGAAACTGTATATTATTTACCATTTCAAAACTATAATGATCCCGTTGTCAATGGTAATCAAATGTTCGTTCATGTTCACGGTGATCGTAATAAACATTTAGATATTGATACGTTTATTCAATATAATTTAGAAACTAATGACTATAAAGTTTTATATAAATCCTCTTTTTCTCAGGCTGATATGGGAAATACACAATTAAATGAAGATTGGATAATGTGGAAAGATTTCAGTCGTTCAGGTAAAAGCAAGATCATGACTTTGAATCGCTCAACTGGTGAAATGAAAAAAATTACTGAAATAAGCGGTAAAAATGAAGCACTTCGATCCCCTACACTCTATAAGGAATACATCGCTTGGATTTATTTGAATATAGCTAAAAAAGAAGCACAAGTTCATTTGCATCATTTATTGACGGGTGAAACAATAATATTGGCAAATTTTAATTATAATCCAGAAAGTTACCCTACTGTACATATGGGAGATGGGAAACTAGTCTGGGCAAGTCATGAAGATGGTAAAGGCTTTTTTTATTTATATGATCTTGAGACAAAAAACAAGGAAAAGTATGAAGCACCAGCTCCATTTGTCATTTATGCAAAATATAGCAACGGAAAAATTTACGCTATAAATAGCAGTGGAAAAGTCTACCCACAAGAAGGTAGAGTTACACAATACTGGGACGAATTAAACTACGGTTTTCTTGATATAAACAAAAAGGAATTCCATACGATTATTGCTAATGGCAAACGTGGTTGGTTTGATGCTTATGATGATAAAATGGTATTTCTCGATACGGAAGATGTTTTATATGTCCACGAATTTCAAAAAAATCATCTCAACTCAACGAAAGTACCCTTAAAAAACGAAGATCCCACATCGGTTTCCTTTGATAATGATGGAAACATTATAATCGATTATATGATCCAATCCTTCGATAAGGGTCACATTGAAAATCAAAGTAAGGTTGGCGTTATAAGAGAAAACTAAGATTTTAGGGGGGGAAGTATGCGAAAGCTTTACAACTATATAACTATCGACCAAAAAAAAGAAGTCTTGAAGGAACTACAAAATTCCCTTAGCCAATTAAATGATGAATTAGAAAAAAACGCCCATCTTTTCTCACCGATTGTTCGTGAGATTTTACTAGATACAAAAGATCGCTGGAGATTTGAAATTGAGTGGTTAGAAGAAGATATTAAGAAACATATTCGTACTGAAAAACTGGAATAGATAAAAAGGGATGACAAAAAATCACATGTTACAATGTGATAAGGCTTTAGACCTAGCCTTATCACGACTTTCTTTATTGGATCTTATACTGTTTCAAAATTGATTCTAATTTCAATGCTTTTGAAATATCTCCTTTTAATTTCAATTTCCCTGTCATAAATGCTACCGTCCCACTTAATTTTCCAATGAGAAACTGTTGAAAGCTTTTGAACGACATCGTTAATACACAATCAGCTACTTCTTTATCCCCTTGAACAATTTTGGCTTGTCCACCTTGTAATTGAAGTTGAAATGTATCTTCTTCCTCACCTGTTATATGAAACTCGTAAATTGCCTTAACATCTGAAATTGGTTCAGAATTTTTATTTAGTTCTTCTTCTATAAAATTTTTAATTTCCTCAAGTGTTGCATTTTTTAATTTTCCACTCATACAAACATCTCCTTTTTCAGTTGTTTGGTGAATGAGAATTCATTCATTATGTTTTTCAAAAAATAACAAATGAATTGATATTTCATATTTTAACATATATGCTGCATTATTATAATTAAATTTTTGTATATTTTTTATATTCGAATATTTTTTGTGATGAAATTAATAAAATTGAAACAAATAATGTAAAATCGCTTTTATGATATTCATTTTTTTATTTTTTTAGAAACAGAGGTTAAGTAATGCACCATTCTATTAATCTTTTTTTCGAAATAATTACTGATATCAAAAACATATAAATTATATAAAAATAGAAACTCTTTTTACTTTGGGTTACTTTACTCCATTACATTGACATAGTAAGCACTTTTGTAATACTATAGAACAATAATAAAGGAGGTTTATTTTTCATGTCTTCAAACAATAGTCAAAAAATTTGGGAAACTGTTCCTCAAAAAGGATTTTTTGGACATCCTAAAGGTTTATTTACTTTATTCTTTACAGAGTTTTGGGAACGGTTTTCTTATTATGGAATGAGGGCTATCCTCCTCTTCTATATGTATTATGAAGTGACAAGAGGTGGGCTCGGATTTGATAAAGCAACCGCCCTTTCAATTATGTCGATTTATGGATCATTAGTATATATGTCAGGGATCATTGGTGGTTGGATTGCCGACCGATTAATTGGTACACAGAAAGCGGTATTTTACGGCGGTATTTTAATTATGCTTGGACATATCGCTCTAGCGATACCTGGTAATGTGCCATTCTTCTTCGTCTCAATGGTACTCATTGTTTTAGGAACAGGTTTATTAAAGCCAAACGTTTCTTCTGTCGTTGGTGACATTTATTCACCTGAGGATAGACGTCGTGATTCAGGTTTCAGTATTTTTTACATGGGAATTAACTTAGGTGCGTTTATTGCGCCATTTATCGTTGGAGAAGTTGGAATGAAAGTGAATTTCCATTTAGGTTTCTCCATTGCTGCTGTTGGTATGTTTATCGGTCTTGTTGTGTTCATGGTGACAAGAAAGAAAAATCTTGGACAAGCTGGACTTGAGGTTCCAAACCCTCTTACTGCCGAAGAAAAGAAAGCATATACAAAATGGGCCATTATTATTGGTGCGGCCTTGGCCATCTTAATTGCGGTCACTATTTCTACCGGAATTTTAACATTTGATAGTTTTGTTGCATTTATCGCAATTTTAGGGATTATCATTCCAACTGTTTATTTTGTCGTTATGTATCGTAGTCCAAAAACAACAAAAGCAGAACGTTCACATGTACTTGCTTATATTCCGTTATTTATCGCATCTGTAATGTTTTGGTCTATTCAAGAACAAGGTGCAACAATCTTAGCAACGTATGCCGATACTCGCACAGATTTAACAGTTGGTAATTATGAAATTTCGCCAGCTTGGTTCCAATCAGCCAATCCATTGTTCATAATTGCATTGGCTCCTGTTTTTGCTTGGCTATGGGTGAAACTTGGAAATAAAAATCCGTCAATTCCGAAAAAATTCTCTTTAGGTATTTTATTTGCGGGTTTATCTTTCCTAGTCATTTTAATTCCAGGTTATTTTGCTGGAGAAGATGCCTTAGTTAGTCCAATTTGGCTTGTATTAAGTTATTTAATTGTTGTCTTAGGTGAACTTTGTTTATCACCAGTTGGTTTATCTGCTACAACAAAATTAGCGCCGAAAGCTTTCTCTGCGCAAACCATGAGTCTATGGTTCTTATCAAATTCAGCTGCACAAGCAATTAATGCTCAAATCGTTAAGTTTTACACGCCAGAGACAGAAAATATTTACTTTGGTACAATCGGAGCTGTCGCAATTATTTTAGCAATTCTACTATTCGTTATTTCACCTAGAATTGAAAAATTCATGACAGATATTAAATAATCAAAAATTGGACTTCCTTTAACGGGAAGTCCAATTTTTGGCTTTATCTCATTTCATATGGGATTCGCACAAAAAATCGTAATTTCGCACGAAAATATAAAAATGCGCACGCGTTTTATAGGTTTTCGCACATAAATTTTCATTTTCGCACGTTTTTTTCGAATTTCGAACAGTTTCCTTAAAATTTCGCACAAAACCATTAACAATAATGCGAAATTTTACAAGAATCTTAGATAATAAGTCAATATTGCTCAGTTTCATTCTCATTTTTAAAAAAATGTTATTATTCGTGCAAAAAAGCCACACAAACTGGGGAAGGAACTTTAATAGTATTATCGATTAGTGTTAAACGCCCAGATTCAGTGTCACGTTTATAAAGGACTAAGTTCCCACTTTCTTGGTTTGAACCAATTACATATTCTTCAGTTGGGTCGAATTGGAAATCCCGTGGCCAATTTCCTCCTGACGAAGTGTACTCAATGAATGACAACGTACTGTCCTCTTCATTCACTTTAAAACTTGCAATACTATTGTGACCGCGATTACTTACATAAACGAAACGGCCATCTTTTGTTACTCGAATCGCAGCACCTTGACTATTTTCTGTAAAATCTTCTGGTATCGTCGAAATATATTGTAGCTCTTGAAAAGTACCTTCCTCTTGATTATATTGTAATACAATAACTTCATTACTTAATTCTGTCATGCAATATGCAATTTTTCCATTTGGATGGAAAGCTAGATGTCTTGGACCAGAACCAGGACGAACTGTTAATTTACTTACTTCTTTCAACTCACCACTCGAAACCTCAAATGTAATAATTTGGTCAATTCCTAAATCGACAGCAACGACATACTTTTCATCCGGTGTAAACTGTGCATAATGGGTGTGCGGTTTTTCTTGACGATCTTTATTTGGTCCATTTCCGGCAAATTGTGCTACAGACTTACGTGGTTTTAAAGAACCATCTTGATTCGTTTCAAATAATTCGACTGAACCACGATGGTAATAAGCAGCTAAAACTTTTGAATTTGTACGATTAACACCAACATAACAAGGAGAGGAACCCTCTGTCATTTGGCGATTCAACTCTTGTAACTTTTTCGTTTCTTGATTTATGGCATATGCCACAAGGCCACCTTGGTCAACATCTGCCCCTACGGCATATAAATAGTGATTGTCTTCACTAATGGTAACATAAGTAGGATTTTTCACTTCAGCAACGAGTTCGATATCGGTAATTTGTTCTTTTTCTTTGTCAAAGACAAAGGAATAGATTCCTTTACTGTCTCCTTTCGTATATGTACCAATAAATCCGTTAAATTTCCTTTTGCTCATGTTGTAGTCTCCTTTCTATGAAATTAACTATATTGTAACCGATTTTGCTTATGAAAAGAATATGAATATAACTGCTTAAAAATATACACCTTAACCATTAACAGTTAAGGTGCAATATGAGTTAAGACTTTATTTTTTCTTGTTTTTCCTTCTTAACTTCAACGTCCTGTATAAACTCATCAAGTGATTGTCTTTCTGAAGTGTTAAAAAAACGAGTAATATGTGATGTCGTTTGTTTAAATCCTTTTTCAATTTTTTCAACAATGACACCTGCACGCTCAAAAATAACCGAACGTAAATGATCTAATTGGCGGAGAATTTTATCCGTATATGCTTCTTGCGTTTCTAAACGGTTTAAAATCCCTGATTGATAATCTCCTTGTTCTTCCATTTTCGATGTTAAATGCTTTTGATTTTTATCTAAAGATTGAAGCATCTCAAGCAACTCTTGTTGAGCCTTTTCAATTAATTGAAGTTGCTCCTTAAAAACATTTCCTAAAGCTGCAAGGTCCTTCATATTTATCCGTATTTCTTCTTGATTGAAGTTACCTTGTTCTAATTGCTTTTGGTGAGTCGCTTGTTGTTCAATGATTTCTGTAAAATATGCTTGGATTACGTTGCGTAAATATTCTTGTTCTGACTCTATTTTTTCAAACAGTTTCTTAATATTTTCATCTGTTTCATTATGGTTATTGAATAGATGCTTTAATCGTGTGACTACTTCTTCATGAGATTGACTTTGTTCTTTTAAAAGCAAATCTAATGTTTCTTTTATATTCTTGTCAAAACTTGCTTGTTCTACTTGTTTATTATTTACAATTTGTACAGATGAATTAATATCTTGTAATTGCTTGGAATGCTTGTTGCCGTATTGTTCAACCATCTGATTAATTGAATGAATCGACTTATTAATATTTTTATTTATATTTTTTTGTTCAGTTAAAAGTTTCTCTAGAAAGTCAACTCGATAAACTTCTTGATGTTTCTCTGGAATCCTTTGTTGACTTTGAAAGACAGTTGGATGCTTTTTTATATTGAAATAAAGTCCCATTTTCCATATCTCCTTAAAATCATTCCTGTTTTAAGTTATGCAAAGAAAATTTATTTTGGGACTGAAGAAATAATTGGAAATCAATTCATCCTTTAAAACGATAACACCGCTACTGTTTTTTGAAAGAACGGCACTATTGAATATTTATAGCCTGTTTCCGTCTTAACTCTATTCATGATGTTGATCAACAATGAATTTAAATTTAAACTCTTCGTGCCTGGCCATTACTTTCTCTTGCTCCAATCCGCCCCTTCATCTAAATGGACAAACGGAATATCCGTATCAACCTCACCATAAATTTTTTGTAACTCAACATCCTCACCAATTAGCCACTTGCCAAAATCAATTTCCGTAGGTTCTTGGTCACCACCTAATGCAAACCAAGCTTTCATTGCTTTCGGAAAATAAGCTGACGTATGAATTGTCCCTGCCCACGAACCATATAAATCAGAGAAAACACCTTTATCTGTATCATTTAATAAACGAAATGCTTCCATTGCTCCTAATCGACCGGCATTTTGTTGTTCTTTTTGAATAACTTCCAAACGACGCTTTGAATCTTCTAAACTGAATCGATTTTCCTCTTTCATAATTTCAAAATGATTCGTACAAGCCATCGACTGTCGAACGACAACGTTTCTAGGAGATGTTTCAATCATGTAAGTGCTTCCTGAACGGTCAAAAACGATATAGGTAAAGGAATGACGATGCGGGATTTCTTTTAATAGAGATATGGCATCCTCAACATCGGCACATGTTTCTAAAATCAATCGACCAATCATATTACAAACAAAACCGTCTCCCGGATTTTTTCGATTCATAAAATTATAACCCATCGCCAAGCCTTTTTCATTTAAACCGTCCATCCGTCCGGTAATTTTTTGACTTGGACCTATAATTGCCAATCCACCATCCGTTGGTTGAAAAATGGTAAAACGTCCATCATACGTTTTCGGATGGTAATCATAGTTTCGTACGATATAATCATCACCTGTTACAATGGAACACCCTGATTGAAAATAGTTGACGCGATACCCACCAAATTCACGTAACACTCGTTCCATTGGCCATTGTAAGGCATCCTTTAATCCTATAATCTCTTCCCAAATTTTTGGTGCAAAGCGAGTAATTGCACGTTTTACCTCCTCCTCAGGAACGGTAAAACGTGGTTTTCTTACTTTCCACTGTTGTTCACGATTTTTAAGTGTCAGTGAATTTTTAAGTAGTGTTCCTTGTAAATACCCGAAATCATAATGAGTTCCACGAAATTGAATCACATCACTGTAAATTTGTCTCATTTGTTTACTCCTTGTCATATATCTTTTTGTATCTACATTCACTATTTTACATAACTTTTTCATTATAAAAAAACGCTTGGTCTTATCGAGCCAAGCGTAAACGGGGGGTAAAATCGACAACAGAATACTTGTAAAGGTATTCAATTATTTTAATTCAGCTAAAATCTCATCAATTTTCTTCATTTCAGATTGTAATCCGCCACCGGCTAAGTACCATAGTGGACCATCTAAGTAAACAATACGATTGTTCTTATAAGCTGTTGTTTTTTGAATAATTTCATTCTCCAAGTCTTTCTCAATATTTGAATCGCCACCAACAGCAGCCGTACGATCAATAACAAACAATACTTCGGGATCAAATTCTAAAATAGCTTCAAATCCAAAGTTAGAACCGTGGGATGACGCTTCAATGTCTTCAGTAACTGGCGTAAATCCATATACATCATATACATATCCAAAGCGTGAATTGGTAGCAAAACCTGATAATTTACCTTCGTTGTACATTGTAACGAGTGAAGTTTCAAAGTTCCCGGCTAATTCATTAATTTCTTCTAAAGCTTCGTCAAATTTTGCAACATACTTATCAGCTTCTTCTTGTTTATCAAAAATTTGTGCTGCAATATCTACAGATTTTAGGAATGTATTCCAGTAATCATCCTCTGTTGCACCTACAAATAAAACGTTAGGTGTAATTTCTTTCAATTGGTCATAGAAAGTGGCTTGACGACCTGAAATAAAAATGACATCCGGTTCTAAAGCTGCAATATCTTCCAATAATGGTTCTTTTAACGTACCAACACTTGCATATTCATCAGAATTGTATTTCTCTAAGTGATCAGGTAATGTAGAATCTTTTGCTACACCTACTATGCCTTCAACACCTAGTGCATCCAATGTATCAAGAAATCCGTAATCAAAAACAACAATACGTTCTGGCATTTTTTCTAATGTAATGTCATCAAATTGAGTTGTTTCGCCTCCATCACTAGAATTGGTCTCAGATATCGTTGGTGATACGGTCATCGGAAATGCACCATTGCTTTCTGTTGAATCTGAGCTGTTATTATTATTTTCGGAGGATTGATCCTCGGAACTGCATGCTGCTAATACTAGTAGCATGGCTAACAGAATCATGGAAAACTTGAACTTTCTCATAGGTATTTCGCTCCTTTGTTGTTTTTTATGAGAATGAGAATCATTTTCAATTAATATTATAAGATGATCATTTACAAACGTCAACATATTTTTATCCAATTTTTAGCAATTTAAAGAGAAGTTAACGGTTACATTTTTAATTTTTAAAAAACGCCTAGAGAAAATAATCAATCACAATCAATTATTATCTCTAGGCTTAGTTAGAAACTAATATTAGTTTGCGTGAGTATGGGAATTAAAATACACACAAATGCGGCAACCGTTCTGTTCATGAATTGGGATATCCATATCATAGATCTCTCGTAACGCTTTTGAATTAATAATTTCGTGGGTTGGTCCATCTTTCACAAGTTTTCCATTTTTTAAAGCAACGATACGGTCAGAATAGACCGAGGCAAAGTTTATGTCATGCAATACAATCACAACTGTTTTCCCTAATTCATCCACTAGTTTGCGTAAAATTTTCATAATTTGAACGGAATGTTTCATATCTAAATTATTTAACGGTTCATCTAGTAAAATATAGTCAGTGTCCTGAGCAATAACCATGGCAATAAAGGCCCGCTGTCTTTGACCACCAGATAATTCATCTAAAAATTGATCTTGCATATCTGTTAAATTCATATACTCAAGGGCTTGGTTAACAAACCTTTCGTCCTCAGCATCTAATCTTCCCTTTGAATATGGATAGCGTCCAAAAGAGACAAGTTCACGAACGGTTAAACGAACATTAAGATAGTTAGACTGCTTTAAAATTGATACTCGTTTTGCAAAACGATCTGATTTCCATTTTTTCACACTCGTCCGATCAAGTAAAACATCGCCTGTATCGGCATCTAAAAGACGACTAACCATCGAAAGAAGTGTTGATTTTCCAGCTCCATTTGGCCCAATAAAGGACGTGATGGTCCGCGGTTTTATTTTTACCGTCACATTATCAACAACCGTCTTTTTACCAAATCGTTTTGTTAAACCCTTTATCTCAATCATCTCGCAGCCCTACTTTCTTTTAGTAATAAGTAAATAAAGTAAATGCCCCCAACAAAATTTATAATGACACTTAATGTGGTTCGTAGCTCAAATACATGTTCAAGAAGAAACTGTCCACCGACTAATGCGATCACACTGATTAAACTTGCTCCCAAAATTAATATTGTATGCTTATAAGTTGCAAAAAATTGATATGCAAGATTCGCTACAATTAAGCCTAAAAATGTAATCGGTCCAACTAAAGCTGTAGCAGTGGCAATTAGTACTGATGATAAAATAAGAACAGTCATCATCATTCGATCATAATTTATGCCAAGGTTTATGGCATTCTCGCGCCCTAAATTCATTACATCTAATTTATGCATGATTAGGAATCCATAAATAAAGGCGATGAAAATAATTGCAGCAGCGACTAATAGTAAATCACCATTTACCTTGCTAAAGTTAGCAAATAATAAGCTTTGTAAACTTAAGTACTCGACGGGATCAATGAGGACCTGTAAAAAGGTTACTAAATTTCCCAATAAGGTACCTAAGATCATTCCTATTAACAATAGGAGAAAAATTGGATATTTATCTGCTCGAAATAGAAACCGATAAAGTAATAAAGCAAATAAGATCATGGCGAGTATCGCTATAGCAAAATTTAAGTATTTATTAACAACCCATATTGATGTTGCCCCAGCAAAGAAGAAAATTAAAGTTTGGACAACTTCATACATGGAGTCAATTCCCATTACAGATGGCGTTAAAATACGGTTTTGCGTAATCGTTTGAAACACAACCGTTGAATAGGCGATGGCAATTCCAGTAATGACCATAGCACCTACCTTTATCATCCGTCGAGGGAAAGCATAGTCAAATCCACCTTTAATATCATAAAATCCATAGAGTAAAATAAAAATAATAGCAACGATGGCTAGGATGATCAATTTCGTACTATTTTTTCGCATATGCTCTCCCCCTAAATAATAGAAGTAAGAAGATCACACTGCCAATGACTGCCACGGTTACGTTTACCGGTATCTCATATGGGTGGACAACCACACGACCAATAATGTCACAGGTTAATAGAAAGACAACACCAAGTGCCATTGTATGTGGAATCGTCTTACGTAAATTGTCTCCCATATATAGTGATACAATATTCGGTACGATTAAACCTAAAAAGGGAATCACACCAACGGTAAGCACGACAGTCGTTGTTATCACGGCTACGATAATTAAGCCAAGATTTAGTACGAATCGATAACTTAAGCCTAAATTTTTCGCAAAATCTTCACCCATCCCAGCCACTGTAAATTTATTCGCATATAAATAAGCAATGATTATTGCTGGTATCGCCACATATAATAGTTCATAACGACCTGCAATAATAAGCGTGAAGCTCCCCATTAACCAAGAAGTAATATTTTGAAGGATATCTGCTTCATAACCAAAAAAGACAGTAATGGAGCTTAAAATATTACCGTACATAATTCCGATTAATGGTACGAAAATGGCATCTTTAAATTTAATTCTGTCTAGAATTTGCATAAATACAATTGTTCCGAGTAAAGCAAAGGCAAAACTAAAAATAACCTGCTGGATAAAAGTAGCATTTGTAAAACATAACATCGAAATCATTATCCCCAACCTTGCCGCATCTAAAGTTCCGGCTGTCGTTGGCGATACAAATTTATTCCGACTCAAACTTTGCATAATCAAACCTGCAATACTCAAGCCTGCACCAGCTAAAATAATCGCCATTAATCGAGGGACACGACTAATTAAAAAAACTTGTGTTTTATCAGAATTCAAGTCTAGTAAATCTGATGGTTTAATATCAATTGCTCCGATAAATAGAGAGATTATCGATAGAACAATTGCTGTGAGTATTAGTATCCAAAGTCTCATATCAATATCCCCGTAGTTCCAATATTCTCAATTATTCATTGATAATGATTATCATTGTAGATTTAAATTTATTATATTAAAAAACAACAGAAATAGCAATCATTCTTTTGAAATCGGTACCAATTCCAAAGGCAAATTTTCTCTCCTTTTCTATTCGAATATTTATTAAATGAAACATTTATAGATTACTTTTCTACTTATATAGTAGAACCTTTCATGACTTTCGAAAAGTTTTTTGATTTAAATCCCCTTTATACAAATCAAAAAAAGTGCTGAATTTTTCATTATCCAGCACTGCACTGTTGGTATTAATTATTACAAAATCGAAAATTGTTCATTTTTTAAATCCGTGATAAACATATGACCAGGTGAATGAGTAATCATGATTTCTGGTTTAACATGCATCGCGATTGCTTGAGGTGTTACTCCACATGCCCAAAAAACAGGGACTTCACCTTTTTTTATTGGAACAGCATCTCCAAAATCAGGTTGATGAATATCTTTAATACCGATCGTTTCTGGATTACCTATATGTACAGGTGAACCGTGAACGGATGGAAAACGACTGGTAACTTGCACAGCACGGATTGCATCCCTTTCTGTCATTGGTCGCATACTAACAACCATCGGTCCTTCGAAAATTCCAGCTTTTTCACATTGAATATTCGTTAAATACATCGGTACATTGCATCCTTCTTCAAGATGTCGAATTGGTATTCCATTGTCCATTAACGCCTGTTCAAAGGTAAAGCTACAACCAATTAAAAATCCAACCATATTTTCATTCCATAAATCAATTACGTCAGTCCGTTCCTCAACAAATTTCCCATGTTTATATATTCGATATTTGGGGATGTCTGTTTTTACATTTGCATTAGGTGCAGCTTGTTTTGGAGCATGCTCTCCAGGCTCAACTACATCAATAATTGGACACGCTTTGGGGTTGCGATTACAAAATAATAAAAAGTCAAAGGCATATTCTTTAGGGAGAACTGCTAAATTTGCCTGAATATACCCTTTTGCCATTCCTGCCGTTGGCTTCGTCCACCTTTGTTCACGTATCATTTGTCGTGCTTGCTCTGGACTTAATAATACTGGATTAGTCAAGGGTTCTCCTCCTTCCTTCGAATGAACGAAATGATTTTCCATTCATGATGCAAGTAACCTCAAAATTTTACTTTTAAAAAATATTACTTAAATAATTGTGGAATTCCATTTATTAATGAGTTTAATCCCATAATTGACATTGCAATTACAATTATAATTCCAAATATTGTCAACCATAGTGGGTGCTTATAGTCACCAACAATTTTCTTACGATGTGCAGCAATAAGCATAACACCTAAGGAGATAGGCAAAATCAGTCCATTTAATGAACCCACTAGTACAAGAACTTTAGCTGGTTGACCAATAGAAACAAATACAATGGTCGAAATAAGAATAAATGCGACAATAACCCAATTATAGTTATGATTTATTTTTTGACTGAATGTCCGAATAAATGAAACGGATGTATAAGCACAACCTACTATAGATGTTACTGCTGCAGCCCACATAATAACCCCGAAAATTTTATATCCCATATTACCTGCTGCAAGTTGGAAAACTGAAGCGGCAGGGTTTGACGGATCAAGAGCTAGACCTTGTGCAACAACAGCTAAAGCAGCTAAAAAAAGTACAAAACGCATGATTGCAGTAACACTGATACCTGTCACCGCACTTTTTCTAACTGTAGAAATATGCTCTCTTCCTTTAATTCCTGCATCAATTAATCTGTGACCTCCGGCAAAAGTAATATACCCCCCTACTGTACCACCAACGAGAGTCACAATTGCCAAGAAACTAATTTCATCTGGAACGAAAGTCCTAACTACAGCTTCACCATAAGGTGGTTTCGCAGTAAACATAACGTAAAGCGTTAGGGCAATCATGACGAAACCCGCAATAAGAACGAAACGATCCATAATTTTACCTGCTTCTTTAATAACAAAAATCCCAACCGCAATAAGTGCACTGATTATAGCTCCAACTTCAGGTGAAATGCCGAAAATAACATTTAATCCAAGACCAGCACCACCGACGTTTCCAATATTAAATGCTAATCCTCCCATAACCATAAGCAATGCAAGAAAATAACCAAGTCCTGGTAAAATATCATTTGCAATATCTTGAGCACGTTTTTCGGAAACTGCAATAATTTGCCAAACATTCATCTGTACACCAATATCAATAATAATTGAAATAAAAATGGCAAAACCAAAGTTTGCCAATAGCTGTTCGGTAAAAGTTGTTGTTTGTGTCAAAAAGCCTGGACCAATAGATGATGTAGCCATTAAAAACGCGGCACCCAGTAACACACTTCGTTTAGCTGTATTTTTTACCATAACATCCACCTATCTCTAATATTCTATTTTTTTAAAAAAAGGCTGCCCAATATTTCATAAAGATGAGTTTGATTGGGGGTTGGCTGCTCGAAATATGCGTTTTTTGCCAACAACCTCCAAAGTAAACGTAATGGACAACCCAGCATACGAATAATAGATTTTTTAATCAATGAGATTTATGTAACAATGATTCTTCTAGTTTAAAAAGTTACTGATTTTTGTAACTTTAATATCAGCATCTTCTAGACTTTTCGTAATATATTTAGCAAAATCAAGGGCGTTAATACCATCACCGTGTATACAAATTGTATCTGCTTGAATAGCAACATCAACACCTTGTAATGATTGAACTTTTCCCTCTTTAACCATTCGGATAACTTGTTGGACTGCTATTGTATGATCCGTTATTAATGCATTTTTTTCCCTTCTTGATGTAAGTGATCCGTCTTGTTGATACGTACGATCAGAAAACACTTCATTTGCTGTGCGCAAGCCAATTTTTTTACCAGCTTTTACTAGTTCGCTACCTGCTAATCCAAATAAAATCATCTCAGGATCCACTTTATAAACCGCTTCAGCAATGGCTTCAGCAAGCTGGGCATCTTTTGCAGCCATGTTAAATAGGGCACCGTGTGGTTTGACGTGTTGAATTTTACCGCCTTCAGATTTCACAAAAGCATATAACGCACCAATTTGGTATACGACAATATCATAAGCCTCCTCTGGAGATAGATTAATTTCTCTCCTACCAAATCCAACTAAATCTTGAACACCAGGATGGGCACCGATACCAACATTTTTTTCGAGTGCCATCTGAACAGTTCGCTTCATAGTCGATGGATCACCTGCATGAAATCCACAGGCGATATTGGCACTTGTTACATAGTCTAAAATCTCTTCATCTCGTCCAAGGTTATAAGAACCAAAGCTTTCTCCCATATCACAGTTAATATCAACTGTATACATATCTCATTCCTCCTAATTGAATTTTAATTGAATGCCATTTTTTATCTCATTTATATACTTTTCTCTTTCCATATACAGATAATGGGCTTCTGTTAAGGATATTTCTGAAAAGCAAAGTTTCTCTCCCGGTTTTGCTTGTGCAATAATAGGTAAATCCACTTGAATGACTTGTCCAATTTTAGGGTAACCACCGGTCGTTTGACGATCAGCAAGAAGGATGATAGGATTTCCATCGGGAGGAACTTGAATCGTTCCAAAATTAACAGCTTCTGAAATCATCTCTTGCTCAGTTGCTAAAGTTAATTTAGCCCCTTGTAATCGATATCCCATCCTGTCCGATTGGTTTGTAATTGTATATGGGGAACGAAAGAAATGTTTTTGACTTTCCTCAGTAAACCAATCATATTGTCGCCCTCGAATTACACGAATTTCCTTTATATTCTTATGTTGAGTTGCGGTTAAGCGTTTAGGATTAACTCCCCATTTCGATTCAAAATAGCCATTTTTTACCTGTTTACTAAGTGAGGAACTGATTTTTTTGGCTAAAATACTATAGTGTCCAACGGACAATTGATCACCCGTTTGCAAAGCTGAGCCATTGAGCCCACCAATACCTGCCCTTAAATAAGTGGATTTACTATTTAAAACCTTATCAATCTTAAAACCTCCTGCAACTGCTAAATATGCGCGACAGCCATTTCGACATGCACTAAATTTTAATTCACTATTTTTCTTAACATAAATTGGTCGCCATAAATGAACAGGAATTCCATTAATTGTTGCCGATAAATCCCCTCCACAAATTGCAATAAGTGCATCTTCTTGAAATTGAAATGTTGGACCAACTAAAGTCATTTCAACAGTCGGCTCATTTTCATCATTGCCAACGAGAATATTCGCAATGCGATGGGCCGTCTGGTCCATTGCCCCACTAACAATGACACCGTACTTTTGAAACCCACATCTCCCTAAATCTTGTATTATTGTCAATAGTCCAGCTCTTTTTACTGTTATCATAGTAATTCATTCTCCATCTTGACGTATTCTTCATAACTAATCGGTGTAAATTTTATTTTGTCACCAGCCATCAGTAAAGTTGGTGGATTATTTTCAGGGGTAAACAGTCGGATAGGTGTACGGCCAATTAATTGCCAACCACCTGGGGTCTCAATTGGGTAAATGCCAGTCTGCATCCCAGCAATTCCAACGCTTCTTTCAGGGATCTTTAAACGTGGGGTTTTTCTTCTTGGAGTTGCAATCTTTTCAGACATACCTCCAATAAATGGAAAGCCTGGTGCAAATCCAAGCATATAAACGATGTATTCACCAGATGAATGGATTTGAATTACTTCTTCTGGTGTTAGTTGATTATATTCAGCAACGACTTCTAAGTCGGGACCAAAATCTCCACCGTAACAAACGGGGATTTCAATATTTCGAGGCTCATTTTCATCACCAATCGGTATTTTTAGTAATAATTTCTTGATTTCTTTACAAACATATTCGTATATATTCTCAGTACCGAATGTTGAATAAATATAATAAGGTTCATAATAAATGGTAAGCGTTGTAAAAGCTGGAATATATTCAATCATCCATTCGGGAGGATTATCATTTAAAAACTTGGCAATCCCTTTGATTTTTTGGTGTGTTTCTATGTTTATTTCCTTACCTAATTCAATAAGAACCGCATTTTCTCCCAACGGATAACAATTATATTCCAATTAATTCCCTCCCTCTGTGTTTCAGTACTTTTTTAGACATAATTTGAAAAAATAATATCCTTTTAATTCAAAGGATAAATTATATTGAAAAAGATTTAAATTTTACAAAAATAAAAGGTAAACTGATTATCTAGTAGATATTTTCAGTAAACTTAAATAAAATAATTATGTATATTCTAAAAACATAGAATAGAATTATTTTTCTTGTATTATATATGAAAACTTTTTCAAAATCAACGCTGAATACTGAGTTATAGAACATTGTTTTCACTATATTCGATTAGATCTGAATCTTAAGAAACAAACTCTATGAAATCAAACAGGACCACGTAGATTTCAAAATAATCTCTGTGGTCCTGTTACTTATGGTTTATTTTATTATGAACTTCGTTTTACTAATCCCTTCTTTCATCTTATAAACTTCTAAAATAGCCGGGATTGCATTTTTTAGCTCTTGAACGTGAGAAATGATACCAATCATTCGACCGGTTTTTTGTAAATCAATTAAAGTATCAACAGCCTTCGTTAAAGATTCCTCATCTAACGAACCAAATCCTTCATCAATAAACATCGTATCAATTTGTACCCCGCCTTGATAGCTTTGGATCACATCAGACATTCCTAAGGCCAAAGATAGAGATGCATTGAATTTTTCACCGCCGGATAATGTTTTCACATCACGAGTTTGACCAGTGTATGCATCATATACATCAAGACTTAAACCACTTTGTTTACCTCGTGCTTCTTGTCGTTCACTACGTTTTAACACGTATTGACCATTGGACAAACGACTTAATCTTGCATTGGCCGACTTTAATATTGTTTCAAGAAATTCAATTTGTAAATATCGTTCAAAAGAGATTTTCTGATCATTTTGACCGCGAATCACATCATATAGATCGGCGATCATATTTTTCTTTTTTTCTAAAAGAGCTACTTGCTTATCGGATTCACTAATTTTTTCTTTTAAATCATGGATATGTTTTAAATATTGTTGTGATTGTCTTACATTTTCTTTTAATTGTTCGTATTCGGACTTCAGTTGTTCAAGTTTTGTTCTCATTTCATTTATATCTACTTTTTGCTTACCTTCTAATACGAGTTGTAGTTCTTTTACTTGTTGCTCCAATGTAGCGATATTTTGATAATACTGATCGATTTCCTCTTTTAATTGTTTTTGGGCAGCATCTGTCATCTTTGCTTTACGATAATCTTCTTCCTCCTGGAATCCTGCTTGATTCATTATTCGGATAAACTGTTGTTCTGCTTTCTCTTTCTTCTCACGGCTTTCATTTAATTGTAGTTTAGCATTTTCTAAGTTTGCGTTTGTTTTGGCAGCTTCCTCTTTAGCGGCTTGCAACTGTTGTTGAGCTTGTTCCCAAGCTTCTTCCATTGCCTTTAATTGTTTTTCAGTACGATCTATTTTCTCTTCTAAAACTGAAAGTTGTCGCAACTCCTCAGGAATTTGTTTTAATTGTTCCTGATAGATCGCTTTATTTTTTTCATAAGTCGTATTTTTTTTCTGATATTCTGTCGTAACGGTTTCATATTCAGCTTCTAAGCGAGATAGCTCTTGTTCCAGTTCCTCATGTTGCTGTTTCAACTGTGAAAGTTTATCTTTTTCTTCATTTAAAGAATCGATTTCCGACTTTACTTGTTTACCTTCCAATACAATTTTGTCATATGCTTCTTTTACATAAGCAACATCAAAGCCAATTTCACGCACTTCATTTTCTTGTTCCACAAGTTGCAATTGGTATGATCTATAGCTTGCCTCTATTTCTCGATAAATATTTTCGACTTGGTTAAATTGCTCTTTGGCCATATCCAACTTTTCCTTCGTCGGCACATTTCCTTGGCCTTTCGCTTTTTTCGGATGTTCTTTACTTCCACAAACAGGACAAGCTTCACCATCGTGTAAATGAGCGGCAAGTATGTATGCTTGACCGTTAATCCATGCTGCCTCGAGTGATTGATAGCGTTGTTTTAAAATAAGATATTGTTGTTTTTTTTCATTTACATCATGTTTGAGCTGTTCGATCTGTTGTTGAATTTTAAAATAACGATGTAAAATCGCTACTTGGTTCCGCAGTTCATGATATGTTTGTTGTTTTTTAGGCAATTGTTCTACTTTTTGCTCTAACGCTTTGATTTGTTCATTTAATCTTTGTTTTGTTCCCTTTGCTTGTTCAATTTGCTGAACAATTTTCTCTTTCGTTTTTGCCAATTGATACACCAACGTTTGTTGATCAACAAGGGCTTTCTTTTTTGTATCCATTTGTTGAACGGCAGGTAATAATTCTTGATATCGATTCAGTTGTTTACCGAGTTCTTCTCGTTCCTTTTTTTGATTTTCTTGCACTTTAAAAACTTCTTCTGCTATTTTTAAGTTCGAAACAGCTTTATGGTATGCCTTTTCCGTAACTTCCAACCGATTTAGCTTTACATTCTCATCTTTACGCCATTCATTGACTAGGTTTTCGTAGCTTTCAATTTTACCTGCCGTTTCTGCATTTTGAAGCTGGATTTCTTTTTCCTTATATGTTTGTTCTTTCTTCCGTTCATCTGTTAGTGATTCTTCTTTTTTCTCCAGTTTCGCAAACTCCGCATTCAATGTTTCAGCTTTATGAAATTCTTCCAGTTTCTGATTATAGACTTTCTCGGCTAAAGTTTCTTTTTCTTGCTGATCATTGATCAGCTTTTCATAATGAACCGCTTCATCAACTAGACCTTCTAATACTTGATACGTATTGAAATTTTCTTTTGTAAGTGTATTAAATAATGATGACTCTTCTCGAAACGGTAATAATGCTTGGATATCTGAAATATAACGGTCACGATCTTGTTTTTTTGCATGATACTCTTTTTCGGCCAAATCTTTTTTTTCTTTTAATCGTTTACTAATGAATGTATACTTTTCGGTCTTAAAAATTTTCCGAAGGATTTCCTCCTTATTCTCTGTCTCCGAAGTTAATAATTTACGAAACTCTCCTTGTGGAAGCATAACAATTTGTATAAATTGTTCACGGGTTAAACCAATTAACTGTTCTACCTTTTTATTAATCTCAGTTACGATTTGTCTATCAACACATGGAACTTCTTTGTCCCCTATCTTCTCATAAAACTCTTGCGCATGCCCAGTTTCTGTTTTATTCCCCTTCTTCTTATGCCCAAGCTGTCTTTTGATTCGATAATAATGCCCTCGAAGCTCGAATTCCAATTCGACGGATGTGTATACATTATCTTCAGCAAAATCGCTCCGCAGACCTCTAATATCTCCACTCCTATCCTCACCACTAGCTGAACCGTAAAGTGCAAAACAAATCGCATCAAAAATGGTCGTTTTTCCAGCACCTGTATTACCAGAAATAACAAACAATCGATTTTCTTTTAATTCGGTAAAATCAATGACTTCTTTATCTCGATAAGGCCCAAAAGCTGTCATCGTTAGTTTAATCGGTCTCATAATAGCGCTCCTTCCTTTTCCGTTACTTTGTAGCCGCTACTTCATTTGAAGCTTTTTTCAGTTCTTCACGATTTTCTAGTTCAATTTCTTGTAATATTTCTTTAAAAATTTCTTCCGTCTCTTCCGACACTTCCGTTTGTTTGATTTCTCGATAAAATGCACGGAATAAAGAAAGGTCATCCATTTGATGACGAGCGATACGTTCTCCTTCAAATTTCCTTTGCTGATGATTGGATAAAATAATTTTTCTTTCTACATGCATGGCATTTGGATATACCGAACGAACCTTTTCCATTGGCGAAAGGACAGGAGTTTCATCTAAAAGCCGAACAAAAACATAGTCTTCATTAACCGGATGTTTGAACAAATCATCAATTGTTGTTTCTACTGTCCGCATATCTCGTAAAGGTTGAAGAACCTTTTTCTCAATCTGCACATTTCCCTCTTCGTCTAGTTCAACAATCAAATACCCTTTTTTATGCTTTTCCTCTGAAATCGAGTATTTTAGTGGTGAACCTGCATATCGAATTTTTTGATCTAATACATAGTGGGCTAGATGCAAGTGACCAAGTGCTGTGTAGTGAAATTTCATAAAATGTCTTGCATCCACATATTCTGAGCCACCAATGGCAAGCGGACGTTCCGATTCACTAGTATTTTCCTGTTCTTCACCATACGGGGTAACAAAGGCATGTCCAACAAAAACATGACGGGCATTCGGGTCCATTTTACTTGTTATCGTTTCAATAATTTTTTCCATTGCCTTATTATGGTTACGAATTTCCTCATCTCCATATTCGTTTCGAACAACACTAGGGTCGGTATATGGAACTAAATGAAAATGAACTTCACCAAATTGATCTTGTAAAATAACTGGTTCTAAATCCTTTGAAAATTCACCAACGATATGAAGACCATTTGCTTTCATCATTTTACTGCCAAAATCTAATCGTGTCGGGCTATCATGATTTCCTGCAATAGCAAGGACGGGTGTTTTTAGTTTTAAGGTAATTGTTTGTAACACTTCATCTAATAAATCAACGGCTTCTGTAGGCGGGACAGCCCGATCATACAAATCCCCCGCAATTATGACGGCATCCGGCTTTTCCTCTTCGATAGCTTTAATAAATTGATCAAGGACATAACGTTGATCTTCTGTCATGTATACTCCTTGAACGAGTTTCCCTAAATGCCAATCGGCCGTGTGGAAAAACTTCATATAAGATTTCTCCTTTCCAAGTGTGAACATAATTATTTATTTAATAGAATAGCTAATATTCTTATCCATCTTATTTTGAGTGAAACTTCCAAATAGGATCGCCTAAAATGGGAGATACCATTTACAAATGAAATAGACCTAGATTAGTAGATAAAATGATTGAAGAAATGAGTTAATCAAATTACACCCCAGTTCCAATAACAAGGACTGGGGTGACTCTGTTTTTACATGATGTCATTTATTTTATTCCTCTAAAGAAATTTGATTGGTGTAATCTTTATATTCATTCATTCCTTCATCAATATACTGGATACCGCTGTAATGAAGCGTGCCATCTTCTATTTGAAAATCAGTAATTTGAATATCGTCTTTATAATTCGTTAATGCTTCCTTTTCACCCGTTTCAATATCGACACGATAAATGTTTCCTCCAACACTGACTGTTCCATAAGGGTAACCGATAATAACAAGTACATGTTTATCATCTTCCCAAATCACTTTTTTCGGTTTACTTTCGGAATTTCCCTCCACTAATTTCTTTTGGCTACCGTCTTTCAAATTTACTAAAAAAAGATCACTTATTTCTTCCCATTCAAAAGGAGCAAGATAGACAGCATATTCGCCATTCGGTGAGTTTATAGGTTCAGAAGGTTGATTATCAGCCAAAACAATCGTTTTGGTACCTTCTTTTTTTAACTCTAGCGCATTTGTTTCATGATTTAATTCAATATCATAAAGGTCACCGTCATCCTTTTCTTTTTCTGTTGGAGTTTTTTCCTCAGTACCACTTTCATCTTCAACTTGAGATGAATGTTCACCGGAAGAATGTTCTTGTTGTTTAGATGCACATGCAGTTAGTAGAAAAACAATGAATAGAATAAGTAGTAATGGATATTTTTTTTTCATGTTTCTCCCCTCCAGATTCAATTTCTAGTTTAAGAATAACATATAATGTTTTCCAGTTATGCGTTTTTAAACAATTATTGTTTTTTTAAATTTATATTATAGCTTCGATTTCAAAATAGGGTTAATAATCATTGTATTTTTTAAAAAGGGTAACCGTTTACATTGTAAAATGTAATAATGAAATGTAAAATAATTACGAGGAATATTTTTTCTCATTCGATATTATATAATGAAATTTTTTTTAATAGTTATCCTTGTGAATCTGTTTTTGACAAAAAAGGAGTGTACATACAACATGGCTAGTAAACGTTATTATATTGGCGTTGATATCGGTACGACAAGTACTAAGGCAGTTTTATATGATGAAACGATGAACGTGATTGAGATGAATTATAAAGGTTATCCATTATATAGTCCTTCTTCATCTATTGCTGAACAGGATCCAGATGAAATATTTCATGCAGTTCTTACGACAATAAAAGAGGTAATGAAAGAGATTGACCCATCTAAAGTTGAATTTGTTTCTTTTAGTTCAGCAATGCATAGCTTGATTGCCATCGATCATAAAGGAAAACCACTCACTCGTTGTATTACTTGGGCGGATACGCGGGCAGCAAAATGGGCGGAAAAAATTAAAAATGAACAAAACGGCCTCAACATCTATCGACGGACTGGAACACCCATTCATCCAATGGCACCACTTGCTAAAATTTGTTGGTTAAGAAATGATCATCCGGAAATTTTTAATAAAACAGAGAAATTTATCGGTATAAAAGAATACGTTTTTTATAAATTATTTGGGGAATATATTGTCGACTATTCCATTGCATCTGCCACTGGAATGTTTAACTTAAAGGACTTGAAATGGGATAAAGGTGCATTAGAAGTTGCAGGGATCGGGGAAGAAAAACTTCCAAAGCCAGTCTCCACTACCTTTACTATAAAAGGGATTTATCAATCTTATGCCGAAGTACTTGGTTTACCTGCCGATACACCATTTGTAATTGGAGCAAGTGACGGGGTTTTATCGAATTTAGGAGTGAATGCCATCGATCCTGGTGTAGTCGCAATCACAATCGGAACAAGTGGAGCGATACGGGCTGTTACGAATAAACCGGTGACTGACCCGAAAGGAAGAGTCTTTTGCTACGCACTAACTGAAGATTATTGGGTAATCGGCGGCCCTGTTAATAACGGTGGAGGAACATTCCGTTGGATACGTGATGAACTAGCAACAGATGAAGTTGAAACGGCGAAACGGCTTGGTAAAGATCCGTATGAAATCTTAACAGAATTAGCATCGAAAGTTACACCTGGATCGGATGGATTGTTATTTTTACCATATTTAACTGGAGAACGTGCTCCCCTTTGGAATGCAGATGCGAAAGGTGTTTTCTTCGGATTAGCTCTCCATCATAAAAAAGAACATCTTATTCGTTCGGTAATGGAAGGGGTTATTTTAAATCTGTATACAGTTATGCTTGCCCTTCAAGAAATAATAGGTATACCAAAGAAAATTCAAGCCACTGGAGGTTTTGCTCGTTCTGATTTATGGAAACAAATGCTTGCAGATATTTTTAATCAAGAAGTCAATATACCGGAAAGTTTCGAAAGTTCATGCCTCGGTGCAGTAATTTTAGGGATGAAAGCTCTTGGTAAAATTGATGATTTCTCTGTTATTTCTGAATGGGTTGGTACCACAAACGTTCATATTCCAATCCCTGAAAATGTTGAGATATATGAGGAATTAGTGCCGATCTTCATTCGTGTTACAAGAAACTTGCAAGATGAATTTGGGGAGATTACAAAGTTTCAACAAAAATGGACGAAATAAATTGTTACATAAAAAACGCTTGAATTCATAAGAATTCAAGCGTTTTAACCTTTATACCTTCATATAAAGTGAATCGTGTTTCTGTTTACTTTATAACATCATGACCACCAAATTGATTACGTAATGCAGCGACCACTTTGCCTGCAAACGTATCTTGTTCCAATGAGCGGTATCGCATAAGTAAAGAAAGTGTTATGACAGGTGCAGGGACCTCAAGATCCAATGCCGTCTCAACGGTCCATTTTCCTTCACCTGATGAGTGCATAATTCCTTTCATATCATCCAACTTCGCATCTTTTGCAAATGCTTGTTCAGTTAATTCCATTAGCCAAGAACGAATAACAGATCCATTATTCCAATTGCGTGCTACTTTCTCGAAATCATAATCAAACTCCGATTTATTTAAAATATCAAAACCTTCTGCAATAGATTGCATCATTCCATATTCAATCCCATTATGTACCATCTTTAAAAAATGCCCACTGCCGCTTTTCCCTGTATATATGTACCCGTCTTTTACACATAAATCAGCGAATATCGGTTCAAGATAATCGAAGACCTTCTTTTCTCCTCCAATCATCATACACGCCCCATTACGTGCTCCTGACATGCCTCCGCTTGTACCGACATCCAATAATACAATACCTTTTTCCTTTAAATCTTCTGCTCGTGCTATTGATTCTTTATAATTAGAATTTCCGCCATCAATGATAATATCACCCGGCTCCAATAATTCTTTCAGTTCATCAATGACATCCGAAGTAATTTTACCAGCAGGTACCATTACCCATACCACTTTTGGTTGTGGTAATGCTGAAACTAATTCCTTAAGTGTATGGACGCCTGTTGCCCCATCCTTAGTTATTTGCTCCACGGTGTTCCCATTTTTATCATAGGCAACAACATCATGTCCATGCTCTAATAAATTTAAGGCTAAATTGTATCCCATTTTTCCTAAACCGACTAACCCTATTTTCATAACTAAAAAACACCCTTTCAAATTTATTTCAAAACGAATACATTTATTAAAAAAATTTTTTTAATTAGATTTGATTATGATATAATCGTCCCATAAATATATTATGCAAACGCTTTTTTATATATAAGGAGGTTCAAAATGGAATCGAACTGTTTAAATAAAATCCGCTCTCACTATGCCCGTTTAAGTGATAAAGAGAAAAAAATTGCCGATTACATTTTAAATCAACCACAACTCGTCATACAACAAACCATTAACGATTTAGCAGAAAATTTACATGTTGCCGATGCGACCGTTTTCCGTTTCTGTAAACGAATTGGTTACAAAGGTTTTCAAGCAATGAAAATTGCATTAGCTGCTGAAATCAATCAACCAAACCAGCCTATATATGAAGAAATAATCAATGAAACAGATGATGAAATTACAATCGCTAAAAAGGTTTTCCAATCAAACATGAATACACTAAAACGAACCGTTCATCTACTTGATGAACAGGCGATTAAACAAGCGGTCCGTTTTATACTAAATGCTGAACATGTCGCCTTTTTCGGTGTCGGTGGTTCATCGATTATCGCAATGGATGCATATCATAAATTTATGCGTGCTGGTATCAAATGTCATTCTAATTTTGATGCTCATATTCAATTAATGTCTGCCTCACAACTTACGAATAAGGATGTTGCTATCATCATTTCACATACTGGTTCAACAATCGATACAATCAATATTTTAAATGTAGCTAAGAAAAACGGCGTGAAAATTATCGGGATTACGGGATATCCAAAGTCACCGATTGCAAAAGAATCGGATGTTGTATTTTTTACGAGTTCGGAAGAAACAGAATATCGGTCCGAAGCTCTTTCCTCAAGAATTGGCGAGTTATCCATCATCGATGCATTATTTGTAAACATTATGATTCAAAATAAAAATAAGGCATTTCAGTCATTAACAAAGTTACGTGAAGCAATTTCTTTAATGAAAATGTAACTGATGTTGGAGCAATACATATAATCCCTCTATTCCAAGATTTTAACTAAACAAACAAATCTAGAATTAAAACGATAAAGAATGCTCCGAAAGACAAGATGGTTTCTAAAATGGTCCAAGTTTTAAACGTTTCTTTAATGTTTAACCCTAAATACTCTTTTACCATCCAGAAACCTGCATCATTAACGTGGGAAAACATTAAAGAACCAGCACCCGTTGCGATGACGAGTAATTCTAAGTTAACACCAGACATTCCCGCAATTATTGGGGATACAATACCAGCTGCGGTCGTTAAGGCAACTGTAGCTGACCCCGTCGCTATCCGAATTAGACCAGCAATAACAAAAGCCATCACTAATGGTGATAGATTTAGAGCTTGTGACATTTCGCCTATGACATTTCCAATACCACTGTCGATTAAAATTTGTTTAAAACCACCACCAGCTCCAACAATTAATACAATTGAAGAAACCGGTAATAAACAATCTTCAATAAGTTTTTGGATCATCTTTTTATCCATTCCATTGCGGAAACCTAATAACCAAAAAGCGACAAATACCGAAATGAGCATGGCAACCAATGGACTACCAATTAATTCCAAAAAACTTATAACATGATCATTGACAGGAAGATACGGTGCAAATGTACCGAATAGCATTAAAATAACTGGAAGTAGAATGGTTAAAAATGAAACTCCAACACTAGGCATTTTTCGGTTATCAAATTGATCATCTACTTTAATTAAGGTTGGTTCCCCTTCCGGAATAACCTTTTTTTCTGCCCACTTCGCAAACAAAGGTCCACCTAATATTCCTGCTGGTAAAGCAATAACGAGGGAATATAATAATACCTTTCCAAGATCTGCCTCATATATTCCAATGGCAGCTAACGCCCCTGGATGAGGAGGAACGAGTCCATGAACGATGGATAATCCTGCTATCGCAGGGAGACCTACCCTTAATATATTCTGCTTTGAAGCTTTTGTAATTGATATGACAAGAGGTAATAGAATAAGAATACCAACTTCGAAGAAGACAGGTATACCAATAATAAAACCAGAAATAAACATGGCCCATGGAAGTCGCTTTTCTCCAAAGGTGCGAATAAAAAATTGAGCAATAACAAGACCAGCACCTGATTCCGCTAGCATTTTCCCTAAGATCGTTCCAAGTGCAATAATTCCGATTAAGTGCCCAAGTGTACCGCCAACCCCATCTTCATAAGCGCTTACAATTTGGGCAAAGTCCATTCCAGAAAAAATTGCTAAAAATAAACTAGCCAATAGTAAACTTATAAATGCATGCCATTTAAAATATGAAACTCCGACTATAACAATAAGAATAGCAATCAACGTAATCAATAATAAATATATTTCCACTTTTCAAAACTCCTTCCAAATGTTCATTAAATCATACATTCATTATATGGAAAAAAATTTCTCGTGTAAACCCTTACACAAGAAAAAATATTTCTTGCGAAGATGAAGGGCGATCCTTTCTACATGTTATATAGTATAAAATATCCACTTTCAATATGGTTAAATACTAACAAAAAACGCCTGAACATATAAGTCCAAGCGTTCTGCATACTGTTTTATGATATTAACTTCCAACTCACAAGGATATCTAGCGAACATATAACCCTGCTATTTCATCATGATCATTAAATGAAATCGTATATACCCGATCTTCATTACTGTATTTTGCAACTAGGACAACAACATAAAAACCATCTTGTTCTTCCACCGTAGATTTATCAAACGTTTCAAATTCACCGGATTTTTCGATAACAGTTTTTAATTGTCCCATCTGTTCTACTGGTAAGGCGTTTTTCATTGTTTCATCAAATTGATGATAAACCTCTTCATATGAACCATCATTTAATAGCTTAACAACTTCTTCTGCCTTCGGAACATATTTTTCCATTAAACTTGTATCATTACTTCCACAGGCAACGAGACCAACCAGCAAGAAAATACTTAATAAAAATATAGTTTTTTTCATTCGAATATCCCCTTTCTTTTAATCCAAATTGTATAACTGAATACCGCTAATGCGACAACGGCAAGCACCACTTCTATCACAACAACAGCATCATCTGCTGATATATATAAAGGTAAGATGCCGACTATCGCATTGACTACAGTATGAGTTAATATTGCAACAAGTATATATACTATTTTTCGTTGAACAACCGCCTGTAACACTATGATTGAAAGACCAATATGTAAAATGATCGCAAAGAAACGTTCAACCCCTCCGATAAAAAATGGCGCCCCAAATGGATTGAAAGTCGCTGTGAATGCGTATTTTAATACAGGTATCCCAACAAATATCAGGGCTTCAATACTCCCGTGACCTATACCAAAAAGAAAACCTGACTGCCACTCCCGTTGTTTCATGAAAAATCGCATTGCAACAAATCGAGCAGTTTCCTCAAACAGTCCTGCTGTTAAGCCAAGAAAAGTTGCAAAAAGAAAAGGATGAGAAAGGCTGAAAAATATATAATCAGTACTATTTCTATCTAGAAAGTTAAGTAAAGGTATACGCAACATCACTTGTGATACAACAAAAGCTACCATTCCTAATAAAAATGGAATTAATCGTCTTTTTTTACATGCATAAAGAAACGCCATAATTGGTATGCCAACACTGATAAGGATGGCAAATGCTAAGCCTAACAATCAAATCACATCCTAAGATTACTCTTTATAAATATAAAAGTGAGCTTCCCATATTCATTTCAATAGCTTCATTTTTAAGAAAAGCTTAAATAACATCTTTATATAAAAACGAAATGGACATAAAAAAGTTTCATTTATCTTTTTCTATCTTAAATGATGTAGAAAAAACGCTTGGATATTCCAAGCGTTTTTGTTTGCAGGAAATCTGTTATTTTTAGTTGAAACACTTATGAACAAACTTTTTGTAAAATAGCCCAATGTTATTTATAACGGATCATCGTCCACATTCCGATATCTTCAAAACCTAAACGTTTATAAATTTTTCCGGCCTTCGGACTATCATAAAATAAACAAAGTGTTTTCCCTTCTGCTATTAAGTCACTACAAAGTTTTTCCATACAACGAGTAGCATATCCTCTTCTTTCATATCCTGGCCGTGTGCCAACTGAAACGATCATTGCTGATTGGGAGTTCTCAGCTGTTGATGATGCTGTAGAAACCATAACACCTTCTTCATTACGAATGATATATGTTCTTCCCGTTTTATGTTGCTCAGCTCGTTTTCTGGATTCAACACTTATATTCCCATAGGCAAATTCCGGTATTGAACGCAACAAGTTAATATTTTCCTCATATTCGGACGGTTGTAAGTAGGTTACTTGTTGTAACAGGTCTCGATTTATCTCATAATTTAACTTTGTACATTTCGTATAATACATTTCTCTATCTTCTTTAATTTCCCGATTAATTAACTTACGTAACGGATCAATTAAGTGCTTTAAACCACTAATTTCTATCGGATTCGGATTGCTATTAATGATTTTTGCAAATCCTTTAACATCATATGTTTGTTCACTATACGGGATATAATTATTGTTATAACGTAATAAAACGGCGATTAACTTATCATCATTAAATTGACCCCAAAGTTCTTGATACTCGGACTCATAACCGTAGGCTTCAATATCACCGATGATAAATAAATTTTCAGCTGGTTTTTTACCGACAAGTTCCATAACCACTTCATGATCATTTTGTGTTAATTTACGTATCATATTACTCCCCCTTGCCCCCTTCTAGACTTGAACATCAAGTACTAATTTTGTGTTAAATATTTCTTCTTATTATACTGAGAAATTAAAAGAATGGTAGAAAAATTCCATATTAACTGCATCAAACATATCCTCACGTAGTTTTATAGTACCTTTTGCAACTTTATCCCCGCTTCTTTGATGGAATGTTGAAAAAACAAAAATTCCTGATTACCATCTTTTATTCTCAATATATAACCATTAACTTTTGCTTAGAGACATTCACAAACACCTTATCATCATGGCTGAATTAAATTTCTTTTTATTATAATGCATATTCTGATTTATTAAAATATTTTTCTTGAAATTATCAGCTCACTTAAATCTATATTTAGACATTGGATTGACGCATTTAAAAAGGGATATAACATAATCAAACTAGTTGCATCGGCAAATTTGTTTATCGAAGATATTCGTTTTATTTATGACTCAAGGCTTTTTAAAAACGAATGATTCCCATTGAATAATCAAACAGATTGGAGAAGTTTTACTTATAGGGCTAGGAATAAATGAAAACTGGAAAAACTTGACTAAATTCGATAAGAAATCACCGAAACAAGTTGGAATTATAACCATTACTATCGTTTAAACTTCACTACCTATCATAACCCCGCTATATTAGCTAAGATCGTATGAAATGGGCTTTGAGCCTATGATTAATTTTATTTATAATAAACCCATTGGTTTGGTAAATACTATGTTATAAATTATATTGAGAGGGTGTTTACAATTTTAAAAAATTCATTTTTCAAAAAAATAATAACCTTTTCAAGCATTGTTTTTCTCCTATTGCTTATGGGTTGTCAAAGCAGTTCTAACGGGGGAACGAATAAGGAATCGGAAATCACAGAAATCGTCGGTATTGAACCAGGTTCGGGAACAATGAAAATTGCAGAAGAAACAATTGAAGCATACAATCTTGATTTAAAATTGTTACCGAGCTCAGAACCAGCAATGCTTACGGAATTGAGAAATGCCATTAAAAAAGAAGAGCCGATCGTCGTCACGTTATGGCAACCGCACTGGATTTTTACAGAATATGATTTAAAATTCTTGGAAGACCCAAAAGGAACCCTTGGTGCTTCTGAAAATATACATACAATGGTTCGATTAGGATTAAAAGATGATCATCCTTCCGCTTATCAATTTTTAGATAACTTCTACTGGGAAGTAGATGATATGAATGAAGTTATGTCGAAATTTGGAAAAGATGAAAGTGTCGAACCACGTGATGCCGCTCTTGAATGGATTGAAAAAAATCGAGATCGTGTCAATAAGTGGATAGAAGGAATTAAGCCGGTTCATAACGAGACGATCAAGCTAGCTTATACAAATTATGAAACAGAAATTGCATCAACCAATGTCGTCGCACTTATTTTGGAAGAATTAGGCTACAATGTTGAATTAACACCACTTGATATGGGAATTGCCTTTGAAAGTCTAGCGAATGGTGAAATTGACGGCATGTTGATCGCTTGGTTGCCAGTTGGTGCCGCTTCTTATGCTGAACAGTACAAAGGTCAAATCGACGATCTTGGACCGAACCTTGAAGGGGCTCAACAAGGTTTTGTCGTTCCAACTTACATGGATATTGACAGTATCGAAGATTTACCAACGAAATAAGAACAAATTGACATATTGATTTCCAATTGTCTTAGGGTAGGAATTCATAGCCGAATTCTTACCCTTTTTTACTACCTCTACATCCATTAATTATAACTAGGACATATACATGAAATGATTCCTTAATAATTTTTTCACATTTTTATGCAATAATATCTCTTGAAAGGTGAATACAAACTTACTTTCTATTTTAATAGAGAAAGGAAAAATAAACTATGCAAGCAGAAAAAGTGTTGAATAAAGAATTTGTTGAAAATCTACGAGAGCAATTTACAAGGTTTGGTCTAGTCTATAAATTTGCTTTAGAAGAAATAAGTACGAAAGTAAATATTTTAAAAGATGAATTCCGTTTAATTCATGATTATAATCCGATTGAACATGTAAATACCCGAATAAAATCTGCCGAAAGTTTAATAAGAAAGATTCAAAAGAAAAATATCCCCTTTTCACTAGAAGCAATAAAAGAAAATATCCGAGATATTGCTGGAATTCGTATTATCTGCTCTTTTGTATCTGATATTTACCGTATCAGTGAAATGATTCAAGCTCAATCGGATATCGAAGTCGTAGAAGTGAAAGATTATATTAAAAATCCAAAACCCAATGGCTATCAAAGCTTACATATTGTGATGAAAATCCCTGTTTTTATGTCTGATCGAGTGGAACGTGTCTTTGTAGAGATGCAAATTCGAACAATTGCAATGGACTTTTGGGCAAGTTTAGAACACAAAATTTATTATAAATACAATAAACAAATTCCAGAACATTTAACAAAACAATTAAAAGAAGCGGCTGATACAGTTGCAGAACTCGATCGAAAAATGGAGGATATAAATAACGAAATCAATATTCTAAAGGAAAATGACAAGTCTTCTGAAATGGAAGCTCTACTTTTAAATCCGAGGGATTTATTGTTAAAGATGATTAAGAATATTGACGTGACAGGAAATTACGACATGTAAATAATTTTATGGCTGTACAGAAAGTCCGCTTTTGGAGATAATGGTTCGGTACGTTGGCGAACACGCTGCCAATGGCATAGTCTCAGCCACTACATGAGTGCAAACGCGTTTGCGAGTTCCTCGACTCGTGTGCCTGGCGCTTACGCTGTCGGTCACAAAATTTTTTGCTGTTTCCGCTCGATTTGCGGTCAACTCTCTTTAAAAAGCCCGTTTATAAAAAAATCTATGAGCTACTGTCAGTATGGAAAATGATTGGATTGGACTTAATTAGAGGTACAAAATTACATCAATCAGCTTCTATACGATCCGTATTTGCGATTTTCTTTCTTATCGTCTATTGCCAAATTATGGTATTCTATAATCGAAAGGAGTGTTGTGTTCATGGTTCATTCAATTCCAGAGTTTACACTAAATGATGGACTAAAATTGCCTGCAATTGGTTTAGGCACATATCAATTGAAAGGAATAGACGGGGTTCGTGCGATCACAAATGCGATCGATATCGGATATCGTTTACTTGATTCTGCATACAACTATGAAAATGAAGGTACGGTAGGTGAGGCCGTTCGTCGCAGTTCAGTGCCTAGAGAACAATTGTTTATTACTTCGAAACTTCCAGGGCGTTATCATGAATATGATCTAGCTGTAACTGCAATCCAAGAATCCCTGTACCGTGCCAATTTAGATTATTATGATTTATATTTAATTCATTGGCCAAACCCGAAACAAGGAAAATTTATAGAAGCTTGGCAAGCTTTAATAGATGCCAAAAAATGGGGACTTATTCGTTCGATCGGAGTTTGTAACTTCTTACCGGAGCACATTGAACAGTTAGAAAAAGAAACCGGTGTCAAACCGAGCATTAATCAAATCGAACTCCATCCATACTTTAATCAAGCTGAACAAAGAAAGTGGCATGCCGAACATCATATTCAAACTCAATCTTGGAGTCCGCTTTTCCGAGGCGTTGAATTACTTGAAAATGATACATTACAAACCATCGCCAAAAAGTACAATAAAACTGTTGCTCAAGTCATTTTACGTTGGCACTACCAACTAGGTTCTATCGCGATTCCAAAATCCGCATCTTTTGAGCGACAAAAAGAAAATATAGAGATCTTTGACTTTGAATTAAATGAAACAGATATGGAAACAATCTCTAGTTTTAGTCGTCCTGATGGTAGACGAAAAAATCAAGATCCAGCTGTTTATGAAGAGTTTTAACGAATATGGGTTCCAAATTTTCTCTACGAAAATTTATGGAACCCATTCCTCTGTTATTAAATAATTGGAAGATCGTCTTATGCCCATCATTTTAATTATTCTTCTGATCCTACTGTAGGATAATTTTTTCTCACAAATGTCGATCAAATGTTTTTTTGGAAATAGAAAAAAGTCAACAAATCTCTATTGACTTCATTTATTATCACTCACTCTTATCCTCATCGAGCAACTGATCAACCGTACCAGTTGTATAGTTGTCGCTAACTTGTTCATGAGTTTCTGCAAGTCCCTTTTCAACCTGAGTAGATCCTTGATAATAAGATGGGTGATAAAAACTTCCACCAACTTCTGTTACATTCCTATTTTTTAAATTTTTATCCTTTTTAATTGGATATCCCTCCCTTCCTGCCATTAGTATTTCAATTTCAACCCATTTTATTTGTTTTTTACATATAAATGATTAACTTTTATTCGTATTTCTCTATGTATGTATCGTTTATAAATATAAACCCACGATCTTCCCGTTTCTTTTGACGATTCGTGTCGATTGTGTAAAAATAGAAGAAAATTCTTGAGGCATGAATGAATAAAGGAGAATTTTATGATTCGTTTTGAAAATGTAGCAAAGAAATATGAACATGGTTCCTATGCAGTCAAGCCTTTAAATATGGAAATTCAAGCCGGTGAACTTTTCGTTATTATCGGTCCAAGCGGTTCGGGTAAAACGACAACTTTGAAAATGATCAATCGATTAGTGCCAATGACTGAAGGAAAGATCCTAATCGAAAATCAAAATATTCTCGAATATGATATAAATGAACTCCGTTGGAATATAGGCTATGTGCTTCAAGATATTGCACTTTTTCCCCATATGACGATTGAAGAGAATATTGCAATTGTTCCAGAACTTAAAAATTGGGAGAAAGCCCGTATTCAACATCGGATAACCGAACTATTGGATATGGTTGGATTAGATCCAGATGAATATCGAAATAGAAAACCGCACCAATTGTCGGGTGGAGAACAACAACGGGTTGGGGTCATTCGCGCTTTGGCTGGTGACCCGAAAATCATTTTGATGGACGAGCCATTTTCTGCACTTGATCCAATCAGTAGAACGAAGTTACAAAATGATATTTTAAAATTGTATAGTAACATACAAAAGACGATTGTATTTGTCACCCACGATATGAATGAAGCGTTGAAACTAGCGACACGTATTTGCGTTATGAAAGATGGAGAAGTTCAACAAATCGGAACACCTGAAGAAATCCTCAACCAACCAGCTAACGATTTTGTTAAAACATTTGTTGGTACCCCAAAGCGTGTTTCAAACCCGATTGTCGAATTAGACTCGATCATTCAATTGACTGACACAAGCAAAGATTTGAATCCAGAATTCGCGCTTTCAAAGTCATGTGACTTAAAAACGATTGTTGACCGTCTGGCATATACAGATGAATTGCCGGTTGAAAATAACGGTGAAATTATTGGAACGATTAATCGCGCATCATTTTACAAGTTAATGTCCAAACGCTTAAATGAAAGCGAGGAAGTATGATGATTCATTTTGTTCAATCTATAGAAAAAAGACAAGACGAACTTATTGTAGCGCTTGTCGAACATATCAGTATTTCCCTAATATCATTATTGATAGCAGTAATCATCGCGCTTCCTCTTGGAATTTTTTTAACAAGACATGAGAAATTTGCAGGACCTGTCATTGGTATCACTTCTGTACTTCAAACCATACCTTCCCTTGCACTTTTAGGATTAATGATACCGTTAGTAGGTATTGGCAAAATTCCTGCGGTGATTGCGTTAGTCATATATGCCTTACTGCCAATTGTTCATAACACTTATACCGGGATTAAAGAAATAAATACCTCGTTAATAGAAGCAGCGACGGCAATGGGAATGAATAGTCGGAAACGCTTGTTAAAAGTTGAATTACCTTTGGCCATGCCAGTTATAATGGCAGGGATACGAACAGCGATGGTGTTAATTATCGGTACGGCAACATTAGCAGCCTTTATCGGCGGTGGTGGACTTGGTGATTTAATTTTACTTGGTATAGATCGAAATAATACTTCACTAATTTTACTAGGGGCTATCCCAGCTGCCCTATTAGCTATTTTATTTGATTTCTTGCTTAAGAAAATGGAAAAACTTTCAATGAAACGAATTATACAAATCGTGGGCAGCTTTTTCGTTTTAGTGGGATTAATCGGTATGATCTCATTTTTTAATAATAAAAATGATGATACTCTTGTCATTGCGGGAAAACTTGGCGCTGAACCCGAGATTCTGATTAATATGTATAAAATTTTAATTGAAGATGAAACCGATCTTCAAGTTCGATTGGAACCCGGTTTCGGAAAAACGTCCTTTGTATTCAGTGCACTAAAATCTGGTGAGATTGATCTATATCCTGAATTTTCCGGTACCATCATAACAGAGTTTTTAAAGGAATCAGCGGTAAGTACTGATCGTCGAGAAGTCTACGAACAAGCAAAAGAAGGAATTTTAGAACAGTTTGATATGGTGTTGTTAAAGCCGATGCAATACAATAATACATATGCCTTGGCGGTACCTAAAGATTTTGCCAACAAGCATCAAATTGAAATGATTTCAGACTTAAAACGTGTGGAAAATGAAATTCAGGCTGGTTTTACGTTGGAATTTAATGACCGAGAAGATGGTTACAAGGGAATCCAAGAACTTTACGGATTAAGTTTTCCTAATGTGAAAACGATGGAACCAAATTTACGCTATCAGGCAATTGAAACGGGTGATATAAATTTAGTCGATGCATATTCAACAGATAGTGAGTTAGCCCAATATCATTTAAAAGTATTGGAGGATGATTTAGGACTATTCCCACCTTATCAAGGGGCACCATTGATGCTCAGCCAAACGGCTGAAAAATACCCAGAAGTGGTTGATGCTTTAAATAAATTAGCAGGAAAAATTACGGACGAAGAAATGCGGAACATGAACTATATGGTAAATGTAGAAGGAAAATCGGCTTATGATGTTGCAAGAACTTATTTAATGGATCAAGGGATCATCGATTAAAATTAGGGAAAAGGCCAATCTCATTTACAAGGAGTGGCCAGTTCCCTTTTTTTATTAACGATAACTCAATAGCAATCCAATCCGTATTCCCCATTCGGTTGAGTCCATTAGATTTAAATAAATTTTTCCAATAATTTAGAGCACTTATGGAAAAGCTCAAGCATAAATAACGTACAAAAAATAGCATCATTATCCCCATACTATCGTACGTTAATGATCTAATACATCCTTCGCTAGATTATAAAGTATCATATCATCAGAAGGCGGATTGTGAAGACCCGCACGTACATCGCGAAAATATCGCTGAAGTGGACTTTTTGCAGAAAGGCTTCGCGCTCCAACTATACGCATAGCTAAATCTACAATTTTATTTGCACTGTTCGTTGCAATATGTTTAACAGCAGCAAGTTCTGAACCCATCTTCCTTCGTTCTTCTGGTTGTTCCACCCATTTTCTAGCAACCGAATACAATAATTCACGAGCCTTAAACAATTCCAGCTCCATTTCCCCTACTTTTCTCCTTACTTCTGGTACTTCTTTTATCGGACCTGATAAAGTATTTGGTTTATATTCTGAGGCAAATTGTATTGCATAATCTCTTGCTGATGAAGCAATACCAATATAGCAAGCAGGAATTTGTAACATCCATCCCTTTGGGTAGTTCTTTTTCGATCTATCTTCTACATGTAACAAAGCATCTTCCGGTACAAGTACATCATTTAAAATGAGATCATCACTTTTAGTTCCTCTCATTGCAATACTATCCCACGTTTCCTCTATGTGAACACCTTCTGTTTCTTTTTCTACTAAGATTAAACCAATTTTTCCCGAATGATTGACATCAACGGTAACAAGGTAATAATCTAAAGCAACCGCCATAGACGTGAAAGCTTTTTTTCCATTTATACGCCAATTATTTTTTTCTTTTATGGCCGTTGTCGTCGGCACTCCACCTCGAGAAGGACTTCCTGTTGCCCGTTCTGATGAAGCCGTATTAATAAGGGCTTTATGTTTTACAATCAATTCACAAAGCTTAGCAAAACTCTCTTTTCGCCAACTCCGATTTTCACTTTGTTCAAGGATAATACCAAGATGCCAACCTAATGATAGAGCCGTTGAACCATCTCCTTTCGCAATTTGTTCAATCACTTTTAAATAGTCTAGTAGATTTAAACCATAGCCGCCATACTCTTTAGGTACCGTTAATGCAAGAAAGCCGTTCTGTTTTAAGTCTGCAAAGTTTTCATATGGAAATGTTCCATTTGTATCATATATTGCAGCTCTTTCTTTAAATACGGTGGCCAGTTCTTCCGCTTTTTTAATAAAGTTTTGTTGATCCGTCAATTTTCTAGTAAAACGTTCCATCCATTATCCCATCCTCTAAATTTTTTTATATTTCAAATTTATACATAACATTATAACATTAATCTCCATACTGACGATGGAAATTCGCAATGTTTATTGTAAATAGACAAAATCCCTAATCTTTATATTTCTATAAAATTTATGTACTTCTTGATCCTACTTTAATTGAATGATAGTCTATATCAGTATCAACTTACTTTCATTTGGAGGAAAAAACATGCAGGGGAACACACACATACTTGGCGGAATAGCAACAGGAACCATTTATCTTCATTACGTAGGGCCCGTCGATGGTGAGGTGCTCTTTTTTAGTGGATTAATGTTCGGTGCACTATTACCCGATATTGACCATAAAAGTTCAAAGATTGGTAGAGCTGTTCCACTTATTGATAACATCATCAGTTCAGCTTTCGGCCACCGAACATTTACGCACAGTTTACTAATTTTATTATTAGGATATTGGTTGTTTCAAACGATATCTCTTCCCGTATCATTAGAATTGGGTATACTGCTTGGCATGGTAAATCATATTTTACTTGATATGTTAACTGTAGATGGGGTCAAGTTTTTATGGCCGTTCAAATTATCATGATTGGGTACTTTGGTTATCAAGTTTATTTTTGATACATATTTTTCTTACAAGTCCATTAATTTCACCTTATTTAGTGAAAAAATGAGCCAAACTATGCTTCAAACGAACTGAACAGCCTAAAAATTGAACGAGTTTGTGCGAATTTTAATTTATAACGTGCGAAAGCCACAAAATATGTTCGAAAATTAATGAAATGTGTGCGAAAATCACAAAAAGTGTGCGGAACTTGAAATTTGTGTGCGATCTACTAACTTTTTGTGCGATTTACGATTGTGCCAATTAAAAAAGGAGGTGATCTCCTCCTTTTTTGAAAATCAAGCTTTCCCATAAATATCTATCTTCTATCCCAGAAGCGTTGTGTAGCAATAGCTTGAAGGAAATCCCTTTCAAAGTTTGGATTACCTGATGCAAATACAACACCTGCTAAATTATTTTTTGAGGAACGACGGATATAGGATTGACCAGTTGAGGCTACTCCAATCGGTTTAAAATGTGAGTAGGCATGTTGCACATAATCAAATACGTTTTGCATAAATCCTGCTTGGTTTTGAGCATTTCCACCTACAATATAAACAGAATCAAATAAATATGGACTCGCCGTAATAAATGTGTGGGTAACTTCTATTTTCGTTCCATCATCTCCTATGACAGAACCCAGTTTATCACTGACAATATCTACCCAAACACCATTATTTTTCAAAAATTCAATGGTGTCCTTTACTTCTTTCCCGTTAAAACCATCTCCAATTACTACACCAACCCATTGGGTTTGTGCATATTTCGGAGTATTTTCTTGACTTAGTGAAGGATAGCTTGTTGAAACAGGAACATGGTTACCACTTGGACGACTAACCCCTATATTATCTGCAACAATATCAGCGAGGCCTTTATCCACATTGACTAATAAATCGACGTTTCTTTGGCGTACTGATTCACTTACTACTTTACCAAGTTGGTAACTAAATCCATCTATCGTATGTTGTTTTTCTATTGGTGTTAAGCTATTCCAAAAAATTCGTACTTGCGAAAAGACATCATCAAATGATTTGCTGCGCCATCTGCCGACTCGTCCTTCGACTCGTTTCGGATACTCGAGATAGCCGCCTTTTTGTGGTGGTGTCGTGTACGGTGTATTATTGGCAAGCTCATTATTTCGATAGTTGACATGGTCAACATCAATCCGATACCGCATATATCCACGACGTGTATTGTTATGGAATGGACAAAGTGGTTTATTTATCGGCAATTCATCGTAATTGGCGCTACCAAGTCGATGATGTTGTGTATCACGATAGGCAAATAAACGACCTTGTAATACCGGATCATTAGAAAAATCAATACCTGGAACTACGTTGGCTGGGTTGAATGCAACCATTTCGGATTCTGTATGGTAATTTTCAATGTTTCGATTTAATGTCAACTTTCCAACTTTTTGAACAGGAATTAATTCTTCTGGCCAAAACTTTGCAGGATCAAGAATATCGAAATCATACTTAAATTCATCTTCCATCGGAATGAGCTGAACACCTAATTCATATTCAGGATATTGTCCAGCATCAATAGCTCTACGTAAATCTTTACGATGATAATCAGGATCGATACCTCCAAGTTTGATTGCTTCATCTTGTAGTAATGAATGAACACCAAGAACAGGTTTCCAAACAAAACGTACAAAGGTCGCAACGTTCTGTTCATTCACAAATAAATAAGTATTGATGGACCAAGACTCCATCATTCGATAACTTCTTAAAATGCCACGTGGAGACATAATCCACGTCACCATATGGAGTGATTCTGGGTTACTTGCAACATAGTCCCAAAACCGATCATGAGCTCCTGTACCAGTAGGGATGTCATCGTCTTGCTTCGATTGATACGCATGAATCACATCTGGGAATTTCATCGGATCCTGTACAATAAGAACAGGCATTGCAATTGTTGTTAGGTCGTAGTTCCCTTCCTCTGTATAAAACTTAACTCCTTTACATCGTAAATCTCTTACTGTATCATAAGAACCCTTTGGTCCTTGTACAGTAGAAAAACGACAAGTAACAGGCGTCTTTTTTCCAGCTTCCTGTAAAAAACAGGCCTTAGTGACATGCTTCATAGATTGATAACATTCAAACTCTCCGTGGGCACTATATCCCCTTGCATGCACAACTCGTTCTGGAATCTCTTCCCTGCTAAAATGACCGAATTTTTCAAAGTAGTACCAATCCTGCATTAACCCTGGGCCACGTTCACCTGCTTTTAAAATTTCACTATCATTTGCAAATTTTAAATCTTGTTTTGTTGTTAACGGTTTTCCAGTATTTTGGATGCGATATTTATTTAATTGCTGCTGTTTTGCATCATCATTAACTTGCTTCTTATTTCTTGAATTTTTCTCGTCCATGTTTCTCACCCGCCTCAATAGTTTTAATCCATTTATATACTTATGAAAGTTTTTATCATTTAGAACAATGGACTAGCTATGATGTTTCATTGTGATATAAATGGATAGCACCACGGCTCTAATGATAATGAAAAGAAGATTGGCGGTCCGCTTCACAAGTAGAATCACTAAATTAACTTGTATAAAAAGTAACATGATTTACTAATCACTGGTGGTTTGGTTCAAGGTTCCAAAAGTAAATGTTTCGCATATAACCTATAGTGAACAAAAAACAAATAATTTAAATGATAAACATCTATTTACTAAGAAGTTAAAATGGCGAAATTATTAAGGAACATAGCCCAAGAAATACGTAGTGTTAATTACGATATTTTTGCTACTTATAACACAATATTGCTTGATAAAGATGTCAGCTATATTGAAAAAATAAGAGAATAATATTATTTAGAAATATCTAATATAGAGGATAAAGAATTAAAAAGCAATTTATCATCATTATTTGAAAGAAAATGGAATGTTTCGTTAGAAGAAGTCATCAAAAAATGTAAAGCAAAATTATAAATGCTTATGGAAGATGTCTAAAACCGTCTTTAATTCCTCAACTGAAATTTGTCCAGGAGCAGATATATCTTTCCCTGCTCCAAAGGTAAAGGCAGAACCAAACAATTCTCCGGCTAAACGACTGATCATTCCCGTTGCTCCCATAGAAATTGTTATGATTGGACGATCGGCATATTTTGTCTTCATCGTATATGTTGCATCTAAAAGTGTAATGACATCTTGTACAGAGTTAGGCATTACAGCAATTTTAGGAATATCCGCACCTAGTTCCTGCATTTGACGTAAGCGAGATATAATTTCATCTTTATCAGGAGTTTTAGTAAAATCATGATTTGACATAATAACATATACTCCATTTGCCTTTGCCGTTTCTTGAATGCTTTTAATGAATTCTTCTTTATTAAATAACTCAATATCAATAAAATCAATTTGACCGGTTAATATAGCGGCTTGGTTCAATTCTACATAATAATCATCGCTGATTACTTTATTTCCACCTTCTTTATGACTGCGAAATGTGAAAAGGAGAAGTTCATTAGAAAAAATAGCCCTTAACTCACGAAGTACATCTTTAACGCTTTGTATATTTTCAACTTCGTTGTAACAATCGACACGCCATTCAACCATATCTGGCTTAAGACGGTTAACGGCTTCTGCCTCATTTAAAATTTCTCTACTTGTCTTTCCAACAAGTGGAACAATAACTTTCGGTTTTCCTTCTCCGATCGTCATATTTTTCACTTGTAAGGTAGCCATTCCAATATGACCTCCATTAAAAAAGATTCACAAAGAATAGATTAATAGATCGATCAACATGAACTCGCATAATAACGCTAAATTTAAATAATAGAATTATTATAACAATGCAAGTTCAATCCAACAACCAAATATATCCATTTTTCTAAATCAATTAAAGATTTAATACCTTCAGACCCTATGAATTTTATTTGATTCATCTAATCCACCAATCTTATGGCAAACCCATTAATCTAAAACTTAAAGAGGACTAGTGACCATATAAAAAAGCCCCACTATAAAGAAGGAGCTTATCTTAAACGTATTCACTCAAATAGCGTACAACAACATTTCCGGCCGCTTTTGCTGCAACTAGAAGACAATCTTCGTCAATTTCAAATTTCGGATGATGGTTGAAGTAAGGTTGCTCAACCCCTTTTGGCGTGCAACCAATAAAGAAATAAGAACCTGGTATTTTTTCTAGATAATAAGCAAAATCATCAGACGGTGACATTCTCGGGAATTCGATTACCTCTTTTATCGTATGATCTTTATATTGTTCTAATGTTTCAGCTACAAACTTTGTCAATTCAGGATCGTTATACAACGGTGGATAATCAGAGACATAGTCTAATTCACATTTAACTTGAAATAATTCCTCAATTCCCTTAACCATTTGGTGAACTTCTCTACTAATCACTTTTTCGGTATCCTTGTCCGAATAACGAATATCACCTTCAATTTCAATATTATCTTTAATAACGTTAAAACTGCCTTTCCCATCAAAGGAACCGATCGTAACTACACCTGCGGAGACTGGATTGACCCGTCGACTAACAACCGTTTGTACAGCTGTTACAAAATAAGCACCGGCTACGATGGCATCATTAGCAGTATGAGGAGATGACCCATGGCCACCTTTCCCTTGAACTTTTAATCGAAAATATGTCCGACCGTTAAAAGAATAACCACTATGATAGCCGACAGTTCCTGCAGGGGCCATTGGCAAAACATGAATACCAAAAATGACATCCAAATCATCTAATTTTCCTGACTCGACTATACTTTTTGCACCTCCTGGTGGTTCTTCCTCCGCGTGCTGATGAATGATTTTGATTGTCCCATTAAACCGATCCTTCAATTGTATTAAACAATCTGCTAATACCATCAAATAGGCAGTATGGGCATCATGACCACATGTATGCATGACCCCTTCATTTTTCGACTTATACGGAACATCTACTTCTTCTGTAATTGGCAGGGCATCAAAATCTGCCCGTAAGCCAATGGTTTTTCCCTCTCCCCTACCTTTAATTGTAACTATTATTCCATAACCGTTTCCTACATTCGTTTCAATTTCAACATCTTTTCCTTGATAAAAATCAGTTATAAACTTTGCCGTTTTTTCTTCTTTAAAAGAGAGTTCTGGATATTCATGAAGGTGCCGTCTTATTTTTATCATTTCGTCTTCTCGCTCTTCCAACATTCTCATTAATACTTTTCGCATCTTAATAAACTCCTTTTTTCTATTTCCCTTTACGATCATCGTTGATTCCAAAAGCAATTGAACTTAACTTTGACACATATAACAATAAAATTATTATTCGCAAAAATACTTCCTTACTTTAGATGCTGTACCGTAACTCGTGTGATGTAAAAAATAAGTTATCCCATCGATTATTTTATCAATTATATTTTTATCATCTCCATAAAATGCTCGCTTGTATTTATTTATCATGTTTCATCCCATTTGAATATGAGTGCAATCGGAAGTATATGTTAAATTTTGTAAATTTACATAGCAAAAAAGAGCGCTTGAACGCTCTTTTTGTTATAATTTTTGACCGCAGTTTGGGCAGAAGTTGGAACCCGTATTTTTTTCACCGCAGTTCGGACAAAAGTTTGGTTTTTTCGTACCTTCTGTTTGTTGTGGCTGACTTGATGCAACCTTTGATGATGGATCGTTTTCTTTTTCATCCATATCTTTCATCATTTCTTTCGCCATTTGCATTCCCAACATGGCACTGGTCATATCCGATGCTGCACCACTTCCTTGCATTTTCCCACTCGACATTCCATCTATGATAGAAACTTGCTTATATTTATTCATATCGCCGACCATACCAAAGGAAGCATTTTTCGTAACCATATCTTGGATTTCTTTCGGATAGTTGAAGCTCATAATATTAAATCGAGTAATCGTAAATCCATCGTCCATTACTTGCATATCTAAATCTTCGCGAATTCCTTTCGCAATTTCGTAAGCATTCGCTTGCAAGTTAAACATATCTTTTCCTTCTTTAGTTATCCACTTCATTAACAATTGATCTAAAATGGCTGTAATCCTGATTTTTACATCTTCAACTAAATAACTACTACGCACCCCTGCCACTTTATCAATTAAGGCAATATAGTCATTTACTTTAAATTGAAAAGTACCATTTGCCCGAATCGGCATTCCGCCAGGCATTCCAAGGGTAGGAATATTAATCGGATTTTTTGTACCCCATTTGACAGTAAATTCTTTCGTATTCACGAATAATACTTCAACACGCATTCCACTATTAAAACCGAATTTGAATCCTTTCAAAGTTGACAGAAATGGAATAATTTCCGATTCGATTTTATACTCTCCTTCATCGGTAAATATCCCTTCAATTTTCCCATTATTTATAAAAATGGCATCTTGGCCAGGACGAATAACTAATTTACTTCCTTTTTTAATTTCTTTATTTGCCCATTTCCAAAAAATCATATCATCGCGAAATTCTTCCCATTCTACAACATTTGCAAATTGGTTTTTAAAAAACGCCATCACTTTCGTTCCTTTCTATCATAATTGAGTACTCAACATTTGAAAATTGATCCCATATCGTAAATCTTTAACAATTAAAACTTGCGACCTCCACCACTAAAGGAATGTCCACCCGGAGTTGTACCGCCGCCACTGCCACTACTTTTTTGTGACGGTTTCTTTTGTTTTGTGACTACTGTACGAATATATCGATCTTTTTCCTGTAGAACCCGTGATTTCTTCGTATCTAAGTATGTTCGTGACGTAACGGTGACACGCCCACCTACATTTAAGGCTAATCCGACGACAACAATCGCACCAATTCCTAATGATACAAGTATTTGAAACCACCACTGTAAATACCATTTTGCAGGCTCACGCCCCATATAGTCATTTACTTGATAAAGATATTCTCTAAAAGCTTCATAATAATTTCCGTTTGATAAATAGGGCGTAACCTCATCTAATATTTGATCGATACGTTTTTCATCGATATATAGTTTTCCTTTATAAAAGGCTGACAAATAAACATCACGATGTTTCATATCTAGAGATAATATAGTGGCATTCCATTTTGATAATCCTTGTTCATCAATTTTTTCATCATAAAAATTAGCCATATAATCTTTTATATATAGACCGTTCGTTTCATTCGTCGTTAATATAAGAAAGTCCGTATCCCACTTTTCACCTAGCTCTGTCGCTAACGATTCTAGTTCAGCAACTTCACGATGACTGAGAATACCTGCTTCATCATATACTTTACGGTCAATAGCTTTGACCTGTTCAAAAAAAGGAATAAAGCAAATAAAAGTAAACATAATGATTGCCATGAAATAAATGTAAACTTTTTTCATTTTTATAAAAAGCCACCCCCCATAATGAGGGTTATAATACGAAAGACAAACAATGATGCCACCGATACGCCACCAAACCAACTGGCAACCTTTCCCCAACTAATTGGTGGTTTTCCAACGACTTTCCCTGTGTTTCCATTCATCGCAAATGTATATTCTGATTTTTCGTAGTCATAAACAACCATCCAAACTGGTAATAAAACATAATAGCTTTTCAACTTTTTCGTATCGATATCTTTATACCGGTAATTCACTGTTTCATACTCTCTAACCGTTGAACGAATATAATCTTCTATAAAACTATCAATTTTCTCGTTTACTCGAGGCAATAATTCTTGGTCGGTGTAATTGTATTTTTCAGCAATAAACCCTGCTAAATAAGGTGTTTTAAATTCTTTTAATTGATCGTATGGGAAGGGCTCTAATTTGTCCATTAACTCATCATTCATCTTTGCTGAAGCATCTACAGGAACTTTCAGATAATCAAGGTTTATATCACGAAAAATATCATAGTACTTTGTTTCCGTATAAATATAATCCCCATGGGAATATGTCCTTACCTTTGTTGCTGTACCAGAAACCTTTACTCGGCTATTTATGTCATATAACCAGAACGGTACATACATACCGGTAATACTTTTTACCCTATCAGCACTCATGAAACCTTTTGGTGTGAGCAATCCGTTTCGACACCATTTTTTAAATGCTTGAACGGCCTCATCTTTACTAATAGTGAAAGGAATCACTAAACTCGGTGCTAATGTTCCCGAAACACGGTCAGAAAGGACAACACCTGCCCCGCAAAAACTGCACTTTGTCGCCACTGTGTCGGCATCGGTTAAAAGGACGGCACCACAATTTTCACAATTATATTCTCTCGCTTCTTCCTCAGAAAAAGTAGTTGTAATGTTTTCTTCTGGTAGCGTTTCAATCGTTTCTTTCGTACCACAAGCCTCACATAATAATGTTCCAGACTCACTGTCATAGGCCATGTCATTACCACAGTTTGGACATTTATAATGGATGACCACGCAACCTGTCACCTCCAATTACGCTATAACTTGCATTTTATTTCTCGAATGGAGCTGCCTTTATGAGAAAGGCAGCTCCAAAAATTCTAGTCTTTTTTATCTAACCGCGCTTTTAAAGCTTCTAATTCAGCATCAACACTTGAACTAGATGGGTTGCTATCATATTTGCTCATTAAATCTTCAACATCGTCTTTTGGTTCTGCATTCAATTCGGCCATTGCATTGGCTTGATCTAAGGCAGTGTTAATTTTATCCTCCATACGATTAAAAGCAGAAAGGGAACTTTTCGCGTCTTCAGTAGAATCACCAATTTTATTCATTCTTTCTTTTGTTTTTGCAACAGCCCATTTTGCTTTTAACATTTTTCGTTTCGATTCTAATTCAGCAATATCGGATACAAGTTTATCGTGCATTTGTCGCATTTGTGAAGCATTATTTGCTGCGATATCATACATTTGTTGAAGTTGGGTTTCCTTTGCCGTTAATTGATTTTTCCGCTCGAGGAATTTCCTAGCGTCTCCTTCATTACCTGCTTCGAGTGCCTTAATAGCATAGTTTTCCATTTTTTGTATATCCTGTCGACATTCATCTAATTCACGTTTTGTCCGTCGTTCTTCAGCCATAACCGAAGCGGTTTCGGACTTCACTTTCCCTAAATCACGATTTAGATTTCGAAGATACTGGTCAATCATTTTTTCTGGATTTTCCGCCTTATCCAATAACGAATGTATATTGCTAGCCATAATATCTTTAAATCTTGTTAAAATACTCAATCTTATTCCTCCCCTTTATCAACAACTGATAATATTTTAACGTATTTACAAATGAAAAAGTTTCATGTTTTTTAAGATTTTATAAAAAGGACTGACAAATTAGACTCCGCAAATAGCAGCGCTTTTTACAAAAAAGAAAAACCACAAATATTGATCATTCAATTTTTGTGGTTTTCTAAAAAAGGAAGTGGCTATATTTCTACTTGAAAAAAATGGACTTGATATCCGCCCTTACGTTTCCATACCTATGAACTTTTCACCATTCCTTCTGTTAATTTAATAACTTTTTCCTCAGAAAAAGTGGAGCCGATTTCCTCAATAATAAGAGTGTATCGAAGACCTTCTTCATCCCAAGTATATGCATTAATTTCTTTCATATATTCCGCATTTTGACCACGAATCTTCATATTATGATTGATTGCATACTCGTCTTCTTCAGGCGTTGGAAATATAGAAAGACTGATTTCTGAAATGTCATCTTCATATATATACGTGAGAGTAATTTCAGATTGATTGATGTCTCCACCCCTTTTGGTAATATCAACTTTATCTAATTTTACATTTTCCTCATTCAATACTAGAAATGACTGACCTAATTTTTCCTTGGCTTCTTCAATTGTTCCTTCCGTTTCATTTAATTCAGCTTCTAGATTCATAATTTTTACATCGTCTGGTAAAGATATGATAAATGTATTGTCGGAAAATTTTGGTGTCGTATCAATGACTGAATATACACTCTCCACGCGAATACTTCCACTTGTATTAATACTTTTTACTATAAACCATGTTTTTTTATCAATCCAAAGCTCTATTTCTCCATATAATGAGTTTTTCTCCTTTGCCTTTAGTTTTATGTGGTGCGTATGGAAATCATTCACTTTTTCTTCACCAAGATACTCATATTCATGACTCCCTTTTAAATTTTCTAATAAGGTAATAACATTTTCTTTAGGACTTCGATTCGGTATTTCCAAAGTTTCTATATCATTTACAATCATTGCCTTATTTTCTATTTTGTCATAAGCAGTCATCGTTTTACCATCATTTATTAAAATTTCTTCCCCACCTGTCTGTACGTTTTTCATAATCACTTTTACCTTTTCTCCACTTCTCTTTTCTTCCATAATACTATGCTCAATTAGTTCGTTATTTTCATATGTTTTTAGTTCGGCTTCTGCATAATACGATTGAAAATTTTGATCTTCCGCTAGTACTTTCTCAATGATTTCATCTGTTCGCAAAGTGGATTCCTCCGAACAGCCTGTTAGTAAAATTCCAACACTTACAAACAAAATGAGAATTATTTTTTGTAAATTCATTTATAATTCACCCTTCCTTTAACCAACATGCCGCGAGTGTACCATAGTTTGGATGTGACCATAATTTTATTTTTCCTCCATGTTGTTCCATAATCATCTTTGCAATACTTAACCCGAGCCCCGAAGTCCCGCCTTGCCCTCTGGCTTCTTCAAGTTGGACAAAGGGTTCGAATACATTATCTAAGTCTTTTTTTGAAATTTCCTTTCCTTCATTTTGAATGAGAATGATGGTTCCATTTTTCCGCCAGGATTCAAGTTCCCAAATAAAAGGTGCAAATATCCATGTCGGTAGCGGGTTTGATTGTGAAATTGCAGCGAGCCATATATTTTTTCCTTTATCTGTATAACGAATCGCATTGGACATTAAATTATCAACCACTCGAATCATTTGTTTAACATTAACTGAAATATGAGCGGACACATTTTGTTCGACAGTTAAGTTGATCCCTCTTTCACGACAGGTTCCTTCATATCCCCCCAATAACATATCGAAAAACTCTTCCCCATCAACGTCAACAAATTCAATTTTTTTCGCAGTCGATTTTAACTTTGTAAATACATTTAAATCATCGACCATCTCTTTCATGTAATCCAATTTTTCAAAAATAATAGCACGATATACTTCCATTTCTTGATCCGACAATTCTTGACTTCTACTTATCGCTTCAAAATAAGCACGTATCGCTGTTAGCGGGGTTTTTAAATCATGGGATAAAGCAGCGATGATATATTCTTTTTCCTGTTGTTGCTTTTTAATTTCCTTATTCTTTGCTTCAATTTCTTCCCGCATTTTTGAAAAATGAGCCATTAACTCTCCAATTTCATCTTTCGTTTGAGGTAGTTTTATTCTCCTACTTTTTCCTTTTGCAAAAGCATTCATTTCTTCTTTTAATAGGTGTAACGGTCGATTCAATTTACGATTTAAGAGAATTATCACACACCCATAAATGACCATGAAAGTTATGACTAGACATCCACCGAGAATCAATGTCCGATTTTGAACACCCTCTAACCAAATATCACGTGTCATTGTAATCTCATAAATCCCAATCAGATTATTTTCATTAAAAACCGGCTTCTTGTATGTGTACGTACGGTAATCCTTTTTTAAAACGTTTAAATCTTGATAAGTAAAATTTCGTCGGTGAACAGAATAGATTTCAACACCGGTGTTATCAATTGTTGAATATAGCTTTAAGCCATCGTCACGATACAACTTAATGTTCATAGATGAGTCAACTATGTCTTGTAATTCTCGATAGTTTTCTACATCTTGTACCTGGTAATAAGAGGGATTAGATAAAATTGAATCTAACTTGGTTACTTTATCCATTGCTTCCATATATTCTTTAAAATCACGTTTTTCATCAAAATGTAATAAACTTATATAGAAAAAATAAAGGACGATTATAGGTAAGATCATAACAACAAGATAGCTAATCATAAGCCATGGTTTAATCTTCATCTTTTTCTTTCTCCAATAAAGCGATATCCGACACCCCACACCGTCTGGATAAACTTTGCTGTTTTTGCTTCATCTTTTATTTTTGTCCGTAAACCTTTCACATGAACTGTAACCGTGTTATTGCCATCGATGTCCTCCTGTTGCCAAACATGCTCATACAATTCTGACTTGCTAAAGGTCTTAAAAGGATTTTTTGCTAAAAGAAACAATAGTTCGAGTTCCTTCGCCGTTAAGTGAACCGGTTCACCGTTTAAAAAAACAATCTCATTTCGGAAGTCAATTCTTAAACCATGAAAGTATTCATGAATATTTGGCTGATCAGTATTTAAATAACGTCTGTATCTGCGCAGTTGGGCATTTATTCGTGCTGTTAATTCATCAAGACGAAACGGTTTTGTTATATAATCATCGGCACCTAACTCAAGACCGTTAATTTTACTATCGACTTCCGTTTTCGCGCTGATGATTAATATCGGAAGATCACTTTCAAGTCGAATAGTTTTACATAATGTAAACCCGTCCATTTCAGGTAACATGAGATCAATAAGTACAATTTGATAATTCTCTGATTTAAAATCCTCCCACCCTTCTTTACCAGTCGAGGCCCAAGTAACAAAATAACCTTCCTTCCTTAGATGGTCACATAAAATACGGGCAATTGATGCATCATCTTCAACAAGTAAAATTTTCTCTCTATTATCCATTTCGTATCCCTCTTTCTATTTCGATTATAAATGTCACTAAAAATGATCATACAATTCTTTATTTTTATTTAATAAATCGTTTTCAAACGATCTACATGTTGAAAGTATCTTGTTCTTTGCTTGATCGTCATCCAAAAAGACTTTTTTGATAATGAGAAATTTATTCAGAATACGTAAATGTAAATGAACCAAGACTTTACTTTTAAACGGGGATTGTCATTTGCTGCTCTTAAAAAATATACGGACACCGTATCTTAATGTTTGGTGTCCGTCAAAACAAATGATTCATTTTAAATAGGAGAACGTAAATGATTGAAATTAAATTCTTATAAAAAGTTCTTTAACCAAAGACCAATAGCTGTACCCGCATAATTCCCGATAATATAACCTAATGTTCCGACGAGCAAGATCGGTCCAACAAGTTTTGTCCATCCTTTTGAAATTGCCATCGCCGCAGCAGTTGTCGGTCCACCAATATTTGCATTACTTGCCAGAATAATTTCTTCCAATGAGAATTTCGTCACTTTACCAACACCAAAGGAAACGATCATATTAATCAACACCATGATTGTGACAAAGACAAATATAAGCGGTGCATTTTGTAAGATCAACGGAAGAGAAGCAGGAACACCTATAACGACAAAGAAAATATAGATTAAATATGTCCCAATTTCCTGAGCTCCATTTATACTTTCAAAATAACGAGGGAAAACCGTCACGAGAAGCATCGTCAGTGTCGTTAACATTAAATAGTTATCACCCAATATTCCATTTAATACATTGAAAAATATACTTACGTTTTCTCCAGATGGAATCAAATGGTCAAAATACGAAGCAATCGTAAAGGATATCGCTACAATGCCAAAAGCTGTACCAACTGCTTTACTGATATCTAATAATGACATGTCCTTACGTTCCCAATATGAAGCAGCTAAGTTCTTATCAGAATGGTTACTTCTTTCTACTTCATCTATATGGGGGGTACGATATTTATTACGAAAAAATTGTAGTGTTGGAAGTAGTATCAATACAAGAAAATAAATTGCCATGAGTAAATTATCGGCAACAACAGTTGCTGAAACAAGTTCACCTGGCGTTTCAAATTTTGTAGCCATCGCAGCAAAGTTTACACTTCCACCGATATAAGAACCAGTCATCATGGCTGTAATCTTATCTAAGCTAGGAATATATTGTTTCAGCACGAAAAATCCTACAATTGCTCCGGCTACTGTTCCAATTGAACTGATTAAGAAAATCAAAAGTAGTCTACCGCTTTCTTTCCATATTTTGAATATGTTAGAACGAAACAACAGTAATGGTATAGCAAGTGGTACTACATATCCCCAGACCGTATCATAAACGGGAGATTCCGTAGGGATAATATTAAAGTTTGCTAATAACATGGCTCCAACAAGTGCGATAATCGCACCGGATATTCTGGAAGCCCATTTGTATTTTTGCTCTAAATATATACTAACAGCTGCCCAGCCTGCTAAAAACCCCCATAATAGCCATGTATCGTCTGGCTGTATCAGTGTATTCATTTTTCCATCCTCCATTTTCTCTTTAATAAAAAAATTCTTTCAGCTATAAAACTTATAGGAAGCAATGCTTGTTTTACTTAGCTTTCCAAATGAAGATTCCCTGCTACATCCTGATAAGTGAATTCTAAATATTGTTATGTAGGTACCCTATCTTGACCAAACTTTCATAAAATTGCAACACGTATTGTCCTTTTCCCATAATAAATGAATGTGTTATTTTGTGTCAACGATTGGTAATAGCCCGGATTCAAATATAGATACGGGCTATAAAAAATTAGAAAAAACACTCATCGTGAGTGTTTTTTCAGTAAGTTTATTCAAATGAACAAGTATTTTTTTAATTATTTCTGACACTTATTAACATGCTTTTTTGTGAAATAATGTTACCGTTTTCTAAATATACTCTAGGGACACGATGTCCGATTAAGCATGCTGTTTCATAATGAATGGTATTCATGATCTTCGCTACTTCACCTATAGGAATATGTCCTTCCTTCGGATCTCCAAAAATCGTAATTACATCGTCGGTTGTTACATTTGGAATATGACTTACATCTATCATTGATTGGTCCATACAGATTCGCCCAACAATCGGTGCCTTTTTATTTTTTAAGGTAACATAGCCTTTGTTTGATAACAATCGTGATAAACCATCCGCATATCCAATCGGCATCGTTGCAATCAATGCATCTTCTTGCGGTACAAACGTGCATCCGTAACTAATAGGTTCCTTTTCTTTAACCGTTTTAAAATAAACAGGTTTTGTTTTTAAACTCATAGCCGGACGTAAAGAAATGAAAGATTCTAAATGTTCCTCCGGATATAAACCATATAGACTGACACCTACACGGACCATATCCAAATGCATTTCGGGGAATTGAATGGTCGCTGCGCTGTTACAACAATGTTTAAGGGGAATGTACACACCGTTATTTTCTAAATATGTTACAACTTCGAGAAACTTATTAAATTGATAGTTCGTATACGTCCCATCTTGGTTATCCGCATCTGCAAAATGAGTATAAATCCCTTCTATATGAACAAAATTTGAATCAATCTTTTGCACAAGTGCATATGCATCTTCCGGATCTTTTATCCCGATCCTGTGCATTCCGCTATCAATCTTTACATGTATGTTAACTTTTGTTTTTAATCTATTAGCTACCTCTTGGATCTTATCAATTACTTCGCTAGTAAAAACAGTTAACGTTATTTCATTTTCAATTGCTTTTTTTACGGACTCAGGAGGAGTATAACCTAGTACTAAAATAGGAGTTTCTATTCCTGCCCTTCGTAATATTAAGGCTTCATCAAGTATGGCAACAGCAATATAGTCCGCTCCAGCTTTAAGCGCGGCTTTTGCTACTTCTACACTACCATGGCCATAACCATCAGCTTTTACTACCGCCATTAATTTCGTCTTATTTGATATATATTTTTTAAATGAAGCTACATTATATTGTATAGCATCTAATGAAATTTCTACCCAAGCATTCCGATAACTACCAAATTTCATGCTCTTCTCCCCTTTGAATAAAAAAGAGGAGCTGTCCAGATTACAGCCCCTCCTCACTTTTTAAACTGTTACTGCATATTTAACTACTTCATCGACTGGAACATATTCATAGCCAAGATCGTCTGCTACAGCTTTATTTGTTACTTTTCCAGCAATGACATTAACACCTGTTTTAATTGGTGCAATATCTTCAATCGCTTTCTCTACACCTTTTTGAGCGATTTGAATAGCATATGGTACTGTAACATTCGTTAGACCAACAGTCGCTGTTCTTGGAACTGAACCTGGAATATTCGGAACTGCATAGTGTAGTACACCATGTTTTACTTCAATTGGGTTATCATGTGAAGTTGGTTCATTGATCGTTTCAAAGTTTCCACCTTGGTCAATCGCAACGTCCACGATAACTGAACCAGGTTGCATAGACTTAACCATTTCCTCTGTAACAAGTTTTGGTGCTCTTCTACCAGGAATTAATACTGAACCGATAACAACATCAGATTCCTTCACAGCTTCTGCAATGTTATAAGAATTTGACATTAATGTTTGAACTTGGTTACCAAAAATTTCTTCCAATTGACGTAGGCGAGCTGGATTCAAGTCGATAATCGTGACATCTGCACCTAAACCAATCGCTACTCTAGCCGCATTCTCACCAACAACACCTCCGCCAATAATGGTTACTTTTCCACGTTTTACACCTGGTATACCACTTAATAAAATGCCTTTACCGCCTTTTGATTTCTCTAAAAATTGTGCACCGATTTGTGCAGCCATACGACCGGCAACTTCACTCATAGGTGTAAGCAAAGGAAGTGTATTATTTACAGTAATTGTTTCATATGCAATAGCCGTTACTTCATTTTCAACTAACGCTTTTGTTAATTCAGGTTCAGCTGCTAAATGAAGGTATGTGAAAAGGATTAAACCTTTACGGAAATATTTATACTCGGCTTCAAGCGGTTCTTTAACCTTCATGATCATATCAGCTTTCGCCCATACCTCTGAAGCGCTTTCAATTATTTCAGCACCAGCTGCTCTATATTCATCATCAGAAAAACTACTGCCTAAACCAGCACCAGATTCTATTATAACCGTTTGACCAGCATTAACTAAGTTCACTACACCAGCAGGAGTTAAAGCAACACGATTTTCATTGTTTTTTATTTCCTTAGGTACCCCAATAATCATACTCTCCACATCTCCTCTAATTGAATTTACACTTTAATCATAATTCTTTTCTAAAATAATTTCATTATTTAAAAGAATAAAATTAAGAGTGGGGGTTTGTGAATTTACACAATTAGTGATAAACTTTGTGAATCAGTAAATCAAGATATAAGTTCGTTTTAAGACTTGAATCGTTTAAATCAATCTCACATATTTCAGCTATCCTCTTTAAGCGATAGTTCATCGTATTGGAGTGAACATGAATCTTTTTTGCAGCCAAGTTAACATTACTATCATTTTTTAAATATACTCGTAAAGAATTTAGTAAATCCGTATTATTCTCTTCATCATACTCTTTTAACTTTTCAATGACTTCATTTCGATAATTTTCTTTCATTCTAATTCGATATAAATCATCTAGAAATTGATAAATCCCTAGATCTTGATATAAATAAACATTTTCAAGCTCGTTAGGAAATTTCCTTTTCAGCTCTAATACTTTATTGGCCTGCTTATAGCTATAATGTAATGATGATGGAGTATCATATATCAATCCACTACTTCCTATCACATGATCGATTTGTAGTCGATTACAAAGCCTATCAATAAATGTCTGAATATACTCATGAATAGCAGATTTTGTATCGTTTTCTTTTTTTAATTGAACAAGTAAAATGAGCTGATGTTGATCAAAGAAACGGCCAACAATGTTGACTTTGCTCAGCGTTTCCACTAAATAAAAAGCATGTTTTTTTACCAAGTCAGTTACAGATTCTACTTTTTCAAAATCGATAATAACAATGGACAATTTTCCACTTAAATTCATATCAAATTGTTTTGCTAATTCATGAATTTTATTTTCTTCTTTAAAATCACCCAAAAGCAACTGCCAAAAAAAATCGCGATACTGCTTTTTACTTTTTCCTGTTTTATTACGGACATATAAAAAATATTTTTTCGCAAATTTTGAAGCTTCAATAAACAACTCTAAATCATCGTTTCTTATTGTTTTTTCCTCTATATGTGCCCATATAAACCCTAAAATTTCATCATTTTCTCGAATAGAAACAGTAACTCTATTTCCTAAACCAACACTAGGAATTGCTGGTATTATAACGGGTTTATCACTTTCTAATAGTTTTTTCATAATCCCTTTTTTCCATAAACCATCGATTACTTTATTTGGTACTTTTCTTTGAATAATGGTAGAAAGTCGCGCTTCATCAATATTTTCATTGTGTTTGCTATATGAAATTAAATGATGATTTGCATCCTCTATTGTTATTGGACAATCTAAAACTTCAGCAAGGAAATCTGCTAATTTTTCCGGATACTTATAAATTTCGCTATTCAGTGCTTCATATAATCGTTGTTTTCTTGATGTATGGCTCAAACAGTACCCCTCCATTCTTAAAAACGGAAAAAAGTAGATATCTTCCTCTATAATATGTCCCTTTCTATTATTAAAATATAAAGAATATATATTTGTCCAATTCCACAAATAAGAAAGATTAATTTTTATTTTTTAAATAAATGAATCTTTCCAGCTTTTTTGATATATTATTATCAAAGGGGGTTATTTTTCTAAAAAAATATTTTGAAAAAGGGAGATTTGAAGTCAAACGGGGAGGAATCTTGATGAAAGATATCTTAAAAATTGGAAGCGCTTTTATAGGGATAATCGTCGGCGCTGGATTTGCTTCAGGCCAAGAAGTTTTGCAATATTTTACTAGTTTTGGGATAATGGGTATTTTTAGCGCTATTATTTCAGCAGCTTTATTTGCTTATTGTGGGATGGTACTAGTCTGGTTAGGAAGTAAAACAGGAACAAATTCCCATAAAAGTGTTATCTATCAATTAAGTGGTCGGATTGTAGGAACAATCATTGATTATATATTAATTTTAACTCTTTTCGGTATTGGAGTTGTTATGATCGCCGGTGCTGGCTCAAACTTACACCAACAGTTCGGACTTCCTTACTTTGTTGGGACATTAATCATGACGTTACTAGTATTTTTTATCGGTCTTTTTAATACTGATCGAGTTGTTGCAGTCATTAGTAGTCTAACACCATTTCTAGTTCTATTTGTCATTATCGTTGCGATCTATTGTATATTTACTTTAGATACTTCCTTTTCCACTTTAAATAACATTGCAAAAGAAACACCTACTTCACTTCCGAATTGGTTTATTTCAGGTATTAACTATGCTTCCTTTAATATTGCAGTTGGGGCTTCCATGGCTATTGTTATGGGGGGATCGGAAAAAAATCAAAAAACAGCTGCTTTAGGTGGCCTTATCGGTGGACTTGGTATTGGAGGTCTAATTATATTAATTCATTTTGCTCTCTTCTCAAAAATTGAAAGCGTTGCAGCGTTAGACTTACCACTCCTTGGAATTGTAAATTCTATATCACCTGTTTTAGGCTTTACCATGTCCATTGTCATATTTGGAATGATTTTTAGTACAGCAATGGGAATGTTCTACGGATTTGTAGCTCGTTTTGTAGAAACAGACACACCAAAATTTAGAGCTGTATTAGCAGGGGTGATGATTGTATCCTTTGGATTAAGTTTTATCGGATTTACTGATTTAATTGCTTACTTCTATCCACTTATAGGTTATCTAGGACTTGTATTAATTGTCGTATTATTTATCGCGCCAATTAAAATGAAAAAAAATCATCAGATGAATTCTGAAATTAATCATGACCATAAAAATAAATTGGCAAAATAAGTATATGAAAGAATAAAAGAAAAACAAAATCAAGTCTGTTGTTTGAATTTTCAAAAAAATAGAAACGAACAATATAGTACTTTACTATAGACGTTAATTATATTCATAAAATAAAAAGCTCCTCATTATCTGATTCGTGAGGAGCTTTATCTTTTAACGATGAAAAAATTTTTTTGAAGGATTAACTCAACAATTCTACTAATTCCTTTAAATCTGTTACTTCTCCTACGTTTCCAGGGAAAATAATATAAGGCATATTTGGATACTTACTATTTTCATCTGTTAACCATACAGGAATGCCGGGTAATGCCTGTCCTAATACGAGTGCCTTTCTCACATTTAATGCATCTGTCCCAATTTGTGATGAAGTTATTCCACCTTTGGCAATAATATATTTTGGTTTGCATCTAAGACTACGAATAATTCTTGTCAAACCTTTGGAAATTTTTACCGATATTGCCAATTGCTTTTCCTCTATGCCAGTCGCGAGCTTTAATTGTTTTCTCTTCGTAAAAATTACACATGTTTGTCCATCTGAAATGCTTTCGTCCAACTCCTTAATTTTCTTTGTTATTTCCCCTTCCAATTTTTCATTATTTAAAGTGAGGTCACTATTAAATTCAATCGGTTTTACAAAATCAAGTTTTAATAATTCCTGTAATTGTTGTGTCGTTTTTTGGACGTAGGAACCTACAATAATCAATCCGCCACCATCACTATTTGAATTAATCATTTGTTCCTTCGAAAGTAGATCTTGATCTGAAATATTTCCAATCACTTTTGTAAAAGATGCAGCTGTTCGGAACAAAAATCGTTTTCCTTGTTTTAATGCATTAACAATTGCAATAGACAAAACTTTTAAATCATCATCGGAAATCGCATTGACAACAATTTTATTAAAATTGTTAACTTGTAAAAGTTGTTTCGTAATTTTATCTATGTTGAACGAACGTAAATCTTCCAAAGAAATATATGTTACATTCTCCTTTTTATAGATTCCATTTGATTTTTCTTCAATATAATCCCCAAGATGACTACTCTTAAATCCAAATGTGCGGTCTTGAGCAAATTCTGTATCCCCTACTGGAATAAGTTTATCTTTTATTTTTACATAATGAATGTTTTCAATCGTAAACCTTCCACCCTCTTTAAAAAAGGGAATAATAAACTCACCATCGAATGGCTTGCTTAATGTCTTATTTATCGTTTCCGATTCCAGGGGAAAATGTCCACGTAAGGTAGAATCTCCTCTACTTACGATAATATATGGCTGATTCAATTGATTCGAGATTTTTTCAATCTTAATCATAATGTCTTGATGAACTTGAACTGTTTTTTCCCTAGAGAAAGCTCGAGAATTTGTTAAAATAAAAAACATTTGATTGTCTGATTGAAATCCTTCCAAGATTGATTCCTCTTCCCAATTTGTATAGACGTGAACGCCATGTACCTTTTGAATACCAGTCGGATCGTCATCTAATATGACAATCTTATAAGGGAACTGTTTTAACGCTTCCTGATAGCGTTCATTTAAAACCGTTTGATTATAATCAGAAAATTGATATAAAGTTCTAAGTTCCAAATGAAGCACTCCTTCCAAAATCAGTAAAAATGAAGGAACGAATGTTCTTATACTACTATTGTAAACGCTTAATCTATCTTTGTATATTCATATGCAAAATAAGTTTTGAAGATCTTGAAACCTTCTTGTTATTTTTTGCTTGTTAAAGGTAAGCCCAGTATGGTTTTTGACCAGTATATGAAATATTGGTATAAGAACGTGTTAGAACAGAATGGTAGTTTTTAATAAGAATTACCTTTTGTTTGGTTCTAATCACCTCAAAAAAGGCATATCGTTGATAAACTTGACGTTCTCATTGTTTTCACTATGCAACAAATGCAGATCATGTACCAACTTAAGTACTATTCATTTTTTCTACTATTCCTTTCTTCCTGTTTTTTGAAATTTTCAGAGGATTTTTATATTTCTAAGAGAATATTAATCTCTTAGAAATATGGAAAGGATGTGCATAAATTGAAAAGATTAAAATACGTTAGCTTATTACTTATACTCTTCATGATGATGGCAACACCCGTTTTTGCTGCTCCGGGAGGTTCAGAACAAGCATTTGATAATAAAATTGTGAAAAGAATTAAAGTCGATAATATTTATCATCATATTCAATATTTGTCTGAGGAAATTGGACCCCGGCCAGCAGGTTCAGAGGCAGAGCTTAAAACAGTAGAATATTTAGTGAATGAATTTAAAAGCTATGGTTATAATGAAGTGAATGTGCATAAGTTTACTTTTACATCCAGCGGTAATGAAATAACAGCGTATAATGTAGAAGCTGTGAAAAAACCAATGAAAAACCATGATACAGGGCAACAAATTATTGTAGGTGCCCATCATGATTCTGTTCCTGTAAGTCCTGGTGCAAATGACGATGCTTCAGGGACTGGGGCATTGCTTGAATTAGCACGAGTATTTGCCAACACGCCAACTGATACAACTATTAAATTCATTGCTTTTGGTGCAGAAGAAAACGGACTTTGGGGCTCAAGAAAGTATGCTGAAGCAATGCCTCAAGAAGAAGTGGAACGTACGGTTGCAATGTTTCAACTAGATATGATCGGTAGCGCTGATGCAGGAGATTTAGTCATGTTTACTGCTGACGGAGAAAAAAACCTTGTAACAGATTTAGGGGCAGCGGCAGGTTCACGCTTAAGTGAACTCATTCCATATAGTGAACTTGGACGAAGTGACCATGTCCCTTTCCATAATTTAGGGATCCCAGCTGCATTATTTATTCATACACCATTAGAACCGTGGTATCATACTGAAAATGATGTGATTGAACATATTAGTAAAGAAAAATTAAAAGATGTAGCCGATATCGTTGGTGCTGCAATTCATCAAATTGCTAGAAAGGACACACCAGCACTTGAACGTTCCAGAGTTGCGCCGGTTCCAGTAGATTATTATTATGAAGAACCAAATTTATAAATTTCATTCAATTTGTTTTTAAACAAGTGGAGAGCATTGCTTCACTTGTTTTTTTATTGATTTCGAATACTTTTGTTGTCCATCTCGACTCCAAAAAATATAGATAGGACAGAAAGTAGTATCTAATAGCCTGACCGCCTATCCATCATTTAAAAAACAATATTATCTTACTGTTTTTTTCCTCCATGATATGTTCGTTAATTTTTTTCCAGAATACTTACAACACGAATCTCATCTTTAATGAGATCAGGTAGAGTGAGCAATAAAAATCCGTTTCCTTCCGAGCTTTTCCGATAACCAAGTGGTATTGTTCGTTTGATTAGTTGGGCAAAAATTTCAGATTCAATAAGTGGTCTTTCAAACTCTTTTTCACTTAAGTTGATAATTAAAGCTAAAGCACCTGCTACATGTGGAGCTGCCATAGATGTTCCCGTTAATTTTGCATATTTATTGTCAAGATAAGTTGATACAACATCAACACCAGGTGCGACAAGATCCACTTCATTATTCGTATTTGAAAAAGGGGCAAGCGAAAGCTCCATATCTACAGCACCCACACAAATAACTTCATTGTATGCTCCAGGATAAGCATATTCCCATGTATCTTCCCGTCCATCTCCTTCATTTCCTGCAGCAACGACAACAGAGACATCTTGATTTACAGCATTTTTAATCGCTTGATGTAATTCTGGTTCATCTTGGGGACCACCTAAAGACATACAGATCACACGCACTCTTTCATTATTTGGACCACGCCATTCTACTGCATAATTGATCGCTTCAATAATCCATTCATAATTACCAACACCATCTCCCGTTAACGCCTTTAAACTTAAAATTTGTGCTTTTGGGGCGACACCTGTTACTCCCGTTTCATTCAAGCTTGCTGCAATTGTTCCTGAAACATGGGTTCCGTGGCCATTATTGTCATCATATTGGTTTGGATCTCCATTATAATCCGTTGTAAAATTTCTTCCGCCTATAATTCGCTCTTTTAAATCTTGGTGATTCGTATCTATACCGGTATCAATTACCGCAATAATAATACCTTCACCGTAATCACTATCTTCCCAAATTGCTGGAGCTTGTATTAATTCAACCCCCTCTGGTGTTACATTTGTAGTTTCTACAATGGACTGAATGGTATAAGGAATTAATTTAAGCTTTTTGTCGTTCATCGTATGCCTCCTTTTAAAATATTTTTAAATCTTACACTATGGAATATTTCATGGAGGTCATTTCTTAACATACAACTGATAATTGACAACTCTAGCATTTTTAATAGAAAAACTTACTAATTAACTAATTGAACTCGACCACCCCCTGTAACTTTATGTTATACTATTTTAACTAATATTTAGTTAGAATGTTGTTGAAAATTGTTGTAATAATCTATCAATTTTATTACGAATGATTCTATCGATTTAATCGTATTGAAAAATAGATTTTTAATCATCAATTTTCTATAAAACTTAAAGTTATTTTATTAGGTGTCATATAAAATAAAAGAGCTCCTGGACATGCCAGAAGCTCGATGAACGTTTGATTCAAAGCATCACCAATAGATGTAATCGATTTCATTGTTGGAACTTATCTATTCCATCTCTTCTTTCAATAACTTCAAAGTCTCATCAAATTCTTTTTCCACTTTAGGAATTGGTTTATACGTGAGCTTACTAACCATAACGGCAACGATGAAATTTAAAAGAAAACCTGGTACAATTTCATAGAGATAGTCCCCTAGTGCTGTATTTCCCCATATAAATACAGTAACAGCACCTACAATCATACCGGCTAGAGCTCCGTGACTAGTGAATCTCTTCCAATATAACGAAAGGAGGATGATCGGCCCAAAAGCTGCTCCAAATCCTGCCCAAGCAAAGGCAACTAAATGTAATATTGTATTCGTTTTTTCCCAAGCTAAAATTAGAGCCACAATCGACACCACTAAAACAGCAATTCGACCAAGTAAAATATATCGTTTTTCCGATGCATCAGCTTTATATATCGCTTTGTAAATATCCTCAACTAAAGCAGATGAAGTTACAATGAGTTGTGACGAAACGGTACTCATAATTGCTGCTAATACAGCCGCTAATAAAATCCCTGCGATAAACGGATGAAATAAGATTTGTCCCATTTGGATAAATACGGCTTCAGGATCCGATAGTTCTACTCCTGTGTTTTGTTGGAAATAGGCAACGCCGACAAATGCTGTTGCGGCTGCACCTGCCAACGTTAAAATCATCCAGCCAATTCCGATTCGACGGGCCTGTTTCGTCTCTTTTGCCGTCCGAATCGCCATAAACCGAACAATAATATGTGGTTGTCCAAAATATCCTAATCCCCAAGCAAGGGATGAAATAACCCCAGAAACAGTTGCTGTTGCAGTTAAACTTAACCAATTAGGATTAAAATCTTTTACTGCACCAATCGTCTCGCTTAGTCCTCCAGTGGTGAATACACCCATGATTGGAAGTGAAATAAGTGCTAAAAACATAATTGTCCCCTGCACAAAGTCCGTGTAACTAACAGCAAGGAATCCTCCGACTAATGTATAAAGAATTATCACAGCACCAACAATAAATAATCCTAAATGATAGCTATAGCCAAAGGAACTTTCAAAAAACACTCCACTTGCCACAAAACCTGATGATACATAAAAAGTAAAATAGACTAAAATAATAATTCCGGATACAATCCGTAAAATTTTCGCATTTTCTTTAAAACGGTTATCAAAAAAACTTGGTATCGTAATTGAATCATTCGATATTTGAGTATATACCCTCAGTCGCGGTGCTACAATCTTCCAATTTAACCAGGCCCCTATGGTCAGGCCAATCGCAATCCACCATTCCACTAAGCCTGCAACATAAATGGCTCCTGGGAGGCCCATCAACAACCATTGTGACATATCTGCCGCTCCGGCACTTAATGCAGAAACAGCTGGACCAAGACTTCTCCCACCTAACATGTAATCATTGAGGTTATGAATGCGACGGTAGGCATAAAATCCTATGGCTATCATCGCAAGAAAATATAGAATGATGGCGAATAATTGAAAAGCACTCTCTGATAATTGCATATAATCCCCCCTGTATCATTATATTATCTTATATTAGCATAAAATTACTATTTTTAAAATATTCTTTATTTTTATGAAAAAACTTCTAAAAGATTCACTCTTTTCTTAAAAAAATGTGCTATATAAGTGATAGAAACTATATTTTGCAAGTGTTAATAAGTTTCCTTGCCCTTTACATTATTTTGGTAGTGATTACCAGAAAGAATATTTTTAGAAAAAAATTAATGTGTTTATTGATTTTCACAAATAATCACGCTTTATTTTTATTTTTTCAATAAATTAATTATTACAGAATTTTGATATATTGTTTTTGAGGGGTATTTTCTTTCATCAATGGGAGACATTAGATAACAAGGGGGAAATTTTAAAATATGAAAGATATCCTAAAAATTGGAAGCGCTTTTATCGGGATAATTGTCGGAGCTGCCTTTGCATCCGGTCAAGAGATATTACAATATTTTACCAGTTTCGGATTAATTGGCTCTATTGGTGCAATAATTTCAACAGCAATTTTTGCTTATTGTGGGATGGTTCTCGTCTGGTTAGGAAGTCGTACAAAGGCTACTTCTCACAAAGAAGTAATTTATCAAGTAAGCGGTCGACTAGTAGGGACCATTATTGATTACGTTTTAATTTTTACACTTTTCGGTATGGGAATCTTAATGATTGCAGGTGCAGGTGCTAGTTTACACCAACAATTTGCTTTACCATACTTTGTGGGTTCCTTAATCATGACTTTACTTGTTTTTGTTTCTTCTCTATTTAATACCAGTCGTGTCGTTTCGATCATTAGTAGTGTATCACCATTTTTAATTATTTTAATTATCATTATTTCAGTATATACTCTTGTGACATTAGATAGCTCATTTGCATCGTTAAACAAATTAGCAACTGCTGTAGAAACACCTTCTTCACTTCCGAATTGGTTCGTCTCTAGCCTTAACTATGCTTGTATGAACCTTACACTAGGTGCATCTATGGCGATTATATCGGGAAGTACAATTAAGGATCCGAAAATCGCGGCTTTCGGTGGACTTGCTGGTGGTCTCGGACTAGGAATTTTAATTCAACTTGTCCACTTTGCCATCTTCATTAAAATTGAAGAAGTTGCCACTCTTGATATGCCGTTACTCGGTATTATCAATGAAATTTCACCAATCTTAGGAACAATAATGTCCATTGTCATTTTCGGAATGATATTTAATACAACAGTGAGTGTAGTGTACGGTTTTGTTGCACGACTTGCACAAACTGGTACAAAGAAATTTAATGTTATTTTAGTGATTGCACTGATCAGTGAATTTGGATTAAGTTTTATTGGTTTTACTGGTCTTGTTTCAAGTTTCCTTCCATTAGTCGGATATTTAGGTGTTATCTTAATTGTCGCACTAATAATTGCACCATTTAGACTGAAAAAAAACAACTCAGATTCTGAATTAAATTCAAATCAATCAAAAGATAAACTTGCATAATCAAGAGAAAACGACAGAACGTAGTAGCCCACTATGTTCTGTCGTTTTGTTTTAATAAATGACCGCTCTTAACTTCGGATGTTTTACAATTTGAACAATTGTAATAGCACCAATACTTTGGAAAAGAATTTTCACAATAAGTTGACTTAAAATCGCCACTGGGACAGCTTCCCACGGAATAAATCCAGCACCTAAAGGACTTAATCCTAAAATAACAAAGATAGCAGAATCTAAAAATCCTCCAACAATCCCACTTAAGAAGACTCTCCACCCAATGGACAATTTTAATCGTGTATAAATTTCCGTATCCGACGCCTCTGAAATTAAAAAGGATACGGCGGACGCCATTACAATCATTAAAGTATCACCTAATAAATAGGAAACAAAAGCTGATAAAACTAAAGCAGTGGCAATGAAAAGATATGTTAATTTACGACCATATTTATTTTGAACAATATCCCGAAATATAAATGTACATCCAATTAAAAACGTGCCAATTGGAATAATAAGTATACCGACTTCTAATGGTTGAAATGCTGCAGTCAACACATTCGCTAGAATAATAGAAGCTAAATATAAAAATACTCTCATTATACAATCTCCTTCAACACTGTGCTGTTTTTTTACTTTGAATATATTTTTCATACCCGTTTCTACGGAGGACACAAGCAGGACACGTTCCACAACCGTCGCCAATTATTCCCTCATAACAGGTTAATGTTTTTGTTTTAATTAAATCTAATATCCTTAACTCATCAGCTAACTTCCAAGTTTCCGCCTTATCCAACCACATTAAAGGTGTATGGATCACAAAATCTTGATCCATCGCTAAATTGATCGTAACATTTAATGATTTAATGAACGAATCACGACAATCCGGATAACCGCTGAAATCCGTTTCACTTACCCCTGTTACTAAGTGCTTGGCACCGACTTGACTGGCTAAGACTGCGGCAAAAGATAAAAAAAGTAAATTTCTTCCAGGTACAAAGGTTGATGGCAATTCGCCATTTTCCCCATTTTTCACTGCGATATTATTTCTTGTCAATGCATTCGGTGCAAGTTGATTTAATAAATCCATATTCAAAATGTAATGCTTAACACCAGTCTCTTTGGCTATAGCTTGGGCACATTCGATTTCTTTATTATGACGTTGGTTATAATCAAATGTGACAGCAACTACCTCTTTAAAGTTCTTTTTTGCCCAAAATAAACATGTTGTGCTATCTTGACCTCCACTAAACACAACAACTGCCTTTTCATCTTTTAACATGTAAGCTTCTCCTTTCTAAAGAAAAAAGCAGTACTAAGGGAAGTACTGCTTCTCACTTAGTTTTTTTATAGAGGGTGACTATAACCTCATAACAAACAAAAAAGCCATACTAACGAAAGTATGACATTCCTTAGTTTTTTATAGAGGGTAGCTAGAACCTCTGCCGCAAGTTGCGGACTTTCTATTTTATTTTCCACTATTAATAGAAACATAACATCGGATATTTTTCAAGAGAAATATTGAACATTATTTACCAGCAAAAGCATTGAAAGTTATATATAAATACAGACCACATCTTGGAAGATCAAATGATGATAAGCAAAACATACTTGCAAAGGTATACTTTGATTATTCACCTTTCTTAAGCAAAGTTTATAATAAAAGATAGTACAAATGAAATGGTGTAGGTAATATGGATAAAAGATCCTCCCTGACCATACTTAATTTCCAGTTTTTCTTTTACAATTTACAATAACAAAGAAGAAGGTAGAGTTGCATGGAACAAATAAAAACGCCGTTATATGATGCTTTAGAGAATTTTTATAAAAAAAATAAAATCTCTTTTCATGTTCCCGGTCATAAAAATGGACAAATATTTTTTACGCAAGGTCCATCTCTTTTTCAATCAGTACTTTCTATTGATGCTACCGAATTGACAGGCTTAGATGACTTACATGCACCCGAAGGTCCTATTCTCCAATCGCAATTCATGTTAGCAAATTTATATCGGGTAAAGAAAAGTTTCTTCCTCATAAATGGATCAACAGTAGGCAATTTAGCAATGATACAGGCAGTTTGTGAACCTGGTGATACAGTTTTTGTTCAAAGGAATTGTCACAAATCGATTTTACATGGACTCATGCTAGCCAATGCAAATCCTGTTTTTTTAACTCCTAATTATTATGAAGATTGGGGTATAGCCGGCTCTCTTGATGCAATAACGGTATTAAAGGCACTTGAAAGTTATCCGAAGCCAAAAGCCATTATTTTAACTTATCCAAATTATTATGGTTTAGCGGAAGAAGAGAATGTAAAAAAGATTATCCATATAGCTCATGAAAAAAATATCCCTGTTCTTGTAGATGAAGCTCATGGTGCACACCTAACTTTAGCATATCCGTTTCCAAAAAGCTCCATATCATTTGGAGCAGATATCGTCGTTCACTCGGCACATAAAACATTACCTGCCATGACAATGGGCTCTTTTTTACATTTTAATAGTAATCTTATCGAAGAAACCCAAATTGAATTTTATTTACAAATGTTGCAATCCAGCAGTCCTTCCTATCCGATCATGGCATCCCTTGATTTATCAAGGGGCTATCTAGCATCATTTACTGAGGAAGATCAATCGTATTTGCTAAAAAAAATCAACGCGTTCAAAAACTTACTTTCTACTATTAAAGAGATTGAAATTTTAGCACCACCGGCTAATGTAACAATGGATCCGTTAAAAGTTACTATTCGTTCCACAACAGGCTTAAGTGGCTATGAATTACAAAAATTACTTGAAGAAAAAGGAATCTACACTGAATTAGCAGATCCGCAAAATGTGTTGTTCGTTCTGCCGCTTTTAAAACGTGAAGAAGAGTATCCTTTTAAACAAACTGTTGAGTTAATTCAATCAGCAGTGAAAAACCAAGTAAAATCCAAGGTAAACGCTCCATCATTTCATTGGAAAGAAATCGAAATGATGACAAATTTAGAAATCCCCTATAGTGAAATGCGAAAACGTTCGAAAAAACAAACTCCATTTAAAGAGGCCATTGGCAAAATCGCTGGAGAAATGATTATACCTTACCCACCAGGAATTCCACTCATTATGTTAGGGGAACGAATTACAATAGAAAAAATAAACACCCTCGAAAAGTTAATTTCACTCGGTTCCAGATTTCATGGTGGAACTGGTTTAGAAAATGAGAAACTCGTTCTTTTTGAAAAATAAATAAAACGAAAAATGCTGGCCAACACCCTAATAGTATGGCCAGCATTCCAATCATTTCATATTATTTTAGATTTCCAGGTACAGATTTCAAAATTCTCCCATCTGCTGCTTTTTTCACTGGAGACTTTGCAGGACGAATAACTTTCATTCATCTCACCACCTTTCATGGTAAACTTTTAATCTATTAAACCGTAGCTTTTGCTTTCTCTTCTTGCATTAAACTATTTTTCCAGATTAGGTTTAATACTTTACGTACATTTCGTTTTTCATATGGACAAGGTCTTTCTCCTGTCACAACACGATACCATGGACAATGATTTCCTTGACAAGCTGGACGGAAGAAGCAAGATTGACAGCCACTATCGTTTTCTTCACCATTTGTTACCCAGAAAGCAAGTTTGTCATAATCAAGATCTAATGTACCATCTTCATAGATATGACCTACTTTGTTTACATCTTCATCTAAAACCGTTGTACATTTATAAACTTGTCCGTCTGAACCAATGACTAAAGAATTCGGCTTAGCTGCATAACAAACGGATGCGGTTGGCATCATAGATCCAGCTACAATTGGACTCATACTCACCCCTTGTTGTACCGCTTCTTCTTGGAAATCCCATATTTTTTGATTGGAAATAATATGGTTACAAATTGGCAGCTCATCATCATTTTTACCGCCCCATTTCCCAACTGGGCGGAAGAACATACCAAATCGTTGGTCATCAGAGAAATGATCTCGAACAAACTTAATAAGTTCACTAACTTCTTTCATATTTTCTCGGTCAAAGTTCACACGAATTGTAATATCAAACTCTTCATCACTTTCTTTAACCGCTTTTAAGTTTTCTATAATTCGATCAAATGTTCCTTGACCACCAGCTAAATGACGAGTCCGGTCATGCATTTCTCCAACACCATCAATTGTAATCATATAAGTACGAACGCCCCAAGAGATTAATTTATCAAAAACATCTCTCGTTAAAAACCATGCGTTTGTAGAGATATCGGCAGAATAGGAAATATCATGAGCCTCACATGCTTCCAAAAATGATTTCGAAAGTTCTTCAATCGTTTTAAACTCTAGTAGAGGCTCTCCACCAAACCAGCTAATATGCAAGTTTGATAACGTTTTTGCTCGTTCATTAACAAGCTCTTTTACTCCCTTTACAACTTCCGGTTTCATTTTCCCCTTTACAAAATGCTGATAACAATACGTACAACGGAAATTACATTGTTCCGTCGTCATTAAAATAAGATGCATCTGATCCGTTCTGTGCATGGAATGATGAAGAAATTCTGCACGTTTCTTTTCATTGATTTTACTTAATACAATAAAACCATTATCATATAATTCTTTTTTGACTTCGTGATCCAATTCTGGGATACCATCTCTTCTTAAACAAGTCATTACAATTTCTTTTTCTTCCGGAGAGAAATGGACCATTGCCCCACTATAACTATTGTATAACATTAATCCGCCATCTTCTGTATGTGACAATGCATTAAACTTTGAGGGAACATATTTATTCTGAACCATTCATTTGCCACCTTTCGTATTTAAACTATGTCTTTTTAAAACATATTAAGTAAATTTTGTCTACATTCACTAAATTATATGTTATTCGTTTTGGGAAAAAATGGCAATA
>SMEK01000008.1_pt1 | contig 75734 bp, 78 predicted proteins | sample 2456371 | NCBI WGS metagenome assembly SMEK01 (sample SAMN10132590, study PRJNA489261) | soil metagenome | isolation source: day1 antibiotic-loamy sand soil ammended with composted manure from dairy... | place: USA | collected 2015-04-01
AGCAAAAAAAGACAAATCCCAACTCAAATGAAGCATTTGAGTTGGGGTTTGTCGACAGTCTGAAAGGGCTTTATAGCCCTTTTTTATTTAAAGATTTTTTAACTTATTCTCCATATCTTTAATCTTCTTGTTAATTTCTGTCATTTCATCTGATAGTTTCTTCTTTATTTCTTCATTATCTAGATTTTTACCAAACTGGTCTAATTTTTCGTCTAGAAGTTGTTTGTATTTTGATATTTCGGCTTTAAGTTGAGCTTTTTCTTGTTCCTTATTAATATTTCTTTTTTTATGTTCTAGTTCTTCTATTTTTTGTTTATATTCTTCAATTTGTTTATCTATGGAACTTTCGGTAAGCAATTGAGGCTCAATAAAGTTGTTGAATAATGTTGGACGATTTCCAAATAAAGAACTTGTTTCTTGGAAAAACTTTTGCATTTCTTCATGTAATTTACGAAATTCTTGTTCGATACTTGGTTTTAATTGGTTTTGTGAGGTCATTTGATTCCAAATTTCATCAAATTTTTGTTGGTCTTTATTTTTTGTAGCCTCTTCCAATTTTCTTCTAAATTCTTCAAACGTTTTTTCATCTAGTGTGTTTGTTGAAAACTTATAAATTGCACCATTTGGTGCTTTCATTTCCAACTCTTTCTGACCATCAATCATAGGTTTAAAAAAATCTTTATTAAAAAATGGAAACACAACGCATTCCTCCTTTTTAACTTTTTTGACTTTGACTATATTTGACCTTTTTCTAATTTCTATATAAAACAATTTTTTGTTTTTGTCAAGTAGTATTTTAACCAATAAAGTCGAAATTATAATTTCGCTTTTAAACACAGCAATGCAAATAAAGTATTTTTTTTAAAATTGTATTTAAAAAGTTCTTGTTGAATAAAAATCCAATTGCTACAAAAACTAGCTGTAACGTAAATGAAATCCTATGGAGGGATAGACATGTTGAACTCAAAATGGCTGAAAGTAATTGGAATCCTATTTTTCTGTACCATTTTACTTTCTTCAGGTATTCATATTCGTGAAACTAACGCTTTTTCTAATCAAGTGATTCAACACGGTGCAGTCGGAGATGATGTAATCGAATTGCAATCGCGACTTCAATATTTAGGTTTTTATAATGGGAATATCGATGGTGTATTTGGTTGGCGAACGTATTGGGCTTTACGGAATTTTCAGTATGAATTCGGATTAAAAATTGATGGATTAGCTGGACCTAAAACAAAAGAAAAATTAGTCAAGGCAAGTAAATATAATGAACAGTATGTGAAAGAAAACATTAATAAAGGTAATAAGTTTACTCATTATGGTGGAACGGATTTAAGTAAACAGTCAAAACCTAACAAAGGACAACCTTCTAAAAAGCAAGGTAAAGGACAAGCTGGTTCTAGTCAGCAACAACAGCAGCAACAACAACAGCAACAAACTAATCGAGGTAATACTGAACAAGGACAGACAGTACCACAAAAAGTAACAGCCACCCATGTACCAAATGGTTTTTCACAAAATGATATAAATTTAATGGCAAATGCAGTATATGGCGAAGCAAGAGGAGAGCCTTATATCGGTCAAGTAGCAGTTGCAGCTGTCATTTTAAACCGACTTGAAAACTCCGCCTTTCCAAATACAGTTGCCGGCGTAATTTTCGAACCTGGTGCTTTTACAGCTGTTGCAGACGGCCAAATTTATTTGACTCCAAATGAACAAGCAAAAAAAGCTGTACTAGATGCAATTAACGGATGGGACCCGACAGGGGAAGCCATTTATTACTTTAATCCTGATACTGCTACAAATGCATGGATTTGGAGCAGACCGCAAATAAAAAAAATCGGAAAGCATATCTTCTGTAAATAAGGGGTGATATTATGATACGTAATATTTTAATAGGGGTACTTACAGTCGGAATAATAGGAACAGGTGTCTGGGGTTATCAAGAACATAAAGAAAAAAATGCATTATTAATCAATGCTGAAAATAATTATCAACGGGCTTTCCATGAATTGACATATAATATAGATTTACTACACGATAAAATTGGAACAACTTTAGCAATGAATTCAAAAAAATCTTTATCACCCACATTAGCAGAAGTTTGGAGACTCGCATCCGAAACAAATAATACTGTTGGCGAATTGCCACTTACTTTAATGACTTTTAATAAGACAGAAGAGTTTTTATCAAAAATTGGCGAGTTTACTTATAAAACAGCTGTACGGGATCTAGATAAAGATCCACTGACACAAGAAGAATATAATACATTAAAGGAACTTTATAAGCAATCAGCAGAAATTCAAGATGAATTAAGGAAAGTCCAAAACACGGTATTAACGGACAATTTAAAATGGATGGATGTTGAAATGGCTTTAGCATCAGGTAAAGAGCCAGCGGATAATACGATTATTGATGGATTTAAAACCGTTGAAAAGAAAGTTGAAGGCTATTCGGAATCCAATTTAGGACCAATGGTTAACAGTATGGAAGAAAAAGATCATAATTATAGTACGTTACCGGGGAAAATGATTACGAAAGATGAAGCGAAAGAAATTGCAAGAAAATATACGGATGCTGATAAAAATGCAAAAATTAATGTAGTTGACAATGGTGAAGGAGCAGAATTTGGATTCTATAGCGTATCAATTAAAGGAAAAAATAAAGATATTAATTTAGATATTACAAAAAAGGGCGGTCATCCAATTTGGGGGATCAATAATCGACCAATTGGTAAGGCAAAAATTAGCTTAAATGAGGCAAGTTTTAAAGCGGAACAATTTTTAAAAAAACGTGGCTTTAAAAATTTAAAGCTTTATGAGAGTCTGCAATATGATAATACGGGTCTTTTTACATTTGTTACAATTAAAGATGATGTGTTAATTTACCCAGAATCGATTCGTTTAAAAGTCGCTTTAGATAATGGTTCGGTTATTGGCTTTTCTGCTGAAGAATATTTAGGAAAACAGAAAGATCGGACCATTCCTAAGCCTAAATTAACAGTAGATGAGGCGAAATCAAACATTAATAAGAATGTAGAAATCATGGACTACCGCATGTCACTTATTGAAAACGATTTAAATGAAGAGGTACTTTGTTATGAATTTATTGGTACCTTAGATCATGATACTTATCGTATCTTTATCAATGCTTTAGATGGTAATGAAGAATTTGTTGAGAAACTTTATAATCCAGAACCGATTTATGATAATGTGATTGAAGGAAGGGCCTAATAGGCTTTTCCTTTTATTTTTTTCATGTCATAATAGAATTAACTTTTTGATATTTTATTCTGTCAATGGGTAGGGATCATAATGTTTCATATTGGTCAAGAAGTAATTATTGAAGTTTTTAAGGAACATATATGGCAAAAATATAAAAGTAAAATTATGGATGTTAGTCAGGAAATTTTATTCATCGCGTATCCTGTTCATATGGAAACAAATAAAATATTGTATTTGTCTAATGGTAAACAAGTAAAAGTGTCTTTCGTAGATGAAGATGAACAAGCCTATGAATTTATTTCATTGATAACTGGAAAGAAAAAAGACACGATTCCATTATTAAAGATTATTAAACCAAGAGAAAGCGATATCGTAAAAATCCAACGACGTCAATTTTTACGTATTAATTGGGCTATAGATATAGCTGTTCATGCAATAAACAGTGAATTTCCTCCTTTTACGACTGTTACTTCTAATATTAGTGCAGGAGGAATGTCAATCATCGTAAATAAGCAAATTCATTTAAAATTAGGACAAGAAATACTGTGTTGGCTTGTTTTACCACGAACAAATGGGACTTATCATTACTTAAAAATAAAATGTAAAGTAATTAGGATTCAAGAATTAAATCAAGCAAAACATCTAGTATCATTGGAATTTGTGAATAAAACAGAACAGGAAGAACAGATGATCATAAGATTTTGCTATGAGGCACAAGTTATGATGAAAAAAAAGAAACAGGAATTTAGTATATTATAATTATACAAAATCCATACTAATTAAAAAAAGTAAAATTGGTGTGGAATTATGAAACGAGTAGAGCAAATTATCATAAAGTTAATCATTATTCAAGGATTTTTCTTATTGCTTAGTCAAATACTCCTTCATCACTATAACTTGTTCCCGGAATGGCGGGAGCTAATCCTATATGAAGGTGTCGGAGGGGACAATTTTACGAAAATCGTTGAGACATTTAATATCCCTTAATTGATCGTATTTTATATTAAGAGAGATCACCCACTTTTAGGGAACTCTCTTTTTTTAATAAATCTAAAAAGTAAGATGATGTCTTAAAAAGGTCATTCCTTATATTTGTGATTCTTTTCTTATAGGTTATAACTATGATAATATAAAATTTAGGATTAATCCTGATATACAATTGAAAATTGAAAGAGGTAAATTAGTGATGGTTAATAAAAAGATTTCAATTGCAATTGATGGTCCAGCCGCTGCAGGTAAGAGTACAGTTGCAAAAATTATTGCTCAAAAGCTTTCTTACATTTATGTCGATACAGGTGCAATGTATCGCTCTTTAACATGGAAAGCGTTACGCGAAGGAGTAGAGTTAGAAAATCCAGATAAGTTATTTGAATTATTGAAGAAAACAGATATCACATTAGTTAATGAAGCGAATAAACAAAAGGTTTTGGTTGATGGGATTGATGTAACAGAAGATATCCGCAAACCAGATGTAACAAGAAACGTTTCAATCGTCTCAAAACATGAATCAGTCCGTAATGAAATGGTGCGCAGACAACAGGAGCTCGGTAAAAATGGTGGCGTCGTTATGGACGGAAGGGATATTGGTACACATGTTATGCCCGGAGCTGAAGTAAAAATTTTCTTATTAGCTTCAGTTGACGAACGGGCTATACGTCGCCATCGTGAAAATATCGAAAAAGGAATCGAATCTGATTTAGAACAAATAAAAAAAGAGATTGCTGAAAGAGATAAACTTGATACAGAACGGAAAATTGCTCCTCTGAAAAAAGCAGATGATGCTATAGAAATTGACACAACTTCTTTAAGTGTAAAGGAAGTAGCAGACAAAATTTTAGCTATTGTGCATGAAAGGATTGGCTAACATGAATTTTTATACAGTGGCAAGAGGAATAGTAAAGCTAATCATGTCCTGCCTTTATCGCATTGAAACTAAAGGATTGGAAAATATTCCAAAAGAAGGCGCAGTTCTACTATGTGCGAATCATATACACAATCTTGATCCACCTTTAGTAGGTATCACCATGAAACGACCTGTTGTTTTTATGGCAAAAGAAGAATTATTTAAAGTTCCGATTTTAGGGAAAATTGTTCGTAAAGCAAATGCTTTCCCAATTAAAAGAGGAAAGGCTGATCGTGAAGCAATACGAATCGGCTTAAAAACGTTAAGAGAAGGAAAAGTATTAGGGATTTTTCCCGAAGGAACAAGAAGTAGAACGGGTGAACTAGGTAAAGGACTATCAGGTGTTGGTTTTTTTGCTTTACGTTCTGATGCCACTGTTATACCTTGTGCTATAATAGGACCATATAAACTTTTTCGAAAAGTAAAAATTATTTATGGTAATCCTGTTAACTTCAATAAATTAAAGGATAAAAATGCATCCATAGAAGAGGCAACTGAGCTTATTATGACTCATATAAGAGAAATTTTGATACAATATAAATAATTCAAATTTTATTTTGTTATAGAAGGGAATTTCATTCTCTTTTCATAAAAGTAATTTTACTGTTTTTTATTTTAAGGAGGAATACACAAATGACAGAAGTGAATGAAAATACGAAACAAGAATTAAATGATGTAGTAGTTCAAAATTTTACTGTTGGCGAATTTGTAACAGGAACCGTTACTAAAGTTGAAGAAAAACAAGTAATAGTTCAAATTCCAAATAGTAAAATGGACGGAATCATTCCGATTAGTGAATTATCCCCGCTTCATATAGAGAAAGCTGAAGATGCAGTAACTGTTGGTCAACAGTTACAATTAATGGTCATTAAGGTTGAAGATGATGCAATTATCCTATCTAAACGCCGTGCAGATGCAGAAAAAGCATGGGAAGATTTAGCTAAAAAATATAAAAATAATGAATATATTGTAGCAGAAATTGTTGACTCCGTAAAAGGTGGTTTAGTGGTTAATGTTGGTGTAAGAGGTTTTGTACCAGCTTCGCTTGCAGACGACCGCTTCGTCGAAGATTTAAATGAATTTAAAGGAAAAACGTTACCATTTAAAATTGTAGAATTAGATAAAGAGAAAAATCGCCTTATATTATCCCATAAAGATGTAAAATTAGAACAAAAAGAACAAAAGAAAAAAGAAAGATTGAGCCAATTAAAAGCTGGTGAAATTATTAGCGGAACTGTTCAACGCATAACAGATTTTGGTGTTTTTGTTGATATTGGCGGTGTCGATGGACTTGTCCATATTTCTCAGTTATCTTTTGAACATGTCGCACATCCATCAGAAGTTGTGAATGTAGGAGATGAAGTAAAAGTAAAAATTCTTTCTGTCGACCCTGAAAGGGAACGAGTATCACTTTCCATTAAGGAAACATTACCAGGTCCGTGGGATAATTTAAGTGAAAAGTTAGCAATTGACTCTGTTGTAGAAGGTACCGTAAAGCGTCTTGTCTCTTTTGGTGCTTTTGTTGAAGTTTTACCAGGAGTCGAAGGTTTAGTCCATATTTCACAAATTTCTAACAAACATATTGGTACACCACACGAAGTTCTGGAAGTTGGTCAAAAAGTGAAAGTAAAAGTTTTATCGATTGATGAAGAAGAACAACGATTATCGCTTTCCATGAAAGAATTAGAAGAAAAAGCTGAAGAGGTACCTGTTGAATTACCAGAAGAAAACCGTGGTTTCCAACTTGGAGATATGATTGGAGATCAATTAAAGAAATTGAATTTATAATCTCATATAAAAGTTCATTCTGAATCGCTTTAATGACTTGGCAATTTTATGTCAAGTCATTTTTTATTAGTTTAGTCGAACGAGATTTTGTTTGAAATTACATATTTTTGTTCATAATGGAAACGATAGGAGGGAGAGTATATGTCTGGGTTTCTATTTTATTGGCTTACATGGGCTGGTTGGATATTCGTAACATTTTTATTGAATCGAACAAATCCATATCGTTTTCGCATTGCTTTTTGGTTGTTAGTTATTATCATTACATCAGTTTATCAAATAACAATTTTTGAAATGAATTTTTCGATCGCATCCATTATTTTGTTCGTCTTGAGTTTAACGGCTTTTATACATTTTTCTTTGTTAGAATTGCTATATGTAACCATTCGAATATTAATATTAGCCATTGCATCATCAACCAGTTTATTTGTTTCATTATATGATCCAGTGTGGTTTATTATTGAACAACCTTATATGAACAGTATTACGATTGCCTTTTTAAGTATTGTTTTATTTAACAAATATAGAGAACGAATTTTTGGAACAACTATTGGCATGTGTCTATCGGATGGAATAAGTTATCTCACTTTAAATAAACTCTATATCGAGTATACGTTAGGTTCCCTAACTGTACTGGATAGTTGTGCATTGACATGTTTTATTATTTCCATATGGTCTGGAATGGAATTTTTACAATCATATTATAGTCAAAAACAAGGACAACCGAAAAAAGGAGAAACTGTACAAAAATGAGCAGCATATACTTATATCCAGTTTTATTCGGTATTGCTAGTGGTGTTTTAGCACGTTTATTAATGTTACGAACTGATTATCGACAATATCCAACATACTTACATGGGAAGATTATCCATATAGCTTTAGGGTTTATTGCCTCCGTTCTTGGTTCGATTGCAATTCCATCATTGATTGAAGGCAATATTACAGCAACTACCTTTTTAACGGTGGCTGCTTCCCAATTTCGTGAAGTTCGTAATATGGAAAGGAACACGTTGGAACAACTTGATCAGTTTGAGCTCGTATCCCGTGGTAATACGTACATCGAAGGCATCGCTGTCGCTTTCGAAAGTCGTAATTACTTAGTTATATTTACATCGATGGCCACAACTTTGTCATTTATATTATTTGATTTTTGGATTTCAATAATTATTGTAATTGCCTGTATATATTTGTCTCGGCTGTTGATGGATGGAGGTAAATTGAGCGATATTTGTGAAATTGAATATGTTAAACCACATTTTGAAGGTGAAGGTTTGTATGTTGATAATATTTACATTATGAATATTGGACTTCCAGAAAGACAAGAAGAAATAATGAAATATGGAATGGGGTTCATTTTAACACCGAAAAACTTTAATGCCAATACAACACTTGCAAATTTAGGGCAGAGACAGGCAATTTTACATGATATTTCAACAGCTCTTGGAATTTATAAAGACTCTGGTACGCCTGCCTTAACACCTTTAGCGAAACGAGACTTAGAAGATGGACGTGTCGGTATATTTGTTTTACCACAAATTCGAGATATTGATAAAGCGATTAAAGTAATTGGCAACACACCAACATTAGAAAATGCTATTCGTATGCCAACCGAGAGAAAAAAGCAAGAAGGAGGCAATCGCAATGACGCTTGAGAAGGTGATTCTCGCTGTATTGACCACAAATCCAAAAAAAGCTCCTTCTGGTGTAGCAGTTTTCCATTGTGATAATGAGACTGAGATGTATAGAATTGGTGCAAACTTGGAAGCCATATTAGATGGAATAGCTCATAAATTAACGGAAGAAATTATGATTATAGTAAAACATTAATTGGCATTAGTACATTTATTTGGTAAAATATATAATTGTGCTGATAGATCGTTAAAGAAGGCTGTCTAGGGAACTCTACCTTTATAGGCAGCTATTTCTTTTTATGTATATGGATTTGACAGTTTATTGTTTAATCTAATGAAAATGAGGTGTATACATATGGCTCTACCTGTGGTTGCAATTGTCGGAAGACCAAATGTAGGAAAATCAACGATATTTAATAGAATTGTCGGTGAACGAATTTCAATCGAAGAGGATGTTCCTGGTGTGACAAGGGACAGGATCTATGGTAAAGGTGAATGGTTAAATACTGAATTTAATATTATTGATACAGGTGGAATCGATATTGGAGACGAGCCGTTTTTAGAACAAATTCGCGCACAAGCACAAATCGCTATTGATGAAGCTGATGTTATAATCATGATTACAAGTGGCAGAGATGGTGTTACAAGTGCTGACGAAGAAGTGGCAAAAATTTTATATCGTTCCAAAAAACCGGTTGTACTTGCAGTGAACAAAGTAGACAATCCTGATATGCGTGATCAAATATATGACTTTTATGCTCTTGGATTTGGGGAACCATTTCCAATCTCTGGTTCGCACGGAATTGGTCTAGGTGATATGTTAGATGAAGTGGTTAAACAATTTCCTAAAAAAGAAATAAATGAATATGAGGATGATGTGATCCAATTTTCATTAATTGGAAGACCAAATGTAGGTAAATCATCTCTTGTTAATGCAATATTAGGAGAAGACCGTGTTATAGTTAGTAATATAGCAGGAACAACAAGAGATGCTGTTGACAGTCCTTATACATATGATGGACAGAAATATGTTATTATAGATACAGCAGGCATTCGAAAAAAAGGAAAAGTATATGAAAGTACTGAAAAATATTCCGTACTAAGGGCATTACGAGCAATTGAACGGTCTGATGTTGTTCTTGTCGTTTTAAATGCTGAAGAAGGAATTATTGAACAAGATAAGAAAATTGCTGGCTATGCCCATGAAGCTGGAAAAGGCGTTATTATTGTTGTTAATAAATGGGATGCGATTGAAAAAGATGAAAAGACATTACAGGAATTTGAAAGAAAAATTAGAAATCAATTTTTATTTTTGGATTATGCACCGATTGTTTTTGTCTCGGCAAAAACAAAAAAACGGCTCCATACTTTATTGCCAATGATTCAAACCGTTAGTGAAAACCATGCGTTACGAGTTCAAACAAATGTGTTAAATGATGTAATTATGGATGCTGTGGCAATGAATCCAACCCCTACTGATAAAGGTAAGAGGTTAAAAATTTATTACATAACGCAAGTTGCGGTTAAACCCCCAACATTTGTATTATTTGTAAATGATCCTGAATTGCTACATTTTTCATATGAACGCTTTTTAGAAAATCGGATTCGTGAGGCATTTGGTTTTGTTGGAACACCGATAAAAATTATTCCTCGAGCAAGAAAATAATAAAGGAAGTGTGATTATGTTAAATGAGAAGGTGACTATATTAGGAGCGGGAAGTTGGGGAACTGCTTTAGGGATTGTACTTGCAGATAATGGTCATGAGGTACGTTTATGGTCATATAATGAGGATCAAGTAAATGAGATTAATACTTACAGAACAAATGAAAGATATTTACCAGGTATTCAACTTGAAGGAAAGATCCATGCCTACGCCGAAATGTCTTCGGCTTTACATAATGTTAAAACTATTGTAATAGCAGTACCAACCAAGGCTGTTCGAGAAGTGGTACGAAAAATTGCCCGTATAATTAAAAATCCTGTTATCGTTGTTCATGTCTGTAAAGGAATAGAACCAGATACATTAAAAAGAGTATCGGAAATGATTACGGAAGAAATGCCGGAGCATCTAATGGAAGATTTGGTCGTGTTATCTGGACCATCCCATGCAGAAGAAGTGTCAAGGCGTCAACCGACGACTGTTGCAGTTTCATCTAAGAACATCCGGGCTGCAGAATATATTCAAGATCTATTTATGAATGCCAATTTCCGAGTTTATACAAACGAAGATATCGTTGGAGTTGAAATTGGCGGTGCTTTAAAAAATATTATTGCATTAGCTGCAGGAATTTCAGACGGCCTAGGTTATGGAGATAATGCGAAGGCAGCTCTAATTACAAGGGGATTAGCTGAAATTAGTCGTCTTGGAACAAAAATGGGAGCCAATCCATTAACTTTCCTTGGCTTAACAGGAATTGGTGATCTAATTGTAACATGTACGAGTGTACATTCTCGTAATTGGCGTACAGGTAACGCTTTAGGAAAAGGTAAATCCTTAAATCAAATATTAGAGGAAATGGGACAAGTAGTTGAAGGGGTACGTACAACAAAAGCTGCAGTACAGCTAGCGGAAAAATATAATGTAACGATGCCGATTTCTTCCATTCTATATAAAGTCTTATTTGAAAATTTAAAACCGAAGGAAGCTGTGGATGAACTTATGAGCCGGAGAAAAACACATGAAATGGAAGATTTAACGAATATTATCGTTCAAAATAATGAATGAACTTTAAACAAATATTAATAAATGAATATTAAATATTGTTTATTTGTATGAAATAGGCCTTCGATTATACAGTTCATTTATGCCTTGCATAATATATTATGAAATTAAACTGACGGGAATGGGTAGATTGTCAAATTGACCGAAAAGAAGTGAACGCCTCCACTTTTTTCGGTCTTTTTTTATTTATTAAAAGCTTAAAAAACATTATATATAAAAAGTTACTCAATAAATTTGCAGTGAATGTCATTTTTAGTGGGCGAGTAAATTGTATGTTTTAAAACTTAAGAAGTGATAAATGCCGTTCCTTCCATTAGTCTACTGAATACATTAAAATAAAGGAGGTGGATAATATTGGGTAAAACACTAGTAATTGCAGGTCATGGAAAAAAACCAAATGGTAAATATGACCCGGGTGCGACCGGAAATGGATTTACAGAAGCAGATTTTATTCGAGATTATATCATACCAGCAATGAAGGAACGCGCACCTGATTCAATTGATTTTTTTACGGAAAAAAATTTTTATGCTTATAGATTAGCAAATACCATTACGGGTTATGATCAAATTGTAGAATTGCATTTAGATGCAGCAGGTCCATCAGCAGAAGATGGTCATATCATAATTCATAAGAATTTTAAACCAGATGAAATGGATTTACGTTTACGTGATGTAGTAAAAAAACATGTCGGTGTTCGAGGACAAAACGGATTTACTTATCGTGATAATCTTTATAATTGCAATGTATTTGCACGCCGAGGAATTGGTTATCGATTAATCGAAATGGCTTTCATCACGAATAAAAAAGAAATGGATTACTTGAAAGTTCATTATCGCCAATATGCACACGATTTAATTGCAGCCATTTTAGGAGCAAAAATTTCAGTAACCAAACCACGAGTAAAATCAAATGAAACATACACTGTTAAGAAAGGTGACACGTTATGGGCGATTTCTCAGAAGTATGGAATGAGTGTAGCTGAATTAAAAGAATTAAATAATCTATCTTCTGATTTGATTTATATTGGACAAGTTTTGCAAGTAGGAGCTAGCGATATCTCTCCGGTAAAAGAATCCAAACCAACGAAACAGAATGTTGCAAAAGACTTAAATCAAATTGGCCAATTCCAACTATGGTTAAATCAAACGTATAAAACGGACTTAATTGTTGACGGAATTTTCGGTGCGAAAACAAAAAGAGCTGCGATAATAGGGTTGCAAACTGAATTAAATAAACAATATAAGGCTGGCTTAAAAGTCGATGGAATATGGGGGCCAAAAACGAGAGCTGCATGTATTAATGTACGAATTGGTGCAAGAGGAAATATTACAAAGCTTATACAAGGGATGCTTTTTTGTAAAGGCTACAACCCGAAATATTTAGATGGGATATTTGGTCAAAAAACAGCAGAGACCGTTTTGACTTTTCAACGTAATCATGGTTTAGTGCAGGATGGAATCGTAGGTAAAAAAACATTTGAAAAATTGTTTGCATAATATACTTGTTGAAGAAAAGAAGGAAACTAACCTTCCATTCCCAGTAGAACAATTGTTTAGTAAGGGATGTCAAAATGGATGATACTTCTCTCAGTTTACGGATCTGAGAGAAGTTATTTTTTTATGTATAGTTTTAGCTTTTAGAATGAACGTAATAAATCTGGACAAAGGGGCTTAAATCTCTAATTTGACACACTGTATCTTAGTTTTGATTTATGTTCAGAAGTTATTTTTTTGAGAATATTAACGATTGGTTGTATATGTCGGTTTGTTGTATACCTACCAAAAGAAAGACGAATGAATTCATAACATTCAGCCTCTGTTCTTCCTAATGATTTGATGGTTCTCGATGGCTTTTGGTTTGTAATTGAACAAGCACTGCCGGTAGAAATTGCAAGACCATGCCTGTTTGCTTCAAGCATAACAAGTTGACCTTCCATACCTGTCATACGCAAACCTAAAATATTCGGTAAATGATTGGTTGGATCTCCTTCTACAACTATTTCCATCGGTACGTTGGTTTTTAGTAATCGAAGGATTTCGTTTCGTATTTCTGCCAATCTTTTTCTTTCTTCAATCATCATTTCACAAGTATTTGTTGCTGCTGCTGTGAAAGAGGCTATTCCAGGTACGTTGATTGTTCCTGGTCGAAAACCTTTTTCATGGGTTGTACCAGGTATTTGTGCATTCCAACTTAAATTCGGATTTATATATACAGCACCGACTCCTTTTGGTCCATATACTTTATGACTAGAAATAGATAAAGCATCGATCTTTTGTTTATTTATATCGATTGAAATTTTACCAAATGCTTGTACGGCATCGCAATGAAAAATAACGTTATGATTGTGTAAAATCTCACTAATTTCATCAATCGGTTGAATCGTCCCGATTTCTGAATTGGCATATTGAATTGAGGCTAAAATTGTTGTACTTTTAATCGATTGCTTTAGGCAATTTAAATCGATTACACCATATTCATTAATTGGTAGATATGTAACTTCAAATCCTTGCTTTTCCAACTTTTTAAAAAAATAATAGACAGAAGGATGTTCACAAACGGATGTAATTAAGTGGTTACCATTTTTTCGATGAGTGTCAATTATGGATTGAAGGGCAAGAATATTTGATTCGGATCCTCCGCTTGTAAAATAAATCCCATTTTTGTCTACATTTAAAAGGCTAGCAAGCTTACATCGACATGTTTCTAACAGAATGTTAGCATTTGAACCAATATCATGTAAACTACTCGAATTCCCATAAAATTTTTTTGCCGCTTGTTGGAATACTTCCAGTGCTTCATCAGACATAGGCGTTGTCGCAGCATAATCAAGATATATCATTGATCCAATCCCCTTAATTTAAATAAAATTCTTGATTCTATCTTAAATATATGTCATGATATGTGTCAAGACATGTGTTAATACATTTTATAAAATCCTCGATTTGTATAAGTCGATGGTTTACAAAATGGAAAAAAAGATAGATTCATAATATCACCTACTGTCTATCTTATTAAACTTTTAAGGTTGTATCGCTGTTTTGAATGTTTGCAGTGAAGTGCTTCGTACTACCTTCAAAATTCGTACACTGGACCTGTCCCATGAAATAGAGGAGGGTAATGATGAATAAGTATGAGGTAATCGTTATTGGTAGTGGAATTGCGGCTCTCACAATTGCCAATTGTTTATATAAGAACAAGAATGTGATTTTATTTACAAAATCGAATAAATTAACCAGTAATTCGTACAAAGCGCAAGGTGGAGTAGCCGCTGCAATGGAAAAAGAAGATACGTGGGAAGAACATTTCCTAGATACACTTACTGCAGGTGTTTTTCACAATGATGTTCACCATACTGAATTGTTAACAAAAAATGCAATCCGATACTTGACACAATTAATAAATGACGGGATGGAATTTGACCAAGATCAATCAGGCCGACTTAGACTTGGTCGAGAAGGTGGTCATATGAAACGACGTATATTACATTCTGGTGGCGATGCCACCGGGAAAAATTTAATGGATTTTATGTTTCGTAACGTGCAGGACAAGCTTACGATTGTGGAAAATGAAATGGTAATTGACCTCATTGTTCAAAATGACCAGTGCATCGGAATAGTCACAAAGGCTGTTCATGGTGAAATTCGTCAATATTTTGCGCCATTCACAATAATTGCAACCGGAGGAGCCGGACAAATTTATAAATTCACATCTAATGTTGAAACGATTACCGGTGATGGAATTGCGATGGCTTACCGAGCAGGTGCGGTTCTTGCTGACATGGAATTCATGCAATTTCATCCGACAATTTTATATAAAAATGGGGAGATACTAGGGTTAGTTTCAGAAGCTGTACGTGGGGAAGGGGGATTCTTACAAAATTCACGAGGAGAACGTTTCATGGAGCATGTTCATGAACTCAAAGATTTAGCTCCACGGGATATTGTAGCAAGGGCCATTTATCAACAATTACACAAAGGATATGACGTTTTTTTAAATATAACCCAAGTGAAAAATTTTGATAACCCAAGTGAAAAATTTTGCAAATCGATTTCCTACTATTAACCGGATTTGTCGATTGAATGGTATAGATCCTGACAAACATTTACTTCCTGTTATTCCCGGTGCCCATTTCATGATGGGTGGTATTAAAACAGACGAGATGGGCCAAACGACGATTAAAGGGTTATTTGCAGTAGGAGAAGCTGCTTGTACAGGTGTTCATGGTGCTAATCGATTAGCAAGTAATTCGCTTTTAGAAGCCATTGTTTTTGGTCATAAAACGGCTGAGGCAATTTTAACATCAGATATCAAGCTACCAAAAAATTGCAGTGTTCTTTTGAAAACAAACTCTGAATCTATTATCCTACCAACAAAACAAGAGATTAAAGAAAAAATGATAGCTTATGCTGGGATAGAACGTAATGAAATTAGTTTGAAGAGAGTAAGAAATTGGCTTGAGAGCTTTGACTTTTTTAATATAACTGTTTATGACCGAAGATGGGAAGAAATTGAAATTGTTAATATGCTTACTGTTGCATGGCTCATAGTTACTTCGGCGTTGGAACGAAAGGAAAGTATTGGTAGTCATTACCGAACAGATTATCCAAAAACTCCAGCGAAAAAAATTCGCCGGGAAATCACAAGACAAATACAAAAAGATTCAATACGTGCAAGAGGTGTAGAGATATGAACAAGATAAAATTAAAAAAGATGTTGGAAGCCTTTTTTATAGAAGATATCGGTGAGAGAGATATAACGAGTGACGCAATTTTTCCGATCAATGAGCAGGTGCGAGGAGTATTTATAGCAAAAGAAAATGGTGTGATTGCTGGGTTGGACATTATGAGGACGGCCTATCAACTCCTTGATCCTACAATTGAAGTCCATACGAAATTCAAGGATGGGGAGCGAGCAAAAAAAGGAGAGGCTATTGCCGAAGTGTTAGGACCTGTTCGGTATATATTAACTGGTGAGCGCTTAATTTTAAATCTTTTACAAAGAATGAGTGGTATTGCTACGTTAACAAAAAAATGTGTTGAAGCGTTAAATGATCCAACCATATATATTTGTGATACGAGAAAAACTGTACCTGGACTTAAAATGCTAGATAAATATGCTGTAACATGTGGCGGCGGAAAAAATCATCGCTTTGGTTTATATGATGGCATCATGATCAAAGATAACCATATTGCTTATTGTGGTTCGATTACGAAAGCCGTTCATGCGGTCCGTGAAAGATGTGGACATATGGTCAAAGTAGAAGTTGAAACGGAAACCCAAGAAGAAGTTCTTGAAGCAATTGAAGCTGGTGCCGATGTCATTATGTTTGACAACCGAACTCCTGAGGAGGTACGAGAATTTACTAAACTTGTACCTAATCATATTATTACAGAAGCTTCAGGGGGAATTACTTTAGATAATATTGCCATGTATGCACATACAGGTGTTGATTACATTTCTTTAGGATTTTTAACACATTCAGTTAAAGCGTTGGATATTTGTTTACAAGTAGATAAGGGGGTGGAATCATGAGAATTTTAGAAATTGTACAAAATAAACCAACAAATATGTTACCTGAAAAATACAAACAGATGTCCGTTGAAGAATTGGAAACGCGGGTAAGAAAGATTAAAGATAAAATGGGGAAAAAATTATTTATCCTTGGTCACCACTATCAAAAAGATGAAGTTATTCAATTTGCGGATGCAACAGGAGATTCGTTGCAACTTGCACAAATGGCTGCCCGGAACAAGGAAGCTGAATTTATTGCTTTTTGTGGAGTACATTTTATGGCAGAGACTGCGGATATATTAACAACTGATGAACAAAAGGTAGTTTTACCGGATATGCGGGCAGGTTGTTCATTAGCGGATATGGCTGATATCCATCAAACCCTACTTGGTTGGGAAGTCATGCAAAAGCAGTTTGGAGATACGATTATACCATTAACTTATATTAATTCGACAGCAGCAATAAAAGATTTTGTTGGTCGTCAAGGGGGAGCAACTGTAACGTCTTCGAATGCGCGTAAAATGTTAGAATGGGCACTGACCCAAAAGGACCGGGTATTATTTTTACCGGATCAACATTTAGGTCGTAATACCGCTTTTGATCTTGGAATTCCCCTTGAACAAATGGCGGTGTGGAATCCAATAATGGAACGTTTTGAATACGAGGGCAATTTTGATAATGTAAAAATTATTTTATGGAAAGGTCATTGCTCTGTACATGCGTTATTTACGGTGGAAAATGTAAAAAATATACGGAAAAAACACCCTGATGTAAATATCATTGTCCACCCAGAGTGTGCCCGGGAAGTGGTTGAGTTAGCAGATTATGCTGGTTCAACAGCATATATAATTGAGACGATTAAAAATGCGGAGCCTGGAACGAAGTGGGCAGTTGGAACAGAAATGAATCTAGTTAACCGTCTTGCAGCTAAGTATACCGATAAAAAAATTTTTTCATTAAATCCGTTTATGTGTGCATGTTTAACGATGAACCGAATTGATTTACCTCATTTAACTTGGGCAATAGAGATGATTGATAGAGGTGAACTTGTAAATCAAATTACGGTTGGAAAGGAAATAGCAGAAGGATCAACTTTAGCTTTGGATCGCATGTTGCAATTGTCATAAGTGGTAAAAAGGAAGGTTTCATATCTAACATGTAAAGTGTTTTTTAAAAGAAGTACTTCTCTCGATAAACTATCCGAGAGAAGTATTTTTATGTAATTTGAAACCTCAGAAGGTACAAAATCGTGGTTATTACATTTTTATTGACAACAGTAAGGATTTAGTTTTTCTCATTAATGCCAAAATTTATGTAAATAGAATGAATTCATCATTTTAGTATCCGAGTTAATAGTGTAACAATATTTTTAAAGATTACAACTTTATAGAATTATGTTAAAATAAGAAAGGATTGCAAAATGAAATAAACAAGGGGTGGTTTTCATGTCTCCTGCGATGATGAAAATGTGGGTTTCGTTTTTAGCTATGGGTATGATGTTTTTATCCGCGGTATTTATATATTTGAGTCGATATAAATTTAAAAAGAAACTATTTCGTGTAATAACAGCGTTTGTTGCTTACGGCTTAATGATCTATGCAGGGATCATTATGATATTAATTGTTTTTTCGGGGCCAACACCTGATTAAGAAAGAGGAGATGTGCATTGAAACAAACATTAAAGGTCAGTTTGCCTATTTTTATTATATTATTTTTATCAGGTTGCCTATATCCTAAAGAACGAATGGTACAAAAAATTCCGGAAGACAGCTACATAAAACAAGTTCAAGAGGCAGTAAATGCTTATAAGTCAGAACATGAAGGTCTATTACCAATAAAAACGAAAGAATCGATGACTGACATATATATAAAATATTTAATTGATTTCAACAAACTTGTTCCACAATATTTGACAGAAATTCCAGCAAATGCCTATGAGGCTGGCGGAATATTTCAATACGTTATCATTAACCCTGAGTCAAATCCAACAGTGAAAGTTTTTGATATGCAGATTGCTGATAAAATAAGAGAGATAAATATACGATTATCTACCCTTAAATATCCACCTTTTAATGAAGTTATTCATGGAAATGTGTTCAGTTTAGATTTTAAAAAAATTGGTTATGATGAAGAGCCAGTAATTAGAAGTCCATTTTCTGGTCAAAATCTCCCATTTGTCATCACTAGTGACGGAGAAGTCTTTGTTGATTACAGTATTGACATATACAACAAATTAAAAGAAAAAGAGATTGAGGAATTATCAGATGAATATGACCTTCGTTCAATTTTAGTGGAAGATTCAATTTTTGTACCTGCTTATTCTATGCCCTATACTTTGGATGAGTTTGGAGCACCAATTTTTATAGGTAAAAATTCATGATTATGTCATAACCCCGTTTCTTACAAATATATTGTAGGAGAGGGGTTTTTTCGTTTTAACTGAAAATTGAATAAGGAGGTAAAAAAACATAATTTGTAGTCATAAGTTATATGGACAACATCATAAATATGTATTGTCCAATATAGTAAAAACGGATAAATTATCCCAGTTATTGATGAACGGGAGGGGATTTTTTGGAGAAATTCGATATTTTTAAAGACATCGCAGAACGAACAGGCGGAGATATATATGTCGGTGTTGTAGGGGCAGTGAGAACTGGTAAATCGACATTCATAAAAAGATTCATGGAATTAGTAGTATTACCAAATATCGAACATGAAGCAGAACGATCTCGAGCACAAGATGAATTACCACAAAGTGCTGCAGGAAAGCAAATCATGACAACAGAACCAAAATTTGTGCCGAATCAGGCAGTAACCGTTCATGTTGATGAAGGATTAGATGTGAATGTACGTCTCGTCGATTGTGTTGGGTATACTGTTCCAGGAGCAAAAGGATATGAAGATGAAAATGGCCCAAGAATGATAAACACCCCTTGGTACGAGGAACCCATACCTTTTCATGAAGCAGCTGAAATTGGAACAAGAAAAGTGATTCAGGAGCATTCCACAATTGGTGTTGTTATTACTACAGATGGAACAATTGGAGAAATTCCTAGGGAAGATTATATTGAAGCCGAAGAACGTGTTATCGAGGAATTAAAAGAAGTTGGCAAGCCATTTATTATCATTGTAAACTCAACAAGACCATATCATCGGGATACTGAAAATTTAAGAAGTGAACTTCAAGAAAAGTATGATATCCCTGTCATAGCAATGAGTGTTGAAAACATGAGAGAATCAGATGTTTATAATGTGTTACGCGAAACATTATTTGAATTCCCTGTTTTAGAAGTCAATGTTAACTTACCGAGTTGGGTCATGGTATTAAAAGAAGACCATTGGTTGAGAACGAGTTATCAAGAGGCAGTAAAAGAAACTGTTAAAGATATTAAGCGATTAAGAGATGTCGATCGTGTAGTACAAAACTTTACAGAATTTGATTTTATTGAACGAGCTGGTCTAGCTGGTATTGATATGGGCCAAGGGATTGCAGAAATTGATTTGCATGCTCCGGATGAATTGTATGACCAAGTATTGAAGGAAATTGTAGGTGTTGAAATACGTGGTAAGGATCACTTACTTGAGTTAATGCAAGATTTTGCATTTGCGAAAAAAGAATATGATCAAATTGCCGATGCCTTAAAAATGGTGAAGCAAACAGGATACGGTATTGCTGCACCATCTATAGAAGATATGAGTCTTGATGAGCCAGAAATTATTCGACAAGGATCAAGATTCGGAGTACGCCTAAAAGCCGTGGCACCATCCATCCACATGATAAAAGTTGATGTGGAAAGTGAGTTTGCACCGATTATTGGTACAGAAAAACAAAGTGAGGAACTTGTACGCTATTTGATGCAAGATTTTGAAGATGATCCTCTATCGATTTGGAATTCTGACATTTTCGGAAGAAACTTGAATTCCATTGTCCGAGAAGGAATACAAGCAAAATTAGCGCTGATGCCTGAAAATGCGAGATATAAGTTAAAAGAAACCCTTGAAAGAATTATAAATGAAGGATCAGGCGGACTAATTGCAATTATATTATAAGTTTTAGACTCCAAAGATTGGGGTCTTTTTTTATCGTTTTTCGGAAACCGCAAAATGATCACAAATCTTTTTAAGTTGATGTTTAAATTGTATAAAAAATGGAAATAGTAATTATATAGATTTAAGTTTAAATTTTCGATAGCACTTCTTAGAAAAAAACATCAAAAAACCGCTAACTTCTAATATTTATTCTTGCTATGCTGACTTGATTGTGATAATCTTTTAACAGAATTGTTCTTGATAATCCTTCCAATTAAGGGAAAAAAGAACATTTATTAATTCTAATACAATGCAAACCATTTGCATAATCACTCTTTGGGAGGAGGTGAATGGCATGAACAAAACAGAATTAGTTGAAGCAGTTGCTAACGCTACTGAACTAACGAAAAAAGATGCTTCCAAAGCAGTTGATGCTGTTTTTGATACAATTTTAAATGCTTTAAAAAATGGTGAAAAAGTTCAATTAATTGGTTTTGGTAACTTTGAAGTTCGCGATCGTGCTGCACGTAAAGGTCGTAATCCACAAACCGGGGAAGAAATTGAAATCCCAGCAAGCAAAGTGCCTGCGTTCAAACCTGGTAAAGCACTTAAGGAAGCAGTTAAATAATTACATAAAAAGTTATGTAAAGAGAGGGTCTTTCTAAGACTCTCTTTTTTGCATTTTTTCAAATTTTACATAATTTAGATATAGTCTTTGATAGTAAATGACATTTAATGATATAACCTTTCTTCTTTGCTCGATTGGTATAGGTGTGCTAATATGTAATAGATTATGTCATGATATTCACTTATTTTTAAAATTACAAAAATAAATATAAAGATCGTGAATTTTTTAATAAATGACGTATGCTCATGTACAAAAATTATAGAGTAAAGGAAGATAAGCAATGGAGAAAAAGAGTGTGACGAATAATGATTTTGTTGTAATCAAAGCGTTGGAAGATGGTGTCAATGTTATCGGTCTTACCCGTGGATCTGATACACGCTTTCATCATTCAGAAAAACTTGATAAAGGTGAAGTGATGATAGCACAATTTACAGAACATACGTCGGCTATTAAAGTTCGAGGGAGATCACAAATATTAACTCCGTATGGTGAAATCTTTTCAGATCAATAATGGTTTGTATATCATTTGTATTCATGAAATTATGATATAATGTGTTTATGTGAATGATTCGACAGATACAGATTATGGGGTTTGAAGGTGATCAAGTGCACTTAGAAATATCGTTTGTTAAAGAAATGCAAGAAAAAATCTATCAAAGTATTTCACATTCTTATTTAAATAAATATTTTCACGTACCACAGTTAGATTCGGATAAGTTATATTTGTTGTTATCCGTTTTAAAATCAAAAAATTTCCCAACAAAAAAAATGGAATCGGTTGCTAAAACGGTTATGTATATACAAGTAGCCCTTGATTCCCATGATCTTGTTAAAAATGATTTGGAAGGTCAAAAATATAATTTGACAGAGCAAAAGGAACAACAATTAACTGTCCTTGCTGGAGACTATTATAGTGGACTATATTATCGAACGTTGTCTTTTTTACCTGAGATTCCTTTAATTAAACAGCTAGCAAGTGCAATTAAAATTATAAACGAACAAAAAATACGTGTGTATAAAGTTGAAATAACATCTTTAGAAGACTTTTTTTTGAGTATGCAACAAATTGAGACGCTCTTATATCAAAAATTAGCATCCTTCTATCAATTATCTGATTTTGAGATGATAGCTACCAATTGGTTACATATGAATCAAATATTAAAAAATAAAGAGAAATATATCAACTATATGATTGAAAATCGTCTAATTAATATGAACAATGTCGACGATGATCCAAGAGCTCTAGCGGAAAACAGACTTTATCAATATATACAAGAATTAGACGATCAATTAAAAAAATACGTAAAAAATGATGCGTTGATAAAGCAATTTTCAAAAATAAATGATACTTATTTAAAAAATCTTCAACTTCGATTATAAATTGAATTTTGCTTTTTCATTTTTAAAAATGTGGATGTTTACGTAATTTTTATTATTCCCAAAGGGGAGATGTCTTCATGGAACAGTCAAAAGAAGAAAAAGTACATCGAGTTTTTGAAAATATTTATCATAAATATGATAAAATGAATTCCATTATTAGTTTTCGGCAACATATACGTTGGCGTAAGGATACGATGAAGATAATGAATGTACAAAAAGGGAAAAGAGCGCTCGATGTTTGTTGTGGAACGGGAGACTGGACAATTGAATTAAGTAAAGCTGTGGGGGAAAAAGGAGAAGTAATCGGCCTAGATTTTAGTAAAAATATGTTAAAAGTAGGTAAAAAAAAATTAGCAAAAGAAAAAATTAAAAATGCCAAACTAATACACGGAAATGCTATGGAACTTCCTTTTCCAGACAATTCTTTTGATTATGTCACGATCGGTTTCGGTTTACGAAATGTTCCTGACTATATGAAAGTATTGAAGGAAATGTATCGTGTTGTTAAACCAGGAGGAATTGTTGCCTGTTTAGATACCTCTCAACCGACCATGTTTGGTTTTAAACAGATTTATCAACTTTACTTTCGTTATATCATGCCGTTTTTTGGAAAATTATTTGCAAAAAGTTACGAAGAGTATTCTTGGTTACAAGAATCAACATTTAAATTTCCAAATGCCGAGAAATTAAAGGTGATGTTTGAAGAAGCTGGGTATTCAAATGTTACATTTAAAAGATACTTTGGTGGTGTAGCTGCATTACATATTGGTTACAAGCAAGAGGAGAATTGATGGGTATGGACAAGCTAGGTGGAACAAATGAATTATAAACGAGTGTATTCAATATTGAATAAAGATTTGAAAATAATCGAAAATGAATTGGAAAGAGTGTTAGAATCTGGTTCTCCGATTTTACAAGAATCTTCCTTACATTATTTACAAGCTGGAGGAAAAAGAATACGCCCGATCCTCGTTATATTATCTGCTAAATTCGGTGATTATACAATTGATACCGTAAAAGATGTAGCAGTAGCTTTAGAACTTATACATATGGCATCCTTAATCCACGATGATGTAATTGATGATGCTTATACAAGAAGAGGACGTCCAACAGTAAAAGCAAAATGGGATAATAAAATCTCGATGTATACCGGAGATTTTATACTAGCCCGTGCTTTAGAAATTATTACCTCTGTAGAAGATATCATTGCTCATCAAGTACTTTCTCACACGATGGTTGAATTAAGTATAGGTGAGATCGAACAAATACGTGATAAATATAATTTTAATCAATCAATGACAAATTATTTTCGGCGGATCAAAAGGAAAACCGCATTGCTTATTGCGGCAAGTTGCCGATTAGGTGCAATAGCGGCTAACGTGCCAGAGGATTTACAAAAAAAGTTATACCAATTCGGTTATTATGCTGGTATGGCCTTTCAAATAACAGATGATATTTTAGACTTTACTTCTACAGCTGAAAAATTGGGTAAACCGGTAGGTGAAGATTTACTTCAAGGGAATATCACCTTACCAGTGCTCTTTGCTATGAAAGAACCAGCTTTAAAAAAGAAAATAACAAAAGTACATGAAACAATGGATCTATCAGAGCTTCAAAATATTATTGAGTTGATCAAAAGTACTGATGCTATTCAAAAATCAATTAAAATTTGTAATATGTATTTAGATAAAGCTTATGTTATATTAAACACCCTTCCAGAAAATGAAACAAAAAAAATGCTGGACACAATGTTGAAGTTTATAGGAAAAAGAAAATTCTAATTTTTAATGTAAACATTTGCAAAGTTTATGTTCCGGTGGTATTATTTTTTTGGAATATTTTACTTCGAAAATGGGGTGGACTTAATGGAGAGAACATTTTTAATGGTTAAACCTGATGGGGTACAAAGAAATATTATTGGAGAAATCGTATCTAGATTTGAGAAAAAAGGCTTTCAACTAGTTGGAGCCAAACTAATGCAAGTATCAACAAGTCTTGCTGAACAACATTATGGTGAACATAAGGAGAAACCGTTCTTTGGTGAATTAGTCGACTTTATTACTTCAGGTCCCGTTTTTGCTATGGTTTGGGAAGGTGAAAATGTAATCGCAACCGCTCGTCAAATGATGGGCTCTACAAACCCGATAGATGCGCAACCTGGAACTATACGCGGTGATTTTGGTTTAACAGTTGGCAAAAATGTTATTCATGGATCTGATTCACCAGAAAGTGCTGAACGAGAAATCAAATTATTTTTTAAAGAAGAAGAACTGGTTCACTATACAAAACTAATGAATGATTGGATATATTAAATTCATTATTTAGTACATACAAACTGTATGGCCCGAAAGAGGCAAACCCTTACCATTGGGACAGCCTCTTTTTTTTATATAAAAAAGTATGATAAGTAGTGAACATAGAAAATAAAATAAAGGTGATCATAATGACGATGGATTATGTGAATTTTATTGAAAAAATAAAAATGAAGACAGGAATTGATTTGTCTTTATACAAAGAACAACAGATGAAAAGAAGATTAACGTCTTTATATGAAAAACATGGTTATAAATCGTTTTTAGATTTTTATCGAGGAATTGAAAAAGATAAAGATCTTCTCTATGCGTTCCTCGATCGCATGACGATTAATGTATCAGAATTTTACCGTAATGCAAAAAGATGGGAAGTATTAGAAAAGAAATTTCTTCCACCCTTGCTAAAAAACAAGCGAAATTTGAAAATATGGAGTGCAGCTTGTTCAACTGGGGAGGAGCCCTATACAATTGCAATGATTTTAAGTAAATTTCTTCCCTTGTCAGAAATTAAGATTTTAGCAACCGATATCGATGAAAATGTTTTACATAAGGCTAAAATTGGAGTTTATCATGAGCGTTCCTTAAACGAAGTCCCAGAAGAAATGAAAAAAAGATATTTTCGCAAAGATATTGATTACTATATTATTAATGATGAAATAAAAAGAACAGTTACCTTTAAGAAACATAATCTTTTATCAGATCCGTTTGAACAGAATTTTGATTTAATAGTTTGCCGCAATGTTCTTATTTATTTTACAGAAGCAGCGAAGGATACCCTTTATTATAAGTTTAGTCATGCATTAAAACCTGGTGGAATCTTTTTTGTTGGAAGTACAGAACAAATTTTTAATCCTGGAAAATACAATTTGGAACCTGCGGATACTTTTTTCTATCAAAAATGTAAATGACAAGGGATAAGGAAATAATCGTTATTTAGAGAGTAAATGGATACATAAAGTATAAAACATTTTGTAAAAAATATTTTTCTTGAAAAATATGATTTATTTAACAAGTTTTTTTAATTTTTTAATTGAATTTTTTTTGAAAGTGTTATAATAGAAAAAATAGATTTAATAGAGGTGAAAGTTATGCGTTATTTAACTGCAGGAGAATCCCATGGACCAGGACTTACAGTCATTATCGAAGGGTTACCAGCGGGATTATCACTTACAGCAGAGGAAATTAATGAATCATTGCGTTTGCGGCAAGGAGGATATGGTCGGGGAAGAAGAATGCAAATCGAGAAGGATCAGGTGAAAATTACAGCAGGAGTTAGACATGGAAAAACAATTGGTTCACCTGTAAGCTTTTTCGTTGAAAATAAAGATTGGAAACATTGGACAGATATTATGGGCATTGAGCCCATTGCTGAGGAAGAGGAAAAGAATTTAAGACGAGTTGTGACAAGACCACGTCCAGGACATGCAGATTTAAATGGTGGTATAAAATATGGTCACCGTGATTTGCGAAATGTTTTAGAACGTTCTTCAGCAAGGGAAACGGCAGCAAGGGTGGCTGTTGGCGCAGTAGCTAAAATCTTATTAAAAGAATTAGGGGTTCAATTAGCAAGCCATGTTGTTGAAATAGGTGGTGTTAAAGCTGAATCCCAACGGATTCATGAAATTGAACATATCAAAGAAATTGCAGATCAATCTCCTGTGCGTTGTTTAGATCCAGATGCTGCCCAAAAAATGATGAATTTGATTGATGAAACGAAGAAAAATGGGAATTCGATTGGTGGAATTGTGGAAGTAATAGCAGACGGAATGCCTCCTGGTGTTGGTAGCCATGTTCATTATGATCGTAAACTTGATGCAAGAATAGCCGGGGCAGTTGTTAGTATTAATGCCTTTAAAGGAGTTGAATTTGGTATCGGTTTTGAAGCTGCCCGTCAACCAGGTAGTGAAGTACATGATGAAATTATTTGGAGTGAAGAACAAGGTTACTATAGGAAAACTAATCGGTTAGGCGGGTTCGAAGGTGGAATGACAACTGGTATGCCTATTGTTGTTAGAGGTGTTATGAAACCAATTCCTACACTTTATAAACCATTAATGAGTGTTGATATTGAAACAAAAGAACCATTTAAAGCAAGTGTAGAACGCTCGGATGCTTGTGCCGTACCTGCCGCTTCTGTTGTGTGTGAGCATGTAGTTGCATGGGAACTTGCTTGTGCTTTGACAGAACAATTTTATTCTGACCAAATGGAAAAAATGAAGGAACAAATTAATGAGTATCGCCGATATGCGAGGGAATTTTAATGGAAAAGGTAATTACTGTCCAAACAGAAAGCAGTCGTTATCCTGTTTTTGTTGGAAATAATAGTTTATGCAAAATTAATGAAATTTTACATTCAATCAATCCCACAACCATTTGTATTGTTACAGATGAAACAGTAAAAGCCTTACATTTAAACACGGTATTAGATGTATTATCTGATAAATTCTCATATCATATATTTACTACACCAATTGGTGAGAAAGCGAAGTCGTTTGACGTTTACCAACAACTTGTTGACTTTGCTGCAACAAAAGGTCTTGATCGAAAATCGATCTTCATCGCATTAGGTGGTGGCGCTATCGGTGATTTAACCGGTTTTGCTGCAGCAACCTATATGCGCGGTGTGGAGTTTATCCAAGTACCAACGACAATACTCGCCCACGATAGTTCTGTTGGTGGGAAGACAGGAATTAATTTACAGACCGGGAAAAATTTAATTGGGGCATTCCATCATCCTGCTGCTGTAATCTATCACTTGCCATTTTTAAATACTTTACCAGACAATGAAAAGCGTTCTGGATTTGCTGAAATTATAAAAGAGTCAATGATTCATCCACAAAGTTTTTTAAATGAACTTATGAATCAATTTCAAACTGTATCGGACTTACATGGCGAAGAATTTTTTAAACCTTTAATTCAAGGGTTAGAAACAAAAAAAATTTATGTAGAACAAGATGAAAAAGAAATGGGTGTTCGAGCTTACTTAAATTTAGGACACACTCTAGGTCATGCTATTGAGGCTAATGTCGGTTATGGGAAGATTACTCATGGAGAAGCAGTATTCATTGGATTAATTTTTGCCCTTAAATTAAGCGAAAAAGTCTTTTTGAAAGATCTGCAAATTTCAAACTTCATCAATTGGGCTAAAAAACTTGAATATACAACTGATTTACCGCAAGATTTATCTTTTACAAAATTATTAAATACAATGAAACGGGATAAAAAGACTGTATCCGGTCAAATTCGATTTGTGCTTCTGAACGGGTATGGGAAGCCAGTTTTAAAAGAAATATCAGACGATACCATTTTAGCTACTTTAAAAGAATGGAAAAATGAAATTGCAGAGGAAGGATCATTTATATGAATTCTATTCGATTAAATCATACGGATGTTCGGGTTAAAGGAGAGTTAACAGTACCAGGTGATAAATCGATTTCTCATCGTGCAGTTATGTTTGGGTCAATTGCTGAAGGAACAACAGTCATTTCCAATTTTTTGCGCGGTGATGATTGTTTAGCAACGATGAATTGTTTTCGTAAAATGGGTGTAAAAATCGAGGATTCTAATGGGGATATCATTGTACATGGTAAAGGGATAACCGGTTTAAAAGAGCCGAAGGATGTGCTGTACACAGGTAATTCTGGTACGACTGCTAGACTTTTATTAGGTCTGTTAAGTGGGCTACCGTTCTACTCTGTGTTAAATGGGGATGTTTCGTTAAACAATCGACCAATGTCACGTGTCACAGATCCGTTAAAGTTAATGGGTGCACAAACTTGGGGAAGAGAAAATAACAATAAACTACCGATTTCAATACAAGGTACACAACTTTCGGCCATTGAATATGAACTTCCTGTTGCCAGTGCTCAAGTCAAATCAGCACTGATCTTGGCGGGTCTTTTAGCTGAAGGCGTAACAAAAATAACCGGTAAAATTCAATCTCGAGATCATACAGAAAAGTTATTACAACAATATGGCGCATACCTATCAATGGATGATAACCAAATTATTGTAAAAGGTGGTCAAAAATTACATAGTGCGAATGTATTTGTTCCTGGAGATATATCTTCTGCAGCCTTTTTTATCGCTCTAGGATTAATCGTTCCAGGAGCAGAACTTGTCATTAAAAATGTCGGATTAAATGAAACGAGAACTGGCATTCTAGACGTTGTAAGAGCAATGGGAGGAAATGTAGAGGTTGAGACGATACGAAGGAATGGTGAACCATTTGGAAATATATATGTCAAATATAGCGACTTAACAGCAACTGAGATTAGTGGTGCTATCATTCCGCGTTTGATTGATGAAATCCCAATCATTGCTTTGATTGCTACACAAGCAGAAGGAACAACAATTATTAGAGATGCTGCAGAATTAAAGGTAAAGGAAACAAATCGAATTGAAGCTGTTGTAACAGAGCTATCAAAATTGGGGGCATCAATCGAAGCTACCGATGATGGTATGATTATCCATGGGAAGCAAAAATTAAAAGGTGGTCAAGTAAAAACACATGGTGATCATCGTATTGGAATGATGCTTGCCATAGCTAGCTTTATTTGTTCAGAAGACCTAATATTAGAAAATGCTGACTGTATAAAAATTTCTTATCCTAATTTCTTTCAAGATTTAAAGTCAATTGTACAATGAGAAGATTTTTACCTCCACTGACGCTATGATAAACAAAAACTTGGAATATTTTTCTTTTTTCACTCATAGCTTGTCTTAAGACCAGTGGAGGTGAAATTATGACGTATATAATTGAAAATGTCAAAATGGTTAGGCGAGATAAATTGGAAACGATGTCATTACTCGTTAAAGATGATAAAATTTTATCTGTCAAACCAGATTTTCCAAAATACTTATACATGAAAATGAATGCAACAAACTTTGTCATGACTTCCACTTATGTGTTTGTAAACATGAGTATTCCAAATATCACATCAGATAAAGAGATCAAAGAGTACTTTACTTCCCGTTATATCATGAATGGTTGTACAACCGTGATTGCGGTTGCTTCAATTCAAGATATTCGTGTATTAGAACAAGAACGTAACAAAATTGTTGAATTCTTTTCAAAGAGCTCCCTTGATTATACAGTGGCAATAAAAATTCCCGTCCAACTATTGACAGTTCCCTTAATCCAAAAGTGCAAACAATTGAAAATCCCTGCAATTTTTATTGAATATGAAGATAAGCGATCATTGTACAAAATCCCATGGGGATGGATTCGTGAAGCGATGTTCCCATATAATAGCCCTTTAATTCCGATACCAATTGGAAATGATGAAGAAATTGAGGATTTACTATATCATTGGCATTTCATACTCGAGCGTGAAAGAATCCCACATATATTATACCCTCTAAATGAAGATTCACCATTAGATTTAGATGTTTTAAAACAAATCGGAATTTATCCCCTAAAAGGTTATTTGCAAGCAGGTGGCGAATTAAGTTATAATCTATTTTTGTCAAATACGGGACGAAAGGAAGACCAAGAGAAACAATCTTTAGTTGTGACCGTCCATAAAGGAAAAATTATCCGTGTTGGTAGTGAAGCAAAATTCATTCCGGAAAATAGTGAAGAAATTACCATCTTGAAACCTTCATTCTTTAAATAATTTTTTATTCAACCTATAATTTTCATAGTAGAAGTTACAGTTTAGAAGGAGTAATTGTCAATGAATAAAGTCGAACAATGTATTCAATCTTTGGAAACCGGTCATTTGACCCGTGCTAAAGAAATTTATGAAACGATAAAAAATTCAGGTACGGAGGAAGAACAATTTCTGTTAGCTGAAGCATTAAGAGGGTTAGGATTTTTAGATCAAGCAGCAAGTCTATACAACAATTTATTAAAACATAATGTTGATGATGGAGAGTTGTTAACCACTTTAGCAGATATTTATATACAATTAGACCGTGAAGATGAAGCGTTGAATATTTTAAATAAGATCAAGAAAAATGATCCGTTCTATATTCAGTCACTTCTTCTTCAAGCTGATTTATATGTTTCACAAGGACTTTTTGAAGTTAGTGAACAAAAACTGTTTGAAGCAGAAAAAATTGATCCAAATGAACCAGTTGTACAGTTAGCCTTGGCGGAATTTTATGCTTCAATAGGTCGATTCGCTGAAGCGATTTACAAATTTGAACAAATATTACCACAGGTAAGTGAATTAAATGATATTAATATTTTTCAACGGTTAGCAGAAATTTATTCGACAGCTGGGGAATTTGAAAAAGCAATTCACTATTATGAACGTGTTTTAGAAGACAGACTTGATATTGACTGCTTATTTGGCTACGGGTTAACAGCATATCAAGCAGGTATGTTTGAACGCGCAATTGAAAAACTAAAAGAAACAATACAACTTGACCCAGAATATCAGAGTGCATATTTACCATTAGCTCGAAGCTATGAACATATAGAGGATTTGGAAAACGCTATAAAAATTGCAAAAAAAGGAATTGAGATAAACCCTTTTCAAAAAGAGCTTTATCAATTTGCTGGCAAAGTGTGTTTGAAACGAGGAGAAGAAAAAGAAGCAGAACAATATTTTAAAGAAGCGATAAAACTAGATCCGTCGTATCTCGATGCAGTGTTAACATTAAATAAATTATATTTGAAACAAATGCGTTATGCAGACATCATTGAACTCGTTGAACCAATGATTTTAGAAGGTGAAGAGGATCCGTATTTGCTTTGGGATTATGCTTTAAGTTGTGACAAAGAAGAACGATTTTCTGATGCATTAAATGCATACCAAAAGGCATATAGTTATTTAAAAGAGAATGAAGAATTCCTTTCGAATTATGGATTTTTCCTTTTAGAAGAAGGAAATCATATTGCTGCTATCGAAGTATTTAAACAACTTAGAAAAATGGACCCAACAAATGTTGAATACATTGAACTATTGGAAAGACTGGAAGAAACAAGTCTTGAATAAAATTCATGTGATTCAACTAAAGGAGGGAGATAAAAATGGTCGCTCCTGTTTCAGTCAATGAGAAAAAAGAATTTATTCGCTGGTTTTTAAATCATTACCAATTAAAACGCCGGGAGTGTGTATGGATTTTAAACTATCTGCTGAGTCATGATCAGTTAATGGAAAAGGTTCACTTTGTAGAACATGCTGAATATTGTCCGCGCGGTATTGTCATGAGTACTATTTGTGTTGACGATGTTCCATTCAGATTTTATAAAGATTCTATAATGACGACAGACGCTGAAAAATCTTTCCATGATATACGGTTAAATCGTGATCAAGATATATACATTCAATTGAACTTTAAATCTGTTCATAAATCTCACCAATATGCTTTAGTTTTAGAAAATAATCCATATATGCCTGATATTATACAATTATCTGAAAAAGAAAGGGAAATGGCTCATTTGTTTTTGCAATCTTCCATTAAAGAGTTTCAATTAGAAAGACTACGTAAAGAAATAGATCATGCTTTAGATAAAAATGATAAAAAAGCTTTTCAAAAGCTATCAGAACAATATAACAAGATTTTAAACAATGATTAGTAAGGTCTGAAGAATTGAACTCGCAATTTTGCGAGTTTTTTTCTTTTTTTAATAGCGATTCTAAAAACATTTAGCTATGACAATAAAATGTCTAAAAATGTTCACATTTCTTTCAAATTTTTTTAAGCAATTGTGCTATCCTTTAATTAGAATTTACTAATAATTCTTTCCCTTTCAATAATTCTGTTAAAAAATTTACGAACTTCTATTTTAAAAGGTGGTGTAATCGTGAGGTGGATTGCGAAAGACTCCTCTATATTCTTTCGAGAAAAAGACTATGTAGATACGATTTTAATTCCACTCATTCCAATTACTTTTAAAGAGGATGGCACAGAGGCAGCAAATGCTAGTGAGTTTATTGAACTAGTGTCACAATTTATTGAAAATCAATTTAAAGGTAGAATTCTTTTACTACCACCATTTACATATTTTCGTTCAACGGAAGAAGAATTAATTGGTTTAAATCAATACTGGGTAAAACATATTGAAAGCGGATACTTTAAACATATAATTTTTATCTCAAGTGATCCTATTTGGCAAAAAATTATTTCCAATCGATACGAGGTTATATGGCTGCCATCTATTCCATTAGAACATATGAATGAAACGAATAAAATGAAAGTAATTAGTAATCAGGCAGAACAGGTCATAAATATCATTATTCATTACTGGCAAGAAAAAGAAAGGGAAAATAGTTTACAGAAAAAATAAATTATTGTATCTTTTATAATAAATTAATATATTTGAATTAATTTTAATTGACCATACAAATTATATGATTTAATATTGGAAATAACGAACGTATTTTAATATGTTCATTTTTAGCAGATTGGGGGGATTTGCTAATGAGTAAAGAAAAACAAGATATCTCAAGACGTCAATTTTTATCCTATTCAATTATGGGTGTAGGAGGGTTTATGGCAGCTGTGACAGTAATGCCAATGTTGCGTATGGCCATCGATCCTGTCCTACAAGCAGAGGCAAGTGGAGATTTTATTGCAACAAACGTAAAAGTAGATGAGATAACATCTGAACCGCAACGGGTCGATTTTAATTTTGAACAAAAGGATGGTTGGTATGAATCGACAGTCACCCAAACAGCATGGGTTTACAAAGATGAAAATGGTGAAATTGTTGCATTATCTCCTATTTGTAAACATCTAGGTTGTACTGTAAGTTGGAATTCAAGTGACAGTCACCCAAATCAGTTCTTTTGTCCATGTCACAAAGGGGTATATGAAAAAGATGGTACTAATGTACCAGGAACACCGCCAAGGGGGCCACTTGATCGCTATCAATATCAAATTAATGATGGGGTCCTCTATTTAAGTAGACGAGCAAGCGAAGTAGGGGGAGAGTAACCATGTTAAATAAGGTATATGATTGGATTGATGAAAGACTTGATATAACTCCTCTTTGGAGGGATGTAGCGGACCATGAAGTTCCAGAACATGTAAACCCTGCCCATCATTTCAGTGCATTTGTATATTGTTTCGGTGGTTTAACCTTTTTTGTCGTCATTATTCAAGTATTATCAGGTATGTTTTTAACAATGTATTATGTTCCTGATATTGTCAATGCCTGGGAGTCCGTCTATTATTTACAAAATGAAGTCGCATTTGGGCAAATTGTAAGAGGTATGCACCATTGGGGCGCAAGTATTGTTATTGTGATGATGTTTTTACATACACTGCGAGTCTTTTTCCAAGGAGCCTATAAAAAACCGAGAGAATTGAACTGGATAGTTGGTGTTCTTATTTTTATGGTTATGTTAGCTTTAGGTTTAACAGGCTACTTATTACCTTGGGATATGAAGGCATTGTTTGCTACTAAGGTTACCTTAGATATTGCCCAATCTACACCACTTATAGGTGATATGTTGAAAACATTAATAGCAGGCGACCAATATATTATTGGTGCAGAAACATTAACACGATTTTTTGCTATACATGTCTTTTTCCTTCCTGCAGCATTGTTATTATTGATTGGATTACACTTCATTATGATTCGTAAACAAGGTATCTCAGGTCCGCTATGATTTAATCGTTCATATTCATACGTCTACATAATAGGTTTTATCTTTACTTTGGGGGGAGTGTCATGAAAAGAGGTAAAGGATTAAAATTTGTCGGTGACTCTCGTGTTCCGATAAATAATCGTAAGCCCAACATACCTAAAGATTATTCAGAGTATCCTGGTAAAACGGAATTATTTTATCCAGACTTTTTATTAAAAGAATGGATGGTTGGAGCTGTATTTCTAGTAGGATTTTTATGTTTAGTAGTCGTAGAACCACCTCCGCTAGAAAGAGTCGCAGATCCAACGGATACGGCGTATATCCCATTGCCAGATTGGTATTTCTTATTCTTGTATCAATTATTGAAATATTCTTTCGCTTCTGGTCCTTTTAATATTATTGGGGCATTTATTATACCTGGTTTAGCGGTTACAGCTCTTTTATTAGCACCATTCCTTGATCGCAGTCCCAAAAGGCGCCCAATCGATCGTCCCATTGCAACAGGATTTATGTTATTAGCTGTTGCTGGTATTTTTTATCTTACATGGGAAGCTGCAGCACACCATGATTGGAAGGCATCTAAGGAACAAGGAATGATTCGTGATGTAGTTGAATTAGATAAAGAAGATCCAGCGTATGCCATTTTAGAAGCAAATACTTGTCTATCATGTCATGGGGAAAATTTAGAAGGATCGGTAACGGGTCCGAAGTTAGTCGGTACTGAACTATCGGAAGAAGAAATAATGGATATAGCGGTGAATGGAAGAGGCTCGATGCCTTCGGGAATCTTTACAGGTACAGATGAAGAGCTGCAACAAATCGCGGAATATATTAAGTCAATTGAAGAATAGAATCTAATCTAAATAAATCATATCTAATTTTTGGCTGTTTGAGGGTAGTACCTTGGACAGCCTTTTTAATTTTCTATGTATTATTTTATTTTGAAAATATTTTAGAAGGTTTATAATAGTAGCGAGGTGAATAAGGTGAATAATTTGATTAAATTAAATTTTTTGATGACAAGAAAGGAAACAATAGCACTTTTATTAATTATTAATGTACTCGGTACTATTTATGGCTATTATTGGTATGGATACCAGTTGGAGGAAACACCTGCGATTTTTTTAATATTCGTTCCAGACAGTCCGACTGCGAGCTTGTTTTTTTGTTTTGTGTTAGTAGGATTTTTATTAAAGAAAAATTGGCCATTAATAGAAGCATTAGCGATAATAACGCTTGTAAAATATGGTATATGGGCGGTAGTTATGAATCTATTAACATTATTTGTAACAGGAGAACTTCACTGGACTGGTTACATGTTAATGATTTCTCACTTGGCAATGGCAATTGAAGGTATAATGTATGCTCCATATTATCGATTCAAATGGATACATATCGTGATTGCCGCTGTTTGGACCTTGCATAATGACGTAATTGATTATTTATTTCTAATGTATCCTCACTACACTATAATAGGAAATTACTTACCAGAAATAGGTTATTTTACATTTTGGTTAAGTATTGCATGTATAGGAATTGCTTATTACTGTGGTATACGTAATCCTAGAAAACAGCTGAATCAATCAAAAAATTAAGGTCTATACTTGTCCGCTTTATCATACATTTAAGTAGTGATAGGGGGGACAAGCATATGAAACAGATCCTTGCACTAATCATATTCATATTTGCCAATATAAGTATTTTAAATTTTTCCGTATCGGCGCAAGAAATAAACGTAAACTACATTAATCAACTAGCTGATGAAGCTTTAAATTATGCCAAGACAAACCGATTTGAAGAAACGAAAAATGTCGTACAAACGATTAACAACATACTCAATTCAAATTTTATATTTACAGCAGATGAAATAAGAACACTACAAAGTTCCTATAATGAAACGATTCGTTCATTAGAAGAGAGTTCAATTAATAAACAGCTAGTGCTGAGGAATTTAACTAAGTATCGCTTGATTGTCGATGCTGTTTTTACAGAGTATATGCCCCTGTGGAGTGAAATGGAAGAGCCAGTTTTAACAGCTTTTCAATCGGTAAAAGATGCTTATCATGACGAAAATAACGAACGATTTATAAGTGAATTAAAAGATTTTTTAAGTATTTATGATCTCATTTATCCAAGTATTGTTTTAGATCTTCCAATCAAAAAAGTTCAAAAGGTTGATGCTCAAATTCAATATTTAGAGCAAAATGCTGAAAGACTATTCATGAGTGAACGAGGAATGGAAACAATGGAAGCGATTCAAACCGATTTGCAAAGTCTGTTTGAAGAAGGCTCAGATGAAGATGAAGCAGATCCTTCATTATGGTGGGTCATTATTTCAACTGGTGGTATCATAGTATTAACTTTGTCCTATGTAGGTTGGCGTAAATATAAAGCAGAAAAAGAAAAACAATATCGTTATAAGAAGGAACAAAAAAATTGACACCTTTTTTGAATTTATATATGATTAACTTAGAAAAAAATATATATAGGAGGATCTAAACTGGTGGAATTTTTAATTTACTTTGTGATTATTACACTAATCCCAATCTTTGCTAGTATGAAAGTTCGATCAACATATAGCAAATATTCGAAAGTACCAGGTTCTACAGGTGCAACTGGCTATGATGTTGCAAGAAGAATTTTAGATGCACATGGTTTATATGATGTACAAATTGAAGAAATACGTGGAGTTTTATCAGACCATTATGATCCTCGTTCAAAAGTTGTCCGTTTATCTTCAGATATTTATCACGGTCATTCATTAGCAGCAATAGCAGTTGCAGCCCATGAATGTGGTCACGCATTACAAGATCAAGAAGACTACGCGTTTCTTCGTTTCCGCTCGGCTTTAGTACCACTTGCTTCATTCGGATCTAACATTTCGTGGATATTGATTATCGCTGGTATATTCTTTACCATGACTAATTTATTATTACTAGGAATTATTTTTATGGCATTTGCTGTACTATTCCAAGTTGTGACTTTACCAGTTGAATTTAACGCATCGAGTCGTGCTATGAACCAAGTTGTTGAGTTAGGATTAATTCGAAACGAAGAAGAAAGTGGTGCTCGAAAGGTATTAAATGCTGCTGCTATGACTTATGTAGCTGCTGCAGCGGTGGCAGTGATAGAATTACTACGGTTTATCTTAATGTATGTTGCAATGAACGATGATTAATTAATAAAAAAAGATAAGCTGCCCTTTGGGCAGCTTTTTAAAATGGTAGAAAATTTCAACGATTACTTTTCTTTATCTAATGTAAATCCTTCTCCAATCACTTCATGCACGTGCGTGATTGAAACAAAAGCATAAGGATCAATGGTTAACGCAATTCTTTTTACTTGATTTATTTGTCTTTTTCCAACTACACAATATAAAACTTTCTTTTTTTCTTGTGTAAAAAAACCTTCTCCATCTAAGATAGTTATACCACGGTCTAGTTCAATCATAATTTGTTTAGCAATCTTTTCGTAATGCTTAGAAATAATAATTGCACCTCTTCCTGAGTAGGCACCTTCCTGGATAAAGTCAATGATTTTCGCCCCGATAAATACAGCTATCAATGTATAGATTCCTTGCTGAAGTGTTAAATAGGTTAGAAGTGAGAGAGTAATAACAGCAGCATCAAATAAAAACATTGTTTTTCCCATTGGTAAACCGAAAAACTTATTCACAAGTCTAGCGACAATATCTGAACCTCCAGTTGTTCCACCTGCACGAAAGACGATCCCAAGTCCAAACCCAATGAAAATCCCAGCGATAATTGAAATTAACAGCATATCGTTTCCTAATGGTATTTCTATTTTATATCGTTGAAAAACTTCAAGAAAAAAAGATAGACTAATGGTGCCGATAACCGTATATATAAATGCGGTTCTACCTAGTACTTTCCAACCAATAAAGAATATAGGTACGTTTAATATTAAATTACTGATTGAAGGATTAATCTTAAACAGAAAGTAAAGTAATAAAGTAATCCCTGTAAATCCACCTTCTGCAAGATTGTTTTCCATATTGAAATGAACAAGTCCAAATGAGAAAATAGAAGTACCAATTAAAATAACGAAAATATTTTTTACTTTAATGTTCTGTGACATTTTTCTAATCCTTTCTAATTATGATACAATATAATCTGGCAACAATTGACATGAATCGAACAATGATCTCTTATTTTTATACTTTCATGATTTGATATTCCTATACATTTTCATCTTTTGCAGTTACATTATATTATTGTTTTATTTACTAGATTGGAGTGGCTAAATTGAAAACGATAGAAGAGTTGCAAAAAGATGTCGATGAATACATATCACAATTTAAAGAAGGATATTTTAGTCCATTGGCGATGCTCGCACGGTTGACGGAGGAATTAGGTGAGCTTGCACGAGAGGTCAATCATTATTATGGTGAAAAGCCAAAAAAATCGACTGAAAAGGAAAAGACAGTAGAAGAAGAATTAGGAGACTTATTATTCGTTTTAATTTGCTTTGCAAACGCGTTAAATATTAATTTAGAAGAAGCTCATGAACGAGTGATGGAAAAATTTCGAACAAGAGATGCAAATCGTTGGACAAAAATAGAGGAGGAAAAAAATGGCAAATCGAATTAAAGTCATTATTTCTGGACCAAGAGGAAGAATGGGAAAAGAAGCGGTTAAAATGGTAACTAGCAACGACAACTTCGAATTAGTTGGTGTTGTTGATCGAATAAACGAAGGAAAAAAATTGTATGAAGTTGATGTTGAGTTTAATCAAATTGATTGTACCGTTTATACAGATTTAAAACAATGCATAGAAGAGACAAAACCAGACTGTCTTGTAGAACTTTCTGTTCCTCAAGCTGCGTTTGAACATATTAAAACAGCTTTAGCATATAAAGTTCGTCCGGTTGTAGGAACTACTGGTTTGAACAAGAATGAATTAGAAGAATTAAAAATTAAAGCTGATGAAGCTAAAATTGGTTGCATTATCGCACCGAATTTTGCAATAGGAGCTGTTTTAATGATGAAGTTTTCACAAATGGCTGCAAAATATTTCCAAGATGTGGAAATTATTGAAATGCACCATAACCAAAAGTTAGATGCCCCTAGTGGAACCGCAATAAAAACGGCACAAATGATTGAAAATGTTCGTATACCTAAAAAACAAGGTCATCCTGAAGAGATTGAAAAGTTGAAAGGGTCAAGGGGAGCAGATATGTCAGGCATGCGTATTCATAGTGTTCGATTACCAGGATTAATTGCACATCAAACCGTGATGTTAGGAGGACTTGGAGAAACATTAACGATACGTCATGATTCATACAATCGAGCATCATTTATGACAGGTGTAAAATTATCTATTGAAGCCGTTATGAACTTAGACTATTTTGTTTATGGTTTAGAAAATATTCTCGATTAATGAAAAAAAACGATAATTATAAACTGATCCAACAGGAGTGTTTACCTATGAACATCGCATTAATAGCCCATGATAAAAAGAAATCAGACTTAGTACAATTCGTATTAGCATATAAAGATGTGTTCGAACAACATACATTGTATGCAACAGGTACGACAGGATTACGCATACAAGAAGCAACTGGTCTTACAATCGAACGTTTCCAATCGGGACCGTTAGGTGGAGATCAAGAAATAGGAGCAATGATTGCTAAAAATGATATGGATATTGTATTCTTTTTCCGTGATCCATTAACAGCCCAACCTCATGAACCAGATGTTACAGCTTTAATTCGATTATGTGACGTGTATAATGTTCCTGTCGCAACTAATATGGGAACTGCCGAGGTATTAATTCGTGGCCTCCAACGTGGTGATGTTGATTGGAGAAAAGTCATTAAAGATATGCGGTAATGTTTTGAATTTTTCATATAAAAAATTGAAGTTAGCTGTAGTCATATTTTCTTTTATAATGATATCGCTAGTATGTGGGTTGTATTTTGCTTAAAGCTTAAGGCGGCGGTTAAAAATATATTTCTATTTTTCAGTGGTGTATAGTTTTAAAGATACATTTTTTAGGATTATGATTTAAAAGAAGAGGTTGCTACCACTGGTCACTTCATGCTCGTCTGCCTGATGCTTAATATAAATATATAAGTGATAAACTGGGGGATAGAAATGAAACTAAAAATCGGAATTATATGTTATCCCACAGTTGGCGGCTCTGGGGTTATTGCTACTGAGTTAGGCAAATTATTAGCAGAAAGGGGACATGAAATTCATTTTATTTCATCTAGTATTCCCTTTCGATTAAAAAAGCTTTATCCCAATATTTTTTATCATCAAGTTGAAATTAATCAATACTCTGTTTTTCATTATCCGCCTTATGATATTCAGTTAGCAAGTAAAATTGCAGAAGTTGTACATCGGGAAAAACTACATATTGTTCATGCGCATTATGCCATACCTCATGCTATATGTGCTTTATTAGCACGACAAATGGCAGATTATGACTTTAAAATTGTCACAACTTTACACGGAACTGATATAACCGTATTAGGTCAAGATCCATCTTTAAAAAGTGCAATCCAATACGGAATTGAAAAATCAGATGCGGTAACTGCCGTTTCAAAAGCACTTGTCTGCGAAACTCAGAAATTAATTACATCGAGAAAATATATTCATGTTGTTTATAATTTTGTTGATGAGCGAATTTATATGAATAAAACAAGTCAATACTTGAAGGAAAACTTTCGTATTGATGACAATGAAAAAGTTATCATTCATGTATCAAATTTTCGGCCTGTTAAACGGGTTAAAGATGTCATTTATACTTTTGCAAAAATTAGAGATGAGATACCGGCTAAATTATTACTTGTCGGAGATGGACCGGAAATGGCTAAAATCGAAAAGATTGTGGATCAGTTACAATTAAATGAATCCGTAATTTTTTTAGGTAAGCAAGATAATTTAGTTGAATTATATTCAATTAGCGACATTCTATTATTATTATCTGAAAAAGAAAGTTTTGGACTTGTTGCTTTGGAAGCGATGGCTTGTGGCACCCCTGTTATAGGGACGAATATTGGTGGTATACCTGAAGTGATTGAACATGGTAAGACAGGCTATGTATGCGAATTAGGAAATATTGAACAAATTGCTAAATCTGCGATAAAGCTTTTACAAGATCAACAGCTTTATGAAAAATTTTCAAATGAAAGTATAAATCGTGCAATTAACAGATTTTCTTCCGAACAAATTGTTCGTTATTATGAAGATATTTATTATCAAATACTAGAAATGGATGAAAAATTAAATGATGGAGAAATTTAAAAAAGCTGCTCCGATTCTTGAAAAAATTGAACAAGCAGGATTTGAAGCGTATTTTGTTGGAGGATCGGTTCGTGATTATCTATTAAATAAACCGATTGAAGATGTGGATATTGCAACAAGTGCGTTTCCCGAAGAAATAAAGCAAATATTTCCGAAAACGTTTGATGTTGGTATTGAACATGGTACTGTAATTGTTGTTTATTGTGGTGAAAATTATGAAATTACGACGTTCCGAACGGAAGATGAATATGTTGACTTTCGAAGACCAAAAGAAGTAACGTTTATCCGATCCCTTGAAGAGGATTTGAAACGTCGTGATTTTACAATGAATGCCATAGCAATGACGAAAGACGGTACATTAATCGATCCATATAACGGACAAGAGGATATAAAAGATAAAATAATTTGTACTGTAGGAAACGCTGAAGATCGTTTTAATGAAGATGCCCTTCGTATGATGAGGGGAGTTCGTTTTGTCAGTCAGTTATCCTTTACGTTAGATAAAAAAACATATGAAGCAATTAAACGTCTGGCTCCTTTACTTCAACATATTTCCATTGAACGTATATATATAGAATTTATGAAACTTTTAAAGGGTGAAAATCGTAGCAAAGCATTAGAACTCATAGTTGAAAGTAATCTATATCAATATTTACCTGGTTTTGCGGAGTATAGTAAAGAAATTAATGAAACAGCTCGGATAATCGAAAATAAATATCTTAATGAATTAGAAGTGTGGGCTATTTTTCTAATTTCAATTGAGAAAGAGCCAACGGAGAATTTTTTAAGAAAATGGAAAATGCCGGTAAAAATGATAAGGAAAATTAATCAAATGATTCAAGCATTTAAGAAAAGAGAAACAGAAGAGTGGACAAAAGAAGCAATTTATTATACAGGATTAGATACTGCCCTTTCTACAGAGAGAATTTATTGTGCGATGCATGAAATTGAAGTTTCTCCTAGAATAGATAAGATTCAACAAATATACAATACTTTACCGATTAAACATCGTAATGAATTAGCTGTGAATGGCAATGACCTTATGAAATGGGTTAAGAGAAATAGTGGACCATGGATTCGTGATGCTCTAGAAAAAATTGAAGTCGCTGTTGTTCGTGGTGAAGTAAGGAATGACAAGGAGCATATCAAGGAGTGGTTTAATTCGTGAAATCAAATGTAAGACAAGCCCTTTTAGATGCGTTTAAAAATGCAAACGGAAAGTTCATCTCTGGAGAAAAATTAGCTCAAAACATTGGCTGTAGCCGTACTGCGATATGGAAACATATTGAAGACTTAAAAAAGGACGGGTTTCATGTAGAAGCTGTACGAAAGAAAGGATACCGTTTGCTGGAACAGTCAAATAAGTTGTCCGAAAACGAAATATACCTTGGTCTAGAAACGGAAGAAATCGGTCGATCTGTTTATTTTTTTGAGTCAGTTACATCTACCCAAAAGGTTGCAAAAGAGTATGCGATGAATGGTGCAAAACATGGAACATTAATCGTCGCTGATGAGCAAACAGAGGGAAGAGGAAGAATGGTTAGAAAATGGTACTCTCCAAAAGGAACAGGTATTTGGGCAAGTTTTATTCTTCGACCGGATATCCAAATTCAACATGCTCCCCAATTAACTTTACTTTCCGCAGTTGCTGTTGTTCAAGCTATTAAAAAAGTGACACACATTACACCAGAAATAAAGTGGCCAAATGATATATTAATAAGTGGACGAAAAGTGTGTGGTATATTAACAGAATTACAAGCGGAGGAAGATCGCATTCAATCTGTTATTCTTGGGATTGGCATAAATGTGAATCAAGACAAAAATGATTTTTCCGCTGAAATTATAAAGAAAGCAACTTCTTTAAAAATTGAATTAGGGAAAACGGTGAATCGATCATCATTAATTCAAAGTCTTTGTTATTATATTGAACAATTACTTCATTTATATATATCAGAAGGGTTTACACCAATCAAAAGCTTGTGGGAAACGTATGCAGTATCCATTGGTAAACGTATTTCAGCAAGGACGGTTAAAGGGACATTTGATGGCGTAGCGCTCGGTATTAATAATGAAGGAGTATTGTTATTAAAACAAGATAATGGAGATATCGTTGAAATCATTTCTGCAGATATTGATTTCGCCTAAAAAAAGAGTTTCTTTTTTACTAAAGTAAAAGAGAAACTCTTTTTTTAGAGCATTTTGAGATTTTGATGAAAAATGCTATTCAGCCATTTTGAATTTTGTTATAATTTAAATTGGAGCTGCACCGAAGTGGGCGGTATCCAAACGGTTCAACTTTAACAAATTAAAATAAGAATCTGCCTGTAGCCTTTTTGGACCGGGACGGAGGGATGAAACATACGAATTTCAAGGGCAGGGGACTGCCCCCATACGATATGATTGCAAATCTAGTCATTTATAGTTTTTTAGCTAAAGAATGCTAGATTCAATATTTGTATGGGGGAGCCCCTTTTTTATGTGCGTTTAGTGTTTCATTTCCTCTTAATTATGAAAAGAGAGGAGTAGATTTATGAAACAAACTACAGATTTTTTACAAATGAAACAAAACAATGAAAAAATTACGATGATTACTGCCTACGATTTTCCGTCAGCAAAATTGGCAGAACAAGCAGGAGTCGATATGATCTTAGTCGGGGATTCATTGGGAATGGTTATGTTAGGCTACGATTCTACGATTCAAGTAACACTTGAAGATATGATCCATCATACAAAGGCCGTTAAAAGAGGAGCAATTGATACCTTTATCGTATCTGATCTCCCATTTGCTACTTATCATAGTAGTAAAGAAGAAACAATAAGAAATGCAGCCAGACTTATGCAAGAAGGAGGTGCTCATGCAGTTAAACTTGAAGGTGCTGAAACCATTATTTTAGAACATATGAAAGCATTAAGAATTGCAGGAATACCAGTTGTTGCCCATATTGGTCTAACACCGCAATCTGTTACTGTTCTAGGTGGATATAAAGTTCAAGGGAAAACAGTAGAAACAGCACAAAAGTTAATGGATGATGCAAAAAAATGTGAAGAAGCAGGTGCTTTTGCAATCGTTTTAGAATGTGTTCCACGTCAATTAGCAAAGGAAATCACGGAACAATTATCTATCCCGGTTATTGGAATTGGAGCTGGTCCTGCTTGTGACGGGCAAGTGTTAGTCTATCATGATTTACTAGGGTATGGTGTAGATCGGCTTCCGAAATTTGTTAAACAATATGAAAATATCCAAATAAACATCGTTAATGGAATTCAAACATTTATTCATGAAGTGAAAAATGGCATTTTTCCAGATGAAAAAACAAGCTATTCAATGAAGGATGATGTCCTAGCTAGTTTATATGGGGGCATAAAATCATGATTCATGTGGTAGATACAGTTAATGACATGCAAAACATTTGTAATAAATTCATTCAATCTGGAGAAACGATAGGATTTGTACCAACGATGGGTTATTTACATGAAGGGCATTTATCCCTAATAAAAAAAGCTCGAGAAGAAAATTCAAAAGTGATTATAAGTATATTTGTCAATCCATTACAGTTTGGTCCTAATGAGGATTATGATACGTATCCAAGAGACTTTGATAGGGACAAAAAATTAGCAAACGAAGCTGGAGCAGATTATATTTTCCATCCAACGGTTAACGAAATGTACCCTGATGATATGACCGTTCAATTAACAGTAAAAAAAAGAACAAATGTATTATGTGGTAGAAATCGGAAAGGTCATTTTGATGGTGTGGCAACTATCTTATTAAAATTATTTTCCATTATTCGTCCAAACCGAGCATATTTTGGTTTAAAAGATGCACAACAAGTAGCGATTGTAGATGGATTAATTCGTGATTTCAACTTACCAATTACACTTTGTCCTGTGGAAACTGTTCGGGAACATGATGGACTGGCAAAAAGTTCTCGGAATGTCAATTTAACAACAGACGAAAGGTTGGAAGCTCCCTACCTTTACAAATCGTTACTTGAAGGGGAAAAGTTAATTCAAGCAGGTGAACGTAATCCAAATGTTGTGATTACAACTGTAAAAGAATATTTACAATCTCATATAAAGGGTTTCATTGAATATGTTGAAATTTATTCCTTTCCTTCATTACAACCATTAATCCGGTTAGAAGGAAAAATCATCATTGCACTTGCTGTGAAATATTCAAAGGCAAGATTAATCGACAACATTATTATTAAAATTTAAACTAGAACGCTATGGTAAGGTGAATCAAAATGTACCGAACAATGATGAAAGGTAAACTCCATCGTGCCCGAGTAACAGAAGCGAATTTAAATTATGTAGGTAGTATTACAATCGATGAAGATCTGTTAGATGCGGTGAATATGCTGCCAAATGAAAAAGTTCAAATCGTAAATAATAATAATGGTGCTCGCTTTGAAACATATATTATTCCAGGTAAACGCGGAAGTGGTGTGATTTGTTTAAACGGTGCTGCGGCGCGGCTTGTCCAGCCTGGAGATGTTATAATTATCATTTCTTATTGTCTGATAGCAGAAGAAAATGTGAGACGCCATAAACCAAAAATAGCCGTGTTAAATGAAGAAAATAAAATTATTGAAATGATAGAATCTGAACCTGAATCATGCACTATTCATTCATAATGAAATACACACGGAATCTTATTTCGACATTTAGTCAATCTCTATCTCCAATTGACTAAATGTCTTTTTTATGTTTATTATTTGTTTCTTTTCGTATGTGAAAAATTATGGTAAAGTTTTTTTAGTTATGGAAACATAAGTATATGATAAGTAATAAAGATATATCACATAATTATAGTGATTGAGATTTCATTTGTTCTTTTTGTTAAGAATTATGAGGTGTTTAATTTGAATAAATTCGTCATTGTTGATATTGAAACAACAGGGCATTCACCAAAAAAAGGCGATCGTATTATCCAGTTTGCAGGAGTTGTAATTGAAAAAGGAAAAATTGTTGATACATATACAACGTATATCAACCCTGAAGTACCTATATCGCCATTTATTACAGAATTAACTGGAATTGATAATGAACGGGTTGCAAAAGCACCGGTATTTCATGAGGTTGCAGAAGATATACTCAAGTTATTAGAAGGAGCATGTTTTGTTGCTCATAACGTTCATTTTGATTATACATTTTTACAAGAAGAATTAGAGTTAAACCATTTTCCACTCCTAGATTGTCCAGTTTTGGATACTGTTGAAATGACCAGAATATTTGAACCTACAATGGAAAGCTTAAAGCTGAGTGATATTGCATCTGTAGCAGGATTCGACCATGACAGGCCACATCAGGCAGATAGTGATGCTTATGTTACTGCTGAATGGTTTTTACATTTACTCGAGAAAGCAGGTACCTTTCCGAAAAGGACGATCAATCAATTACGTAAGTTTTCAAAAGGATTACGGACAAATCTATATGAAATATTAGATGAAATATACAAGAAAAAAATAGAGAACAAGGAATCGTTACCAGATCATTTAGACATATATAGAGGAATCGTTTTTAAAAAACAACATGTATTCGATAAAGCTAGACCGTCGATAAATAATAACAATCAAATATTAAAAATTGAAGACCTTGTAAAAAATCATACACTATCTTCGGAAGAGATGAGTTTAATAAAATATATTATAAAATGTTTAAATGATGGGGAATTGGCATTAGTTGAACCGGATATACACTATAATAAAGAATTATCATATTTAATTGCAGCTTCTTTTATATCTATAATCAAGAAAGAACCTGTAATCATTTCATTAGCGTCCGTAAGCAATCAGCAAATGATTACTGAAACAATCATGCCGAAATTAAAAGAAATATTACATGTCCCAATTCAAATACAGTTATTGAAAGGTAAAAAGCAATATTTAAATCTATGGAAGTTCGAAAAAGTATTGAAAGATGATAGTCAAAATTACGATGAAATTATTACAAAAATGCAGATGCTCGTTTGGCTTACGGAAACAAATACAGGAGATGTAAGTGAGATTAACTTGTCTAGTGCAGGTCTACAGTTTTTGGAAAAGCTATCTGAAATTCCGTTAACAGAAGCAGAAAAGGATAATCCATGGCTTAAACATGATTTCTATAAAAAAGCGTTGAGCAATGCTCGAGAAGCACAAGTAATTATTACGAATCATCATTTTTTAATGTCTCATCTGACGAATCCAAATTCACAAATGATCAATATAAACTATTGTATTATTGATGACGCACATCTTTTTGAAAAAAATGCGATTAAATATTTTGGGAAAAGATTAAGTTATTCTTCAGTAAAGTATTATTTAAACCAACTTGGGAATCCCGATCAATTAAAAATATTAGGTAGAATAGAAAGGTTAATACGAGATAAAGGCATCTTTGTCAAACATTCAACAGAATTGATTTACCAATATTATTTGGAATTATCAGCTAAAAGCGATGAATTTTTCTTATTATGTTATAACTATTTATTAAAATTGAAGAAAAACACAAATCAGGGTAAAATGAGTTGTCAATTCCATATTCGAGAAAATAACAGTCTTTTATATAGTTGGGAACGCGTTTATGATGCGTATAAAAATTTATATAATAGCCTTTTCGATCGTTTATCAGCATTAATTGATTTATATAAAGACTTTAACGATAATGAAAAACTTTTAGTAGAAGATTTTGCCTATATTCTTAACCAACTAACAATGTTTAAAGATATGCATGATGAATTTATAATGCAAATGGATCAACAACGAATTATTTTTGGAGAAGCGGACTTAAAAAGTGCGCAAACAAGTATGGTCATAAAAAGTCAATTTTTATCTATCCATGAACAATTGGCGAATTTCTATATGTCAAAAAAAGCAATTTTATTTATCTCGAATTCTTTAACCATTAAAAATTCATTTACCTTTATAAGCAAGCAATTAGGTCTTGAATCGTTTCCGTTTGTACAAAAACAATTTCAAACGCAACTGAATACGGAAACAGATGTTCATTTGTATGCGTTAAATGATATTCCAAACGTAGTCGATATATCAGAAGAAGAATATGTAGAAGTGATTAGTAATCATATCATTGCAATAGCTCAAACATTACAAGGGAGAATAATGATTTCCTTTAGTTCATATGAAATGTTAAAGGATACGTACAATTTAATAAAAGATAGTGAAACGTTAGAGGAATTTGTGTTACTTGCCCAAGGAGTAACCAGTGGTAGTATTCATCGACTTGCCAAACAATTTAATCGTTTTGAAAAAGCAATATTGTTCACCACAGCAACGCATATAGAAGGCCTACTAATTGAAGGTATAGTAGATGCATTAATTATCGCAAGATTACCTTTTACATCTCCTAATGATCCAGTATTTGCTAAGCAGTTTAAAGTAATTAAAAGTATGGGGAAAAGTCCATTTTACGAATTATCGTTACCGGATGCTGTCCTCCGCTTAAAACTAAGTTTAGTCAAATTTTTTAAATTAAAGTCAAAGGCAGGAAGTGTGATTATTTTTGATAAAAGAATCTATGCTACAAATTATGGTCATGCTTTTCTAGAATCCTTACCTGGTGTATCAATCAAAACAGTAAGCCTACAAAAACTATGTAAGCAATTAGAAAAAAATAAGGGTGAATTAGACCTTGATTAGACATTTATAAAGTTTTTTATTATATTGCCGAAAATATCTTATCCTTTTCTTTGATTTTTGATATAATATAGGGAAATTTTAGTAACTTCAAAACTAGACATATTATGATTTATCGGGATACCGATAACCAAAATTGGCTTTTCAGACTAAGGAATTCCTTTGGAAACTTTAAATCTTGTGTATAATTTTTTATATAAGAAAAGGTGTGTAATATGAAGAAACGTATACTCATTGGTATATTTTCATCGCTATTTTTAATCGTAATTGGACTAATCATTGTCTACTATTCGGCAACATCGTCGATAAAAAAAGGTGAAGAAGTAGCTGTTGAAAGGGCTAAAAAGGAAGCCAGTCTAGCAGAAGTAGATTCTGTTGATTGGTTCCATTATCTTGACGAATATTATGTGATTCAAGGAAAAAATAAAAAGGGTGAAAAGATCCATATTTGGGTTCCAGTAGATGAAAAAAAAGAAATGATCGTTAAAAAAGCGACTGAAGGTTTGTCTGAAAAAGAGGTAACCACTCTCATTCATAAGTTGGATAATTTTTCTTCTGATAAACGACCTAAAAATATCATTAGTATTAAGTTGGCCATCGTAGAAGATGCTCCAGCTTATGAAATTACGTATAAAGACCAAAAAAATCGGCACAGCATATTATATTTAGATTATTATAAAGGTGAATGGTATAGAGTTTATAATTTATAATTTAATATAATTTATTGTTAATGGTGAATTCCGGTGAGGAGGATTTTGAATTATGGATTTAGCGGAAAGAACAAAAACTTTAACTCCATCAGCTACTCTAGCTATTACTGCAAAAGCTAAAGAATTAAAAGCTCAAGGTGTTGACGTAATTGGATTAGGAGCAGGGGAACCTGATTTCAACACACCAGATCATATTATTGAGGCAGCCTATCATGCTTTACTTGAAGGAAAAACAAAATATACTGCAACAGGTGGATTAGAAGAATTAAAACAAGCCATTATAGATAAGTTATTAAAGGATCAAGGTTTAAAATATGATTCCTCAGAAATAATTGTTACAAATGGAGCAAAGCATGCACTTTACACTTTATTTCAAGCTCTATTAAATGATGGCGATGAAGTGATCATTCCTGCTCCTTATTGGGTAAGTTACACAGAGCAAGTCAAATTGGCGGGCGGAGTCCCTGTAATAATAGAAACCAATGAAACTACTGAATTTAAAATGACTGCCAGTCAATTAAAAGCGGCTATTACGAAGAAAACGAAAGCAATCATTATTAATTCACCATCCAATCCAACGGGTATGTGTTATTCAGAAAGTGAACTTCTTGAACTTGGCAATATTTGTTTACAACATAATCTTCTTATTGTTTCTGATGAAATATATGAGAAATTAGTTTATGATGGTCAAAAACATATTTCGATTGCTCAACTATCAGAAAGATTAAAACAACAGACAGTTATCATCAATGGACTATCTAAGGCGTATTCCATGACCGGCTGGAGAATAGGTTATGCTGTTGGTAACAAGGAATTAATTAAGCAAATGACGTCCATTGCTAGTCATAGCACGTCAAATCCGACTACACATAGTCAATATGGAGCAATTGCAGCTTTAAACGGTCCACAAGATGTAGTAGAAAAAATGCGAATTCAGTTTGAAAAACGTCTAGAAAAGTTCCATGAAGCTCTCGTTAATATTCCGGGTATTACATGTATAAAACCAAAGGGCGCATTTTATTTATTTCCTAATGTGAAAGAAGCGGCAACCTTATGTGGATATCATACAGTAGATGAGTTTGCAACGGCTCTATTAACAGAAGCTCATGTTGCGGTTGTACCTGGAACGGGTTTTGGTGCGCCTGATTGTATTCGCGTTTCTTATGCAACGAGTGAAGCGGAGTTAATAGAAGCAGCTAATCGAATAAAAAAATTTGTAGAAGAAAAAATGGAGCAATAAATGTAAAGGTCTGTCCTTTTAACATAGAAGTAACGTGTTAAAAAGGGCCGACCTTTTTCTTATATACGAATCAATTTAGTGACATCAAGAGATGTTTGAAAAAAACAAGGAAGATCCGTTGGTAAACATTGCTTGACACTTAATTGAACGTTATAATGAAAAAGGACTATTTACAGATATTGTTTTGGAGGGAATTTTGTGAAAACAACAATTGCGGAAGTAAAAAACTATGTAGGACAAGAAGTAACCATTGGTGCTTGGTTGGCTAATAAACGTTCTAGCGGTAAAATTGCTTTTCTACAACTTCGAGACGGTTCAGGATTTATTCAAGGAGTTGTTGTTAAAGCAGAAGTGTCTGAAGAAGTCTTTAAATTAGCTAAGTCCATTACGCAAGAATCTTCACTTTATGTAACTGGCATAGTCCGTGAAGATTCTCGTTCACCGTTTGGATATGAATTAGGTGTGACGAATATTGAATTAATTCACGAAGCCCATGATTATCCAATAACACCAAAAGAACATGGTACAGAATTTTTAATGGATCATCGTCACTTATGGCTACGTTCGAAAAAACAACATGCCAATATGAAAATCCGAAATGAAATTATTCGTGCAACTTATGAATTTTTCAATAAACAAGGCTTTATTAAAATTGACCCACCAATTTTGACAAGCAGTGCACCAGAAGGTACAACAGAACTTTTCCATACAAAATATTTTGATGAAGATGCATTCCTTTCCCAAAGTGGACAATTATATATGGAAGCTGCAGCCATGGCATTCGGAAAAGTGTTTTCATTTGGACCAACATTCCGTGCTGAAAAATCAAAAACCCGTCGTCATTTAATTGAGTTTTGGATGATTGAACCGGAAATGGCATTTACCTCTCATGAAGAAAGTTTAGAAATTCAAGAACAATATGTTTCTTATATTGTTCAATCAGTATTGGAAAATTGTGCATTAGAGTTAAAAACATTAGGTCGTGATATATCAAAATTAGAAAATGTAAAACCTCCTTTCCCTAGAATTACATACGATGAAGCGATTAAGTTTTTACAAGAACAAGGTTTTGAGGATATTAAGTGGGGCGATGATTTTGGGGCACCACATGAAACGGCAATCGCTAATTCATTTGATAAACCAGTATTTATCGTCAATTATCCAAAAGATATTAAACCGTTCTATATGCAACCACATCCAGAGCGCGATGATGTTGTCTTATGTGCAGATTTAATCGCTCCTGAAGGTTATGGTGAAATTATCGGTGGATCAGAACGGATACATGACTATGAGTTAATGAAATCAGCACTTGAAAAACACAACTTATCATTAGATGCATATGGCTGGTATTTAGATCTATGTAAGTATGGTGCGGTACCTCATTCCGGTTTTGGATTAGGATTAGAGCGGACCGTTGCATGGATTACTGGCACAGAACATGTAAGGGAAACTATTCCATTCCCTCGTCTATTAAACAGACTATGGCCATAATTGAAATAAAAGGGAGCTGCACTAGGCAGCTCCTTAATTATGTAAGAGAACATACAAATTTGATCTTCTCGATTATTCATCAAAACTAACAAAAAATGTATCCGGACCTGTTTGGATGAAACTTCCGCCTTTCGGTTCTATACTAGCCTTTAATGCTTTAAAATTTTTGACATTTATATTATCAAAGTAAATTTTTATTTCTCCATTTTTTATTGGTAAAATGTGATTTTCAACTGTATTATCTGTATAAATAATCCATAATTGATAGTCACGATTAATTAATTGTTCCAATCCCTTTACGTGTAACAGCATCTCTTTCGTGATCTCATTTACCCACACATGTCCATTAATTTGATCCTTATGATTTACTGGTTCAATTGATAGTTGTTTTGTATATTGTTGTTGATAATTTTCCTTTAAACTTTCATTATTCTGTTCCGTTAAGATATTCATTTGGTTGAGATCTGTACGAAATAATTTTACTGAAAATAAAATAAGCATCAAAATTGTCATACTCAAAACTAAAAATCGTGATTTTAAATTCCTAGTCTGACTATCTTTTTTCTGCATTTTTTCCCAACTATGCCAGATCCGCGAACTTAATGTATAAGAAGGATTTTTTGATTCATCTATGTTATGTAGCAGTAGATTTTGCCAATAATATAACCGCTCACGACACTTATCACAATGGTGTATATGTTTTTGTATCGATTCATATTCCTTTCCTATGACATTGTTCAGTAAATAATCAATTAATTTTTCTTCTAAAATATGTTGCTTAAATTTCACTTTTCTTTTCACCTCGTTTCGGTTCCAACCAATCTTTTAAAGTTTTTTGTTTGCGTAAATTATTTAACCCATAACGAATTAATGATTTCACGGAACCTAAAGGTTTTTGCATCGTTTTGGCAATTTCTCTATGAGTTTCTCCTCGAAAATAAGAACGAATAATGGCTTCCCGTTGTTCTACAGGTAAATATTTTAATGCATCAAGGACTAAGTTTTTCTCGAATAATCGGAGGAACTGTAAGTCTGCACCTTTAACCCTGCCTTTCTTGTCAATTAGCTGCTCAAGTCGGTTGACTAATAAAAGTTTATTTTTCCTTAGGCGGTCAATTGATCTACTTTTTGTTTTTACAGCTATCCAAGCTTCAACACTACCTTTTTTTTGGGAGTATTGATTTGCCTTTTGAAGAATTTCAAGAAAAACATCGTGACAAACATCTTCAGCTTCCGGTTGGTCGTGAAGAATAGAAAAAGCAATTTGGTATACGAAGGAAATATATTTTTCATAAAAGGTATGAAAGGCTGTACGAGAACCAGAAGCAATATTTTTTAATAATTGAATACTATCTTGTTCTTCCATTTTCAAGCCTCCTTATTATACCTATTTGTCTTTCTCTATTCATTAATGACGAGATACACGAGAGATAGTTACGAGCTTTATTTATTTATAATTTCATATTTATAAAATATAAAAACTTTCTACATAAGCAAATCTAAAAAAAGTTGTAATACGTATTCTTTATGAAACAAAAAAAGGGAGGTATTAGTAATGATAAAGAGATTTAAAAAAATTTTTACAATTATAGTATTGAGTTTTTTAATGTGTACTTCTCTTAATCCACATGGGACACAGGCCGTAGAAAATGTATTATTATTCACTCCTTATACTGGATTATCAGCTTCACCCGGAGAGACCATTGACTATAACGTTACTGTCATAAATAGTGGATCGACTATAAAAACGATGTCATTTTCGTTAGATGGATTACCTAAAGGTTGGAACTATCAACTATCAGCTAATGGTAGGGAGATTCAACAATTATCAGTAAAGGCAAATAGTGAGGAAACAATAAATCTAGCCGTGACAGTTCCAGGAGAAGTCAAACAAGACGATTATCGTTTTACATTAGTCGCAAAAGAAGGAAGTGGCAGTTCATCACTACAGTTTTTAGTTCATATAACCGAGGAGGGTACAACAGTATCTGATCTTTCAACTGAACAAGCAAATTTACAAGGTCATGCTGACTCACAATTTACATATACGGCAACAATACGTAATCGGACAGCTAGTCAAAAAAATTACGCTTTAAGTTCACAAGCCGGAGAAGGTTGGGGAGTTGTGTTCAAATCTGGTGCAGATTCAATCTCATCAATTGCGGTTGAGCCAAATGAATCAAAAGATATTACCATTGAAGTTACTCCACCAGAAAACATAAAAGAGGGTACTTATGAAATACCTATTCGTGCACAAGCAGGAGAGATAACTGCTGATTTAACATTAGAAGCTGTAATTACAGGTAGTTATGCTATGGAACTTACAACACCGGATGGTAATCTAAGTACCGATATTACTGCGGGAAAGGATAAAGTTATTGATTTAGTTGTTAAAAATACTGGCACGGCATCACTTGTTGATATTAACTTGTCAGCTCAAACACCACCAAATTGGGAAACAGAATTTGATAAAAATACCATTGCTCAACTCGAACCTGGAAAGTCAGAAACCATTAAGGTGACTGTAACGGCTTCAGAAGAAGCGATTGCTGGTGATTACGTTGTGACATTTTCAGCGTCTTCTGCGGAAACATCATCAGAAGCCACATTTCGCATTTCCGTTGAAACATCAACACTTTGGGGGATCGTTGCAGTATTGATCATTGCACTTGTAGTCGCAGGATTATATTACATTGTTAGAAAATATGGGAGGAGATGAAGTTGACAGAAGCTATAATTAAAATAGAAAATTTAACAAAGCAATATGATGATCAAATTGTTGTTGAGCAGTTATCTCTTTCCATAAAAAAAGGGGAAATCTTTGGATTGCTTGGGCCAAACGGTGCTGGCAAGACGACAACTATTCTTATGTTATTGGGATTAAGTGAGCCAACTGCAGGTAGAGTTTACGTATGTGGAATAGACTCTACCCGAAATCCGATAGAAGTAAAACAAAAGGTTGGTTATTTACCAGATGATGTGGGATTTTATTCAAATATGACAGGGTTAGAAAATCTAGTTTACACAGCTCGTTTAAATGGATTGGAAAAAAATGAAGCAGAGAAAAGGGCAAGATATTTATTAACAAAAGTAAACTTGATCGATGTTGCTCATAAAAAAGCAGGCAAATATTCTCGAGGAATGAGACAACGATTAGGTTTAGCAGATGTGCTGATAAAAAATCCCGAAGTGATCATTTTAGATGAGCCAACCTTAGGAATTGACCCTGAAGGAGTACGTGACATTTTACAATTAATAAAACAACTGAATAGAGAAGAACAGATTACAGTTTTGTTATCTTCTCATCATTTACATCAAGTACAGCAAATATGTGATCGTGTTGGTATTTTTGTCTCTGGTAAGCTGATAGCAGAGGGGAATATGGATACACTTGCCCGGAAATTATTTTTACAAGATACATTTACGATTCATGTTAAGTGTCATCCAATTTCTGAAAAGCTACGAGTAGCCGTAAAACAGTTACCATATGTAAACAAAATTGAAATTGAAGATGATACTATGATCATCTATAGTAAGGAAGATGTATCAGCACAAATTAGTCATATGGTTATAGAATTAGGATCACGTTTATATGAGATTCAAAAGAAAAATTTCGGTTTAGATGAAATTTATCACCGTTACTTTGAAGGGCGTGAAAGTGATGAGGTTAAACATCTTTAAACCTATTTTGCGCTTCGAAAGGTTGGACAAGAAGAACCATAATCGATCTGTATTTTCGGCAATTGTCCAAAAAGAGTTTGCTGACAATATTAGGAGCTGGCGCATTATGATTTTATTAGCCATTATTTTATTAACATGTATCGGCTCCCTTTATACTGCGGTCACATCCATTCAAGATGTGATTGACCAATTAAGTAAAGAATCGCAACAAATCGGTCAAGATCTGTATTTGTTTTTACAATTATTTACCGTTAGCGATGGAACACTTCCTTCATTTATTACATTTGTTGCATTTTTAAGTCCATTACTAGGGATTGCCCTTGGCTTTGATGCGATAAATATGGAAAGAAATAAGGGGACGTTATCGCGTATAATGGCACAACCAATTCCTCGAGACTTTGTCATAACTGGAAAATTTTTTGCTTCCCTTTTGTTATGTACAATTTTATTTCTTTCATTAGGATTATTAGTTACAGCTTTAGGTATATTAATATTAGGTATACCACCAACGTTTGAAGAGTTTTTACGAATCTTATTCTTTTTATTTATTTGCATCGTCTATATCGCTTTTTGGCTGAATTTAGGCATTTTATTCTCTGCGATCTTCAAACAAGCTGCAACATCAGCTCTATCATCAATAGCTATATGGTTATTTTTTAGTACTTTTTATTCAATGATTATCAATCTTTTATCAAAATCTTATTTAAACCCACATTCATTTACAACAGTAGAGGACGCAATGAATCGTTCAGAATTTATCTTAAACTTACTAAGACTTTCACCAAATTATCTATTTAATGAATCAATTACAACATTACTTTTCCCAACAGTGCGTAGTTTAGGGCCGTTGACTGTGGAACAAACGGTCGGTGCCGTAGCTAGTCCGTTACCATTAAGTCAAAGTTTACTATTGATCTGGCCCCAAATTACAGGTCTAATCGCAGCTACATTAATTTGTTTTGCTCTTGCTTATATCATCTTTATGAGACAAGAAATTCGTGCCCATTAGTATAAACGACGATTATGATAGGACCCGGTTGTTTATATAAGACATTCGGGTCTTTTTTTATGGAATATTAAATTCCTTCACAATTTAATACTATAATCAAAAAAATGCGTAATAATATTTAAAGAACGTGTGGCTTATCAGAGAAACTGATTCATGCTATACTTAATTTGAGGTGCTGAAAATGGACAAAAAAATGTTTCTTTCATGGATAGAAGAAGGGGTTGTACCAATTCCTTCTTTTTTATTCACTTATTATAAAAAAATTGGGTTAACTGATCTTGAATGTATGGTCCTGTTACATATTTATACTTTTATTAAAAAAGGAAATGATTTTCCAACACACGTTGAAATCGCAGAAAGAATGTGTATTTCGACTGAGAAGTGCGCTCAATTAATAGGTTCCCTCGTTCAAAGGGGGTATTTACAAATTATCAATGGCAAAACAGCTGATGACATATACTTTGAGAAGTATTCACTTCAACCTCTATGGAGCCGTTTATTGGACGAACATATTTTAAATGAAAAGGGCGAAATTCAAGCGCAAAAAAAAGAAGATGAAGGAAATGTCTTTACGATGTTTGAACAAGAATTCGCTCGTCCACTTTCACCGATAGAAATTGAAACAATTACCATGTGGCTAGATAACGATCATCATGAGCCTAGTTTAATTAAGGCTGCCTTAAAAGAAGCTGTTATGTCAGGAAAGTTAAATTTCCGCTATATTGACCGTATTTTATTTGAGTGGAAGAAAAATGGTATTAAAACCGTTGAGCAAGCACAAGAACATGGTAGAAAGTTTCGCATACACCAACAACAAAAAAGGAATTTAGATGAACCGAGAAAAAGGACCGATTCTATACCATTTTATAACTGGTTAGAAAATTAAAAGGGAGAAGAGATATGCTTACAAAAAAAGAAATTCGCTACTGTTTAGATGAAATAGCACGGATGTTCCCAAATGCCCAATGTGAGTTAAATCATCGTAATCCTTTTGAATTACTAATTGCTGTTGTTTTGTCAGCACAATGTACAGATGTGTTAGTCAATAAAGTCACGAAAACATTATTTGAAAAGTATAAAACACCAGAAGACTATCTACGTGTTCCATTAGAAGAATTGCAACAAGATATTCGATCCATCGGACTATGGAGAAATAAATCAAAAAATATCCAAAAGCTTTGTCAAATATTAATTGAAAAATATGATGGTGAAGTACCGGCTGATCGTGACTTACTTATGCAACTTCCCGGAGTTGGTAGGAAAACAGCAAACGTTGTTGCATCTGTAGCTTTCGGTATACCTGCTATTGCTGTAGATACTCATGTGGAAAGAGTGAGTAAGAGATTAGGTATATGTCGATGGAAGGACACCGTTTTGGAAGTAGAAGAAACTTTAATGAAAAAAGTACCGAAGGATGAATGGGGGATTACACATCACCGTCTTATTTTCTTTGGAAGATATCATTGTAAGGCCCAACGGCCAAACTGTTTAGAATGTCCATTACTATCGCTTTGCAGAGAAGGAAAAAAACGAACGAAAGGTCTTGAATTATCAAATGAAAAAGAGTGATCCATTATATCATCCATTGTTTTTCATAGATACAGAGGAGCCAAAGGATTTTTTTCCTGATGAAAATGTTTATTATAAATCAAGTGACATGAAACATCGGTTATACCCGTGGAACACCCCAGACGAATCGGTAAAAGATTTAATAAGTCAATGGCATGATCTTAATTCGATCATTTGTCATAATTTTAAACAAAGACAAAAGGATATGATACAAAGAAAGATGGTAAAAGCGCTAAGTTTATTTATGAAACTTCTTTTTTGGTCAAATGGATCTCCTGTAACCCTAAACAATTTAAAAAAAGATTTAGGGAATTTATCCATTAAACCAATAAATATCGTTGATCGTCTTTCTTTCATTATGGAAAAACCTTCCCTATATCCGTCATTTTTACAATTGTCCGAGTTATTTGTTGAACAACATAAAGCATATTATCGCAATAAAGTGATGGTTGCAAAAAAAGAGTGAATCGAGTTTATTCGATTCACTCTTTAATATTAGATAGATTTAATTGATCTATTCTCCAGATTCATCATCATTCGGATTATCGCCTACATTATCTTGATCATCCTTATTTTCGGTTTCTGGTGTGTCCGCATTGTTTTTTTCTTTTCCACGTGGTTTTTCATTTCCACCGTCTTGACCATTTCCATTCCCTTGATTATTTTTATTCTCACTTTGCTCGTCACTTTGATCTCTTTCGTTTCCTTCGTCCGATTCATTTGCGTCATGATCATCTTCATTATTTTCGTTTCCACTTTCTTGATCAATTTCATCATTCGAATTATCATCTGGTTGTTCCTCTTCATCAGGTTCTTCAACAAAAGTAGAAAGATCTAGAGAAACACTAGCAGGATCACTCTTATTCCCATCTTTTACAGCATAAACGGTAAATGTATATTTTAAACCAGGAACGACATTTTCAACTTTCAGTCCATTTTTCTTCGTTGTACTTATCAATTCTTCAGCTGAACCATCGATCGACACATAAACCTCGAATGATACGCCTTTTATATTTGAATTGAAATTCCAATTTAATGTTGCCTTTTGTGCATTTTCATTGTAATCCGCACTTAAATTCGTAACAGCCGGTAATTTATCGTATTTTGTTGATACCTCTGTCGGTTCTGTTCCTTTTACAAAATATTCATAGTAAATTTCACTACTTGGTGTAAATTGACTTGCTTTTTTCGGTGGATTAGAACCTTTTTCTATGGCAACTTTAACAACACTATCTGGTTGCTTAAAATCTGGTGTATCAATACCATCATGTACATAGGTCATTAACTTTTTAAATAATGTCATAGCGATACGCGTTTCTGGAGAATATAATGCTTTGCTACGATCTGAATAACCGACCCAAATGGCAGCAGTATAATTTGTCGAATATCCACCAAACCATGAATCTGGCACACCACCTTGTTTAATACCCCATCTTTGTTTATCTTCCTCTGAATAGTTAGAGGTTCCGGTTTTACCTGCAATCGGCACACCAGGTACTTGGGCTCTTGTACCGGTTCCACTTGTTACAACGTCTTTTAACATGTCAGTAATGAGGAATGCTGTATAATCTTGCATCACTCTTTTTGATTTAGGAGACATATCAATTTCTCTTCCATCAGGAAGAACAACTTTTCTTACTGCATGTGGTTCATTATAAATACCGTCATTACCAAAGGCGGCATATGCTCCTGCTAAGTGGATTGGCGCAATACCATTTTCCATGCCACCTAACGCATATGATTCTCCAACGTATTCATCCTTGTTTAAAGGAATGCCAAGATTTCTTGCGAACTGTTCAACATTATCTTTTCCAGCCTCTTGAAATGCTTTTACAGCTGGAACGTTCCTGGACCATTGTAAATGATAACGCATCGTTTGATTACCCGTATATTGTCCATCATGGTTGCGAATAGTTGTATCTGTCCCTGAATACTTGTACGGTTCATCATTTAAAATTTGTGCTGGAGACCATTTTAAATGTTCAATTGCTGGTCCATAGCCAAAAATAGGCTTCGCCGTTGATCCAGGATGTCTTGTATTATCGATAGCATAGTTAAATCCACGCTTGACGGTTTGTTTTCTTCCGCCACCTATAGCTCGAATTTCACCATTTTTCGTATCCGTTAAGATGACACCTGCTTGAATTTCATCATTCGAAAATCCGACAGAATCATCGTTGTTTAATAAGTCATATACCTTTTCTTGTGCACCTTTATCCATTGTTGTATATATTTCTAAACCATCCGTATATATATTAAAACCAAGTTCTCCTACTTCATCGATTACTTTATCAATAAAAGTATCGTAAGGTGTATTTTCCTTTTCATCTTCTTCTTTGGAAACTACAAGGTCAGAAACATCCACATTTTGGGCATCATTCATTTCTTTTTCGGTAATAAAGCCATGTTGATGCATTAATTTCAAGACTGTTTTCTTTCGGCCATTAGCTAAATCTGGATTTACTAAAGGGTTATATGCATTTGGTCTTTGTGGAAGTCCTGCGATAACTGCAGCTTCAGGTAATGTTAGTTCATCTAGCGATTTACCGAAATATTCTTCACTTGCCTTTTTAATCCCATACACATTTCTACCCATGTTGACTTTATTGACATACATTTCAAAAATTTCTTCTTTTGTAAAATGTTGTTCTAGCTGAATGGCTAACCAAGCCTCTTGAACTTTACGCTTCAATGTTTTTTCCTGTGATAAAAACGATAGTTTCACGACTTGCTGGGTTAAGGTTGATGCCCCTTGAGAACCAAATCCTTCAGTAATATTACTTAATACTGCCCCACCTAAACGTATAATATCAATACCGTTATGTTTAAAAAAGCGAACATCCTCAGTGGCTAATATTGCATTACGGACAAGTTCAGGTATTTCTTCATAACTAACTAAATCTCGTTTTTCTGTACCAAGTTCGACAATTGGTTCTTTATTCATATCATAAATCGTTGATGGAACAGAATCTTTTAAAGCAGCAGGGTCAAATTTTGGTGCATCGCTGATCCAGTAGGCAACAACACTAACACCAGCAATGAGACCAATAAATCCTAATACAAGTAGAGTCAGGAAAACACGCTTTGCTATCGTTTTCCATGATTTCTTCTCAGCAGCACTACTTTTTGTCCGATTTTTTCTTTGTTTTTCTTTTTCTCTTCTTTCTGTCCTAGATTTATATTGCTCTGACATAACGTATCTTCCTTTCATTCCAACTTTAATAGTGCGTCACTATATGATGGAATTTAAAAGTATTATTTGTTCATAATGTCTAATTTTATTATAAACGGAAAAAATAAAAAACGATTAGATAAAAATATTTTAAAATTTAGTAATATATTTGATCGACAATTTTTAAATAATCAATTCGAGGTTGAAAGCCAATTGGGATATGGTGTCCGTAATGATTGATTTCATCCTTCGCAATCGACTTTCTGCCTCCATTTTCCATACGCTCCCAAAATTTTAATAAGTACTTACCTTCTAGTAAAAATATTTCTTCAGTTGTAGAAAAGCGAATAATAACAAATGAAATTCCATCACATGCTAAAACTTGTTTAATATGGTTAATTTGATGAGCATGAAAGTTTTGTAAAGGAATTGAAGTTTTGCTTTTTGTTTCTTTTGCTTCAAAGTCTATATATTTTCCTTTATATACACCATTATAATCCGTTGTGGAAGGTGTTTTAAAATAAGCTTCTTTTATAACAGCTTTACTACGATGTGGATAATCAACGTTTACAATTTGTATCGGAGTTGGTTTTTTATGAATAACGGCTATTTGATTGGCTAAATAATATTCATTAGATTCATTTAAATCTTCCTCTAATGTCATACCACGATTTCCGTATTCATAATTTTTCAGTCTTTTTTCGGCTTTATAAGGTTTAAAAATTTTACCATTCGGATATCGAATTTCCATTTTTTCACCTCTTGCTAATACTGATCAGTAAATGAAGGAGTGCTATCCACGTGTTTGCGAAAATCGAGAATGAACATGATATTATACAGATTGTTAAAAGGAAAACAAATTTAGGCAACATAGATAATATATCACGAACAAAACACTATGAAATATTTTATTTTGATTACAAAGAAATAAAATGGTCCTTGCTTGCCAGTCTAGTTTCCCGTAATGCTGGCTGGAATATGTGTGACCTAGAAGGTGATCGATTAGTTAAACTAATGTCTGTTGAATATCGCCGAACCTTGTTTTCCATGTATGAACGAGCGAATTGGCTCATTTTTAACGATGCTTATCCACAATTATTAATCTATCATTATTCTACGAAATATAATAAGCCTTTGTTTCATTTATTACGATATTTTCGTATTTCAGAATTTATGATAGATGAATGGCAAACATTTTGGAAAGATCGGGATGAAACGAGACTACTTTACGCCTTAATTATTAATGAACAAAATCTAATTCAAAAACCGATTATAGCCAATACAGTTTATCATAAAAGAATTTTTAATTCACTCCCTTATCGACTTCAAGAAAAACTTCATTTTAATGTCATATTATTTCCAACGTTATCTGGTAAAATTTACGGTGCATCGATGAAAAAGTTTCAAAATGTTCATGTGCGAATTGAATTTGGCAAACAATTATCATGGATCTTATTTGATTCGGGCTATCTCCAAGAATTTATACATTTTATAAAAAAAACCGTTCATACAGGATCTCGTTATGATTATGAAAAATATTTTAGCGAAAAAATGAGAAGGGATACTCCGTATTTACGGTTTACATATCCTATTATAGAACATGTTCCTGAAATTGGACCTTCATGGGATCAACAAAAAAAAGTCAAACGAAGTTGGTTTCATTCACCAAAAATAAAAGATGATATTGAAATTACGAACTGGTATAAAAAGAAATTAATTGAGATGTCGCTATTAAAAAACTTGCAGGAATGGATTCAGTTAAATCAATAAGAAAGAGCAGGGGGTCCTGCTCATCATGATTAAGTCGATGGTCGATTTGGTCCTTCTAGTTTTGGATTACCTTCTCCAGCTTTTGTATAGGCACGATTTTCTTTTTCAGCACCACGATTTTTGTTTTTCTTTTTAGCCACATTTCCACCTCCTAACATTTCATAGTATGAACAAAATAACCATTATCATTCTTCGACAAACCATGGGGATTCTATGTCAAATAACCACTCTCTTTAGCGAATCTCAACTAGTTTTGTCAGGGGGCAGGAAGATTTTTGTTTAAAGAGAATTAAGTATTTAATTGAGATGACAGGGGGGATCATGGTGAAAAGTAATTCTACTATTATGAAGATACAAGAGGTATTAAATCAATTAAGTAATCTTCAAAGGGAAGTCGAATTACTAGAAAAGAAATTGGATCAAGCTGTTTATGCAAAGCGAAATAAGATCGTAGATGAACATCAGATGATGATTAATAAACTAGAAAATGATTTTGGAGAATTTTTTGAAACATATATGGTAGAAAACAAGTCATTACAAGAACATAATTATTTTAAAAGAAAAGTAGTTTAAGTAGTTTTTTATTAGAGGTCCACCTAAAAGTAAGTTATAATAGTTTTGAGGTGACAACGAGATGGAACATAAAGAACATAAAATAATGAAGACCAAAACCATAAAGTTGAAAAATTACCTAAAGCAAATAAATTCCAATTATGAAAATGTCCGTTCGACCGGTGAGCAAAAAGATTTCTATACTGTCATCCAGCCATTCGTAGACGAAGTATACGAATTTACAGACGAATGGGTAGAATATGCAAAAAATTGGATTCACAAATACAAACCGAAAAACTTAGTTGTACAACAAGTTGAATCAGCTTTCGAAAATATAAGAGAGATTTGTGCTCAATCTTTTTTTGCAAAAACGAGTTATCGTAGGTTTAAACATACTTTCCATTCCATTAATTACACATTAGAAAAGCTTTTGACGGAAATTAGCAAAAAAGAAGCCGACTAAATTCACATTTCAATATAATATCACATACTATAATGGGGAAAAGTAGGGAGGCTTGCAGTATGTATGTTAATCCGAACAAATTGTCCTACCATTATATCCCTAGACATATACCACCATATATGCAACATCAATACCCATTCCAAGTGATGCCCATAAATCATGAATATATGAATTCGTTTACAAACCAAACCATGATGCAAAGTTTAACGCCAATGTTTAATGTGGGTTTTCAAGAAACACTTCATCGTCCACCTAATCATTCATATCCTATCCAATCTTTGCTCGAAAATCCGATAGACCCTTTATATGATTTTCAACAGATAATTCCATACGAAATAAACCAGCATCTATCTGAATGGCCTATAAATATGCCTGATAATCAAAAATCAAAAATGGAGACAAATGGAATACTAAAATATTTTAAAACACAAGATGGAACTGTTGATTTAAACAAAATGTTTTCAACCGCTGGCCAATTAATAGGAACATTAAATCAATTACAAGCGTTTATCAAAGGTTTGAAGTTTATGTTTAAATCATAATAATGGGGCATACCTGTAAAGTATTATTAAAGGCATGCCCTGTTATTTTTTATTCAATTTCAATCATCTTACCTTTTCTTTTAGGTACGATTACCGTTAATAGTCCATCACGATAAGTTGCTTTTGTTTGTTTTTCTAAAACTGGTTGATAAAATGGTATCGTGCGGCTGACTTGTGTGTAGGATTGTTTATTATGTGTTGTTTGTGTTTTGTCATTTTCTATTGTTTCCATTTCTGTCTGTTTTACGGTAATGGTTAATCGATTGATCATTGTATGAATATGAATTTGATTTTTACGGACACCAGGTAACTCTGCATAGACGATATACTTATCCTCTTCTTCTTGAACTTTTACTTTAAATCGAGGTTTAAAGTATGTGTGTTGGAATAATTCATCAATACTTTCTAATAAATTTCTAAATGGACGTTCTTGGAAAAGTGGTGCAAAGTTAAACCATTCCTTTATAGGATCTTCTGGAAGATTTGATTTTCGAGAGTTTTCATTTGCCAAATAACATCCACCTCTTTACACAATATTTTTTGCTATAATATATGAACAAAAATAATGTATGTGAATAAGTGATAAATCACATTGTATTTATTTTGAGGGTAGAACAAATATTCGTTATAATAGTCCTTGACAAATACGTTTTTCATTTTAGTTGTGTTGAATTTTTAAAGAATAAACAAAGCTTTTTATAAAGCTCATGATTTTCATGAAGATAAATTTAAAAAACGAAGTATAGAATTAAAGGTGAAAAAATGCTTGGAAAACGCAATTTACAAGAAATGATAGGTTGGATGAAATCAAATAAAAATATAAGTGAAAATATAACACATTGGGAGACCATTGAAGGAAAGGAAGCCAATTTTGTTACTTTTCCTGACAATCTTCATCCTAAATTAAAAAAAGCATTAATAAAAAGAGGTATTACCTCTTTATATAGCCATCAACGAGAGGCTTTTGAATTGGCTATGAACGGTATGAATTTTACGGCGGTTACACCGACAGCCAGTGGAAAGACATTATGTTACAATTTACCTGTCTTACAATCGATTCTAGAAAATAGTGAGACTAGGGCTCTTTACCTATTTCCTACAAAAGCCTTAAGTTATGACCAAAAAAGTGAGATAAATGAACTTATTGATACAGCAGAAATTAATGTGAAATGTTATACATATGATGGGGATACACCTGCAAATGTTCGTCAAAAGGTAAGAAAAGCAGGTTCAATTGTTATTACAAATCCAGACATGTTGCATTCGGGTATATTACCTCACCATACAAAATGGGTATCGTTATTTGAAAATCTTAAATTTGTCATTATCGATGAATTACATATTTACAGAGGAGTTTTTGGTAGTCATACTGCAAATGTTATTCGACGATTAAAGAGAATTTGTCAATTCTATGGTAGTAATCCTATATTTATTTCTACATCAGCTACAATTGCTAATCCAAAGGAGTTGGCGGAATCGATTACAGGTGAACATACAAAACTTATTGACAAAAATGGTGCTCCAAGTGGAACAAAACATTTTGTGTTTTATAATCCACCCATTGTAAATAAATCATTAAATATACGAAGAAGTGCTACATTAGAGGTTCGCAAACTTGCCAGTGAATTTTTAAAAAATAAAATTCAAACGATTATCTTTGCAAGAAGTCGAGTTCGGGTGGAAATTATTTTAACGTATTTGCAAGCATTGATTAAAGATAAGATTGGTGCGGCCGGCATCCGCGGATATCGTGGCGGATATTTACCAACGGAGCGGAGAGAAATTGAAAAAGGATTGCGTAATGGTGAAATATATGGCGTTGTGTCAACGAACGCTTTAGAACTAGGTGTAGATATAGGTCAACTACAAGTATGTATTATGACCGGTTATCCTGGGACAATCGCAAGTGCTTGGCAGCAGGCTGGGCGAGCCGGAAGAAGAAATGGAGAAGCATTAATTTTGTATGTTGCAAGTTCAACCCCTCTTGACCAATATATCATTAACCATCCGGAATTCTTTTTTAAACAATCTCCAGAAGTTGCACGAATCAATCCGAACAATTTAATTATTCTTGTTGATCATATTAAATGTGCAGCTTACGAATTGCCATTTAAAAAAGGGGAAACCTTTGGCGGGATAGATGTTGAAGATATTCTTGATTACTTGTTAGATCAAAAAGTACTTGTTTATAGTAAAAATAAATACCATTGGATGAGTGATTCCTTTCCGGCCCATAACATAAGTCTTCGTTCTGCATCACAAGAAAATGTTGTTATTATTGATCAGACTGATATTGCTAATGTAAAAGTGATTGGTGAGATGGATACATTTAGTGCAATGACACTACTCCATGATGAAGCGATTTATCTTCATCAAGGAACACAATATCAGGTGGAAAATTTAGACTGGGAAGAGAAAAAAGCCTATGTGAGAGAAGTTAAGGTTGATTATTATACAGATGCGAATCTTGCCGTTCAATTAAAAGTATTGGAAGTCGATAAAGAAGCAAGTTTCGAAAAAACTATTGTTCAGAATGGAGATGTTGCCGTCCAAGCAATGGCGACCATTTTTAAAAAAATTAAATTTGAAACTCATGAAAATATTGGATCAGGTCCAATACATTTACCTGAACAAATGTTACACACTACTGCAACTTGGATTTCTTTGAAAAATCAGCTCATGGCATTGGATGAAAAACGGATTGAAGAAGGCTTGATTGGTTTAACTCATGCATTAAAAAATATTGTCCCGATGTATGTAATGTGTGATCCGAAGGATGTATTTGTCGTTCCGCAAGTGAAAGCAAGTCACAATGACAAACCGACAATCTTTATATATGATCGCTATCCAGGTGGTGTTGGTTTAAGTGAAGGAATTTATTCAAAAATTAATGACATTTTATTAGAAACGAAAAATACGATCCAATCTTGTCCATGTGAGTCTGGTTGCCCATCTTGTATCGGAACCGATATACTGACAAAAACTGGAAAATCTGATGCTCTCCTTTTATTAGATTATTTTATTGAAGATGTTTAAGGGTGAGAATTTTGAAATTAAAAGCAAAACTAAAAATGTACGAGTCATATCTAACCCATGAAGAATCCAAAATTCAAACAGAAGCAACACAAAATATTGAGATTCCCCATTTAGAAAAATGGAATAGTTTTAATACTACTCCTTATTTTTTAGATGGTGCGTATTGTTTAATACGTGAAAAACGTTATCCGATTCATACAAAAAGAGGGAAATATTCCTTTTCTGACTTTTTTAACGCTGTTTCAGCTTGGCAAAACTCAGACGTCGATCACCCATTATCAACTAAGGGTTTTCAACCAACGGACTTATTTTTCTTTGATACGGAAACAACTGGGTTAGGTGGCGGAGTTGGGAATACTATTTTTTTACTCGGTTATGCTTATGTTAAAGATAATGAGATTATCGTAAAACAACATCTATTACCTGAGCCTGGGGGTGAAATCCCTTTATATGACAGTTTTTTAAAATCTATCGATTATACTACTCTCGTTACATATAATGGAAAAGCTTTCGATTGGCCACAAGTGAGAACACGACACACACTTATTCGTGAACATGTCCCAAAACTACCACAATTTGGTCATTTTGATTTATTACATGCAGCGCGCAGGCTTTGGAAGGGAAAATTAGAGTCCGTCAAATTATCGATGGTTGAAAAAGAAGTATTAGGGATTAAGAGGGAAGATGACATACCAGGATTTCTTGCACCAATGATCTATTTTGATTTTGTGGAAACAAAAAATGTCGACGGTATTATGAAAATAATGGAACATAATGAAGAAGATGTACTTTCATTAATTACTTTATATACCCATCTATCATTTCAGTTATTAGAGTTGGATCAAGAGCAGTCAAAGATCGAACAATTACAAGTTGGAAAATGGTACTCATCATTAAAACAAACAAGTCAGGCAATAAAAATTTATGAACAAGCGCTTGAAAATTTTGAAGGTAAAGAGGCGTGGCAAGCTAAATTTGATTTAGCTTTGCAATACAAGAAACAAAAACAAATTGAAAAAGCAATACCTCTTTGGGATGAGATTATAAAAAAAGGGAAAGGAACTGTTAAGGTTAACGCAACAATTGAAATGGCAAAATATCTTGAACATAAACAAAAAGATTTCTATATGGCTCTAGATATGGCTAAAGTTGGGCTTCATGAATTAAAAACGATACAAAAAATAAGTAATAAAATACCAGAAAAATTAGAACAAGACTTACAAAAACGAATACAACGTTTAAAACTAAAATTGTTAAAACAAAGACGTGTTAATCCCTATAGAAAATAATGACATTTGTAAAGCTTTTAAATGAACATAATTGTTATTTCCTAGGCAAGCGCATACTTCAACAAAAATTCTTATATTTTATTTTGTTTCGACAAAAATAGGGAAAAATCAAAAAAGTAATTGCGTTCTTAATATAATATCGTTACAATTATTTGTGTCTATCATCATACATTGAAAGTAGTGAGTAAGTTGCATCGTGCCTTATTATTCCTTTTTTTTACTTTAATCGTAACCGTTATGTTCGTATTTATCATTTTTCAAGATGAAATGCTTTTATTACTTTAGGAATCTTGGAAAAATAGGTGATTTCATTAGTACATGTATCCCCTATATATCATAGGTTATTAGTGTAGAAGCTGATTAATCATTGAAAGGGGAGAAAATGTATGCCTTCATTTTCATGCAATCAAATGCCACCGATGGGTGATCCAACAGGGATGATGCAAACAACAGGTTTTGGACCAGGTATGGGACCGACCCCAGGATTTGGCCCAGGATTCGGACCGGGACCAGGTCCAGTAACAACAGGACCGGTAAATATAGCTCCAGCAAACGTCACACCACCAATTGTATCGCCAACTCAACATTTTGTTAATACAAACCAATTTACTACCATTGTCCCTCATATTCATCCATCTCATACAACGACAGTAAATAAACACAAGTTTATCCATGAACATTATTGTCCACATACGGAATCCTGTGTAAATGAAGTAAGCCATCAACATGTCAATTGTGGCTGTCCACGTCCAATGAAACCATTTTGTGGTTGCTAAAGTTATAAAATAGTGGAATAAAATTTGGTCCTGTATCATAAATAGGTACAGGACTATAGATTTTTGAAAAGAAAAATAAATAATATATTATATGTATAATTCGTATTACTTTTTCGTAAAGTTGTTGTATAATATGGATTGCATCTGTGATATGTTGAACAGATGACCTATTACATAGGTAAGTAGACCTTGTATGTAAAATTGACAAAACTTTATATTTCTGGAAAAATACAAGTAATGAATTAGATCGGGGTGATAAATTTGTTATCCAATATTCAATTAACAGCAAAAGACATACTTGAAAAGGAATTTAAAACAAGTATGCGTGGTTACAATCAAGAAGAAGTGGATCAATATTTAGACATTATTATTAAAGATTATGAAATCTTTACAAAATACATAGAGGAACTTCAACTTGAAAACCAAAAATTAAAGAAACAATTAGAAGAAGCACGCAAACAACCTGTGCAACCAACAGGAGCAACGAATTTTGATATTTTAAAGCGGTTGAGTAATTTAGAAAAACATGTTTTTGGAAGTAAATTACAAGATTAATGTTACCATTGATTGAATAAATAACCATTGAAAGTTTTTTTTGCTTAGATTATACTAATATAGTGTCACCGTTAATAACGTTCGGGTAATCGCGGTACTGCATTGCAGTGCTGAGGAAAGTCCATGCTCGCACGGTGCTGAGATGCCCGTAGTGATCGTGCCTGGCGAAACAATAAGCCAGGGCAGTCTGGTTACGACTGGACTGACGGCAGGGAACGTACCTAAGTCCGTTTGGATATGGTGCTATTACCTTGAAAGTGCCACAGTGACGTAGCCTTGGAAGAAATGACAAGGGTGGAACGAGGTAAACCCCACGAGCGAGAAACCCAAATTATGGTAGGGGAACTTCCCCTGGGGAAATGAACCTAAGGGGGAGGCAAGAGATTCTCTTGCAGATAGATGATTACCACCGGAGTACGAGACGAGAGTCGCTGGTAGTACGAAGGTACAGAACATGGCTTATAGAACGTTATTAACGGATTCGAACGATAAGGAAGGCTGTCTCATAAATTACGGACTCTCCGTTATGAGACAGCCTTATTTTGTTTAAAATAAACATAATGGTTAAACGTAGAGGTGATGAGATGTCAAAATTTAAACTTTTAGCTACTGCAGCAATGGGGATTGAGTCTGTTGTTGCTAAAGAAGTTCGAAACTTAGGTTATGAATGTAAAGTAGACAACGGGAAAATTATATATAATGGTGATAGTCTTGCAATAGCAAGGAGTAACTTATGGCTTCGTACGGCTGATCGTATCAAAATTATTGTCGGAGAATTTAAGGCAAGAACCTTTGATGAACTCTTTGAAGGTACAAAAAAATTACCATGGGAACAATTTTTAAATGAACATAGCGAATTTCCTGTTTCAGGCAAATCGGTAAAGTCTACATTACATAGTGTGCCAGATTGTCAAGCCATTGTAAAAAAAGCAATTGTAGAACGGTTGAAGTCAAAATATAAGAGTGTAAGCTGGTTTGATGAAAAGGGACCAAAGGTTCCTATTGAAGTATCAATTTTGAAGGATAAGGTGACACTAACCATTGATACTAGTGGACCTGGTTTACATAAACGAGGATATCGAACTGCTCAAGGAGAAGCACCGTTAAAGGAAACATTAGCAGCAGCTTTAATTCTATTAACAAATTGGACACCTGATAAACCTTTTGTAGATCCTTTCTGTGGTTCTGGAACGATTCCGATAGAAGCAGCGCTGATAGGGCAAAATATCGCTCCAGGGTTTAATCGGGATTTTATATCTGAACAGTGGCATTGGATGAGTAAGTCTGTTTGGGATGAGGCACGAAATGAAGCGGAAGACTTGGCTAAATATGACCAAGAGTTAACCATTTTTGGCTCTGATATCGATCACAAAATGGTGGAGATTGCGAAGACAAATGCAATGGAGGCCGGACTAGTTGATTTAATTCAATTCAAACAAATGAGGGCAACGGACTTTCATACTAAATTAAAATATGGTGTACTCGTTAGTAATCCTCCTTATGGAGAAAGACTTAGCGAAAAAGAAGAAGTAGAAAAACTTTATCGAGAAATGGGACAAGTTTATGATCAATTAGATACCTGGTCAATCTATATTCTTACGTCCCATGAAAACTTTGAAAAATTATACGGTAAAAAAGCAACAAAAAAACGAAAATTATTTAATGGTTTTATTAAAACTGACTATTATCAATTTTGGGGACCGAGAAAACCGAAAGAAGTTATAAGTTAGATAAATAATTGGACTAATCATTCATTCATTTTACTAAGGACCAGATTACTTTTCAAATATATTTTGGGAAGTAATGGGTCTTTTTCTTTTATAAAATTTATCGTGAAAAAATGTATTCATTCGAACTTGTAAAATTTAGGAATATTTTATTTTTTCATGATTATAATATTTATTATCAAAAAGAAGAAAAGGGGTGGAATATGTATAAAGATAATCATATAGATTTTGATCGTATTTTTAAAGCATTGGAATCTGCATATGAAGAACTACAACAAGATCATTTGGCACAAGAGGCGATCCAATCTATAAAAGAAGCAGAGGAAAATGTCCACCAAGCATTAAATTTCAATTTATCCACTCCACTGTTCAGATCTAATAATTAGTAATGGGGCTGTCCAAAAATCATAAAGGATTTTTGATAGGAAAGTCGGCTACGATACTGCGGGAAACAAAGACCTCCGCAAACATGTTTCCACGTAAGGTGGTTTAGGTCCGTGCCACTGGTATTCGCTAATGTAGCTATCATTGACCACAAAATCAGACTTTATGGACAGCTCCTTCCTTATTTTTTTATTGTCTTTTCCCTTAGATGCTATAATTGTGAAACATTTCACTTTGTCCACCATCAAAATGCAAGACTTGGGACTTATTGGATATACATAAGTTTTAATAATTGTAAAAATTTACGACAATTCAAATTCAGGCTATAATAAGTTTATCAAATTTAAAGGGGGATATTAATGGCCACAATGACAAAACAATTAGAAACTGACTTTTTAAAATATGTAAAAAAAATAAAAGCATATGAAGAAGCGTTAAAATTAATGTATTGGGATCTTCGAACAGGAGCTCCGAAAAAAGGAGTCGAAGGACGTTCCGAAGTGATTGGGTTATTGTCATCTGAAGTTTATAAAATGGAAACTTCCGAAGAGATGGAATCTTTTTTGAATCAATTATTGGATGGAAAAAATAAGGATCAAATGTCTGAGATTGCTTTAAAAACTGCACTGGATTGTAAAAAAAGTTTTGAACGAATGAAAAAAATCCCGATAGATGAATACCAAGCTTATGTTACTTTACAAGCAAAGGCAGAATCTGTTTGGGAAGAAGCGAAAGAAAAGGCAGACTTTGACATGTTTCGTCCCTACTTAGAAGAACTTGTTGAGACAACAAAGCGTTTTATAGGTTACTGGGGTTATAAAGGAAATAAATATAATACTTTACTTGATATGTACGAACCAGGAATGACGGTTGAGAAATTAGATACTGTTTTTCGGGAAGTTCGTGACGGTATTGTTGGCTTATTACAAAAAATTGAGAAATCAAATAGCAAAGTCGACACATCTTTTATTAATTTTTATTTTCCAAAGGCAAAACAGGAAGCATTTAGTATCGAAATATTAAAACAGATGGGTTTTGATTTTAATGCAGGACGTCTAGACGAAACGGTCCACCCTTTTCAAATAACAATTAACCAAGGTGATACACGCATAACAAACAAATACGACGAACAGGATTTTCGTGTTGCTATCTTTGGCGTAATGCATGAAGGTGGTCATGCCCTTTATGAACAAAATATTTGTAAAGAACTTGCAGGGACAACTTTAGCTAGAGGTACATCAATGGGTATTCATGAATCACAATCATTGTTTAATGAAATTTTTATTGGTAGAAATAAACAATTTTGGAAGCGAAACTATGATTTATTGAAAAAATATACCAGTGGTCAATTAAATAATGTATCACTTAATGACTTTTATTTTGCTATTAATGAAGTACGGCCAAGTTTAATCCGAATTGAAGCTGATGAAGTAACGTATCCTTTACATATCATTATTCGTTATGAAATAGAGAAGGGCCTCTTTAACAATGAAATTGAAGTTCAAGATTTGCCTATGATATGGAACGAGAAATACAAAGAATATTTAGGAGTCAAACCGGATCATGATGGTGTAGGTGTTCTTCAAGATGTACATTGGTCTAGTGGAAGTTTCGGTTATTTCCCATCATATGCGTTAGGTTATATTTATGCAGCACAATTTAAACATGCAATATTAAAAGATCTTCCAAATTTTGATGAAATTGTAGCTAATGGTGATCTCATTCAAATAAAGAGATGGTTTATTGAGAAAGTTCATCAATATGGTAAAATGAAAAAACCGTTAGAAATTTTACAGGAAGCTACAGGAGAAGACTTAAACGCTCGTTATTTAATAGACTATTTAAATGAAAAATATAGCAAAATATATCATTTCTAAATAAATAAAAAGGAATCTACATATGTCTTTTTTTATTTGTACAAGTAGATTCCTTTTGTAATGTTTTAGATAGATTTGTTTTGTGATTTGTCTATTGTTTTGATTTCATTATTAAATATTATTTTCAATATCCATTCGCAAATACGATTCGATAAGTCTAGTTTTAATTCTTTTGATAGAATGGCAAAAACTCTAATTTTTGATCAGACATTGAAAAGTTTGCTGGTTAATACTGAATTTATGGAACATCGTTTAAAAGAAAAAATAATTAGGGAAGAATGAGGGATTTCGTACTATTTTTAAGT
>SMEK01000013.1_pt1 | contig 71245 bp, 59 predicted proteins | sample 2456371 | NCBI WGS metagenome assembly SMEK01 (sample SAMN10132590, study PRJNA489261) | soil metagenome | isolation source: day1 antibiotic-loamy sand soil ammended with composted manure from dairy... | place: USA | collected 2015-04-01
GCTGCCCGAACTCCCCGCTATTGGGCGGACTGCTGTTCATGACGCGCTACCGTTCGATTGTTCAACGAATCCCCCCCGGAACAGTAGAAGCGAATATGGCAAAATTGGCGTGGCGAGGCTCTTTGGCCTCTGCCGTCAGCCATTGTAACGCTGGAACACGAGCGACGCGTTGGTGCCCCCGAAGCCGAAGGAATTGGACAGGGCCACGTCGATCTTTCGCGCCCGCGGCTTGTGGGGCACCAGGTCGATGGCCGTCTCCCGCTCGGGATTGTCCAGATTGATGGTGGCTGGCGCGATGTTGTCGCGGATCGCAAGGATGGAGAAGATCGCTTCCGCCGCACCTGCTGCACCGAGCAGATGGCCGATCGACGACTTTGTCGAGGACATGGAGATCTTCTCCGCCGCATCGCCGACAAGACGCTCGACGGCGCCGAGCTCGATCGTGTCGGCCATGGTGGAGGTACCGTGGGCGTTGATGTAGTCGACGTCCGCAGGGGAGAGTCCGGCGCGCTTCAACGCGGCAGTCATGCAGCGGAATGCCCCGTCCCCGTCCTCCGCCGGAGCGGTGATGTGGTAGGCGTCACCCGTCAGGCCGTAGCCGACAACTTCGGCGTAAATCTTCGCCCCGCGCGCCTTGGCGTGCTCCAGTTCTTCCAGGACCACTACGCCCGCGCCTTCGCCCATCACAAAGCCGTCCCGATCGCGGTCATAAGGCCGTGACGCCTTTTCCGGTGTCTCGTTGCGTTCGGTCGAGAGCGCGCGGCAGGCAGCGAAGCCGGCAAGCGAAAGCCGGGTCACCGGCGCTTCAGCGCCGCCTGCAACCATCACGTCGGCATCGCCGAACTGGATCAGCCTTGCGGCATCGCCGATCGCATGAGCGCCCGTGGAGCAGGCAGTAACGACCGCATGGTTCGGCCCCTTCAGCCCATGGCGGATGGACACCTGGCCCGAAACCAGGTTGATGATGTTGCCTGGGATGAAGAAGGGCGTGATCCGGCGCGGCCCGCGCTCGTGGAGGACAAGCGCGTTTTCGGCGATGCCCTCGATGCCGCCAATACCGGAGCCGATCATCACGCCGGTGGCGCAGCGGTCGGCTTCGGTCTTGGGCTCCCATCCGGAATCTTTCAGGGCCTCATCCGCGGCGGCTATGCCGTAGAGAATGAAGTCGCCGACCTTGCGCAGTTCCTTCGGCTCCAGAACCGATTCGGCATTGAACGTGCCGCCGGTTCCGTCTCCCCGAGGAATGACATGCGCGATCTGGCAGGGCAGATCATCAACCTGGAAAGTGGAGACCCGGCGCGCGGCGCTGCGCCCGGTCAGCAATTGCTGCCAGCTATGCTCGAAGCCCATGCCGAAAGGCGAAAGGAGTCCGAGTCCGGTTACGACGACACGCCGCATCGTATGCCTGTTTCTGCTGACAGCCGTATGAACTGCGTCAGGCCGAAGCCTTGTCGATGTACTTAACGGCGTCGCCGACCGTCAGGATCGTCTCGGCGGCGTCATCCGGGATCTCGACGCCGAACTCTTCCTCGAACGCCATCACGAGTTCGACCGTGTCAAGGCTGTCCGCCCCCAGATCGTCGATGAAGCTCGCCTGTTCGGTAACCTTATCGGCATCCACCCCCAGATGCTCGATAACGATCTTCTTGACGCGCTCTGCGGTGTCACTCATTTGGGCATCCTCGTCTGATGTCTGTCTGTCTTCGTTAGCGGCCACGATGCCGCTAATCAAGCGCTAAAGATAGTCCTGTCACAATCACCACAGGACGTCCACGGCCACGGCCATGCCACCGTGTCGGGCGCCGCAATACACGAAAACCGGCCGCCGTCCAAGATGAAACGGCCTTTCTTTCCTGCGGTCATATCATCGCCATGCCGCCATTGACGTGGATTGTCTGGCCGGTGACATAGCCCGCCTCGTCCGAAACGAGCCACGCGACGGCGGCTGCAACCTCGTCTCCGGTTCCCATGCGTTTCATCGGGATGGCGCCCATGATCGCCTCCTTCTGCTTGTCGTTGAGCTTACCGGTCATGGCCGATTCGATGAAACCCGGCGCTACGCAATTGACGGTGATGTTGCGGGTCGCAATTTCCTGCGCGAGCGACTTGGAAAAGCCGATCATGCCGGCCTTGGATGCGCAGTAGTTGGTCTGCCCCGGATTGCCGGTAACGCCGACCACCGAGGTGATGTTGACGATGCGGCCGTGGCGGCGGCGCATCATGGGATGTGTCAGCTCCCGAGTCAGGCGAAAGACTGCCGTGAGATTGACTTCCAGCACTGAATCCCAGTCTTCATCCGACATGCGGACGAACAAGCCGTCCCTGGTGATGCCGGCGTTGTTGACCAGTATGTCGACGCCTTCGAGTTCGGCCTCCGCCTTCTGGCCGAGCGCCTTTACCGCTTCCCGGTCCGTAAGATCCGCAGGAAAAATCCTGACTCGATCGCCAAGATCACCCGCCAGCGCCTCGAGCCTCTCGACACGCGTTCCGTGCAGCCCCACAATTGCTCCCTGGGCGTGGAGGCATCGTGCGATGGCCTCGCCAATTCCTCCTGTTGCACCGGTGACAAGGGCCTTGCGGCCGGTCAGATCGAACATATTCGTCTCCTTGCGGGCCTGCACACTTGAGAGGCCGGGTAATCCAGCAGGTCAGGCAAAGGCCGACAGTGCAGCATCCACCTCTGCCGGTGTGCCAATGTTGGCAACGGCGATCTCGCGATTGATGCGGCGCGCCAGACCCGACAGCACCTTGCCTGCGCCTACCTCATAAAGCGTCGTAACGCCGTTCGCACCGAACCATTCCACCGTCTCACGCCAGCGCACCTGCCCCGTAACCTGTTCGACCAGCAGCGCCGCGATTGTTTCCGGATCAGTCGAGGGACTGACGGAAACGTTGGAAACGACGGGAACGACCGGGGCGTGCTTGCGCACGCCTGCCAACGCCTCGCGCATGGCCTCCGCCGCCGGCTGCATCAGCGCCGAATGGAACGGCGCAGAAACCTGAAGCATCAGCGCACGCCTGGCGCCCTTGTCACTGCAGATCCTGGCCGCACGCTCTACGGCTGCCTTGCTGCCCGAGATAACCAGTTGCCCGCCGCCATTGTCGTTCGCAATCTGGCAGACCGCACCTTGTGCAGCTTCGGCGCAGGCGGCTTCGACCTGATCCTGCTCAAGGCCAATGATGGCTGCCATGGCGCCTTCGCCCACCGGCACCGCGGACTGCATCGCGTTGCCGCGTATGCGCAGCAACCTTGCCGCATCTGCTATGGAGACGAAGCCTGCGGCAGCAAGCGCGGAATACTCGCCCAGCGAATGCCCCGCCACATAGCTGACCTTTCCCTCCAACGAGAAGCCGCGAGACTTCAAGGCTTCGACCGCCGCCAGCGATACGGCCATCAGGGCCGGCTGTGCATTCGCAGTCAGCGTAAGCTGATCCTCAGGCCCTTCCCAGATCAAGGCAGAAAGCCTTTCGCCCAAAGCCTCGTCCACTTCTTCAAAGACCCTGCGCGCCTCGGGAAAGGCTTCGGCCAATTCCTTGCCCATGCCGACGGACTGACTGCCTTGCCCTGGAAAGGTGAATGCCGTTGCCATTGCCTGTCCCATTTGAGGTTGCCGACTGCGTGTGACCCAAGCCGGACGGGCAAGTCAAGCCCGGACTGCGCAACGAAGGTCAGGTAGCTGTTCGCAAAGGCTTTTTTTCGATCACGGTCGGTTACCGGCGAACATCAATATTTTGCCAGCTTCCCGCAATTTTGCCGCAACCTTCCGCTTGTTCGTGACATTTACATGACGGTTGCATGACAGTTGTCATGTCAAAGGGCTGGGAGTGAAAATGAAACGAAACGTCGAGGTTCAGGCGGCAGGTTCCGCGAGCCCGGCAGGAAATGCCGGCGCCCCGGCACTTGCGGAAGGAGTTCGCTATCTTGGCGTAACTCTATTTTCTGCTGCGACCCTCGTTTTCCTCATCGAACTGATATTCCGCGGAAATATCGGCGCAACGATCGGCTTCTTCCTCCAGCCTTTCCGGCCGGGCTGGACCACCATCCTTCTTTTCACGCTGATTCTCGCCGGTCTCGATGCGATACTCGGGCGCAAGTACCAGGCCCTGATCGTCGTAGCACCCTTAACCTTGGCCCTGGCCTTCATCGGTCACCAGAAGTCGCGTTATCTGGGGGACCCGCTTTACCCCACCGATTTCCTCTATGCGCGCCAGATCGTTGACCTCATGCCGCTCCTGGTTCGTGAGCGGCCCGGCACGGCTATTGCGATGTTTGCCGGCCTGCTGGCTGGCATCTCCCTTATTGCCTATTCGTGGCGCCTGTGGCGCCGGCGAATGCCGCGCATCAGTTACAAGGGTAGGCTCGCGCGCCTGGCACTCAGCCTTCCGCTGCTCGCGTCTTTCGTCCCCATGATGGACTATGCAACCTTTTCCTGGACGCGGGACAGGCTCCAGATCATCCCGATGATGTGGGACCAGAAGGAAAACTACAATTCCAACGGCTTCGCCCTCGCCTTCGCCATGAATGTGCCGATGGCGAACGTCGCCGCACCTCACGGCTATTCGCAGAAAGCCATCGCCGCCATCGAAAAGCCTGCCGTCGTGACATCGGTGCCGGAGGAGAGGCCGGACATCATCGTGGTGATGAGCGAATCCTTCTGGGACCCGACGGAGTTGCCCGGCGTCACCATCACCCCAGACCCGTTGCCGACCGTACGGGCGCTGCGTTCGGGCTCGGTATTCTCGCCGGAGTTCGGTGGCATGACCGCGAATGTCGAATTTGAGGCATTGACCGGCTTCTCGAACGCCTTCCTGCCTGCCGGCAGCATTCCCTACCAGCAATATGTGAGAGCGCCGATACCATCGCTTGCCACTTTCCTGAGAAGCGAAGGGTATGAGGCGCGCGCAATCCATCCGGGGACCAACTGGTTCTGGAACCGCAGCAATGTCTATGCCGCTTTCGGCTTTGACGCCTTCCAGTCCGAGGAGACGCTGCCGCCCATGGCGAAACGCGGCCCGCTGGCGTCAGACACGGCCATGACAGACCAGATCATCCGCGAGGCCGAGGCAACGGACAGACCGTTCTTCTTCTTTGCCGTCAGCCTGCAGAACCACGGGCCATACGAACCCCGTCGCTACGGCACCTCCACCACGCACAGCGCAAGCAGTCCCATCGGCGAGTGGGCGCGGGCGTCCCTGGAGAGCTACGCCGAAGGCGTCTCGGATGCGGACAGAGAACTAAAACGGCTGATCGATTGGGCGCAGGCGCGCGAGCGGCCTACTGTCATCGCCTTTTTCGGGGATCATTTGCCGCCGCTTGGTCCGGTCTATGTCGAAACCGGCTTCCTGAAGGACAATGTTGCCCCACGCCGCGGGCCTCCCGACCAGATGCGGCTGCACCGCGAGACGCCGATGGTTATCTGGTCCAACCGCGACGGGCCGGTGAAGGAGCTGGGCTCCGTGAGCCCTGCATTCCTGCCCTATCACGTACTCAAGGTCGCCGGTATCACCCATCCTTATTACACCGGCTTCCTGGGAGACCTGCGGCAGCAGTTTTCCGTCGTCGACCGGCACATGCTTCTGAAGGCAGACGGAAATGCCGTCGCGGACTGGTTGAGGCAGAAGGAAGTCGAGCCCCTGTTGAGAAACTTCCGCTACCTGCAATACGACATGATGTTCGGCAAGAAATTCGGCGCCAGCGATTTCTTCCCCGAGACGGCAGCCGAGTCCGCACATACGAGTTGAGTCGGTTGCCCTGTCCGCCAAGGCTCCGCCTTGAAAGGGCGCACAGGCTGCATGCTCAGAACTTGCCGGTTTCGCGGAAAACCTCAAACGTGGCGCGTATATGATCGGCGACTGCCTTGACCGGTGCGCTGGCTTCGGGCGCAATCACCATGGCAAGGCTGTAATTGCCGATCTCGGGCAACCCGTCTTTCGGACCTAGTTCCACCATGTCGTCTCCGAGGAACGAACGCGGCAGCGGCGCAACCGCGAGATCGGCCATGATGGCCGCACGCTGGCCCGCCGTATGCGCGCTCATGTAGGCGACGCGGTAGTTGCGCCCTTCCCTTCCCAGCGCTTCCAGCGCCCCTGCACGCCAGGCGCAACCTTCTTCCCAAACCGACACCGGCATCGGGTCGCGCAGATGGGCGCATCCGCCCTTGGCCCCAGCCCAGACAATCGGCTCCGTCAGCAGAATCTCGGCACCGATAGCACTGGCCCTGTAGGAATTGGTCAGGAGCGTGATATCAAGCGCCCGGTCGTCCATGCGACGGCGCAGATTTGCGGATTGATCGATGGTCACGTCCACCGCAATCGACGGGTGGGTCTGGGCGAACCGTTTCAGCACATGAGGCAGGACACGCTCGCCGTAATCGTCCGGTGAGCCAAGGCGAACAACGCCAACAATGTCAGGAACGATGAACTTGGACACGGCCTCCCGGTTGATCGCCAGCAGGCGGCGGGCATAGCCAAGGAGCATCTCCCCGTCCGTCGTCAACGATACGGAGCGTGCATCCCGGGAAAAGACCGAACGGCCCAGAATATCCTCCAGCTTCTTGATCTGCATCGAAACCGCCGACGGCGTTCGGTAGACCGCCGCGGCGGCGGTCGTGAAGCTACCAGTCTCGGCGATGGCGACGAAGGTGCGCAGAACATCGAGATCCAGCAGGGGAAGCGGGTGGTTGAGCGGGGCGTTCATGGCTATACCACTTCAAAATTCCTGATTTAAAACATCATATCATTTCGTTTGTTTGAACGTCAACTCAGGCACATATTCCTCCTGTCAGAGTGGAGCAAGCAGATCGCCAGAGGCGAATGGCCCGCCCCGACAATCAGGAGAAAGACCATGTCACCGATGCTTTCGACTATCGGTCGCATCGCGACCGAATTTGCTGCCGTGCGCACGCGCTACCAGGCCGCCCGCCTCCGTTACGAGACCGAACGTGCGCTGAACGCCCTGCCGCCCGAAGTCCAGAAGGACATTGGCTGGCCCGAAGCCAGACACCATGTACGTTCCCCCCTGCATGGCGTGGGTCACTGGGCCGGCACCCCATGAAGATCGGGCGAGAATAGGCCTGCCGCGACCGAATGCGGCAGGCCTTGGCACTGGAGTTCATTCCCGGTCAGCCATGCAATGGTCGCATGACGTATATGACAAAGTTGCATGGCAAGTTGCATTTTCCATAACCCATTATAATTTCAACATTAATTTCCCTTCGAAAATAGGCGGAGCCAGAACGGGATGTCGCTTTTCAATCCAAGCGCTTCGCTTTCCTGATTTCATTTTGCACCGCAAAAGCCTAAATTAAGCCCATCAACGATTAGCCCCACTCCATAGCGCGAAGGCGAAGCGTCTGAGCAACCGAATGGAGTTGAACATGAAGCTCTTCAGCAAGCTGTTTGCGCGCCGAGAGTCAAATATGGCTACGGCGCTGGAACGTCAGCGGCTTTCCCGCACGATGCCCGGACAGACGGGTGCCGTTGCTGCAGCCCGTCTCGGCTTCGTAGCCTAAGGCAACCGAGTCCGCATCGCGGACACGCTTCAGCCGCCTCGACCCGTCGAGGCGGCTTTCGTTTGTTTTCGCACAGGCGCGTTTTGTGCGCTGCCGGTGACGCATTTGCGACATGTCGCAAATTTAATGATTATCCGTCCCCTACCCCATTGACAGAAAATGGTTTTCCTGCTGGCTATGCTGATAGCGACGTTCAGTTCGCGTCATTGAGCCTGCGGGGAGGATGCGGTGTCTTCTGGTAAGCAATCGATCAAACGGTCGTTTGTTTTCTTCCTTGTTCCTGATTTTACCATGGTTGCCTTTGCGACCGCCCTCGATCCGCTTCGGATTGCCAACCGCATGCTCGGCTACGAGGCCTACAAGTGGCGCCTCACCAGCATTGACGGCAATCCGGTTCGGGCGTCGAACGGCGTCGAATGCGCCGTGGATACGTCGCTCGACGAAGAACGCCGCCGCATGGCCGGTTCCGACCGCCCTTCCATGGCGATCGTGTGCAGCGGCATCAATGTAGAGAAATACAGCAACAGGTCAGTATTTGCCTGGCTGCGGGAGGAATACAACCGAGGCGTCGCCATAGGCGGCCTTTGCACCGGCGCCTATGTGCTGGCGAATGCGGGCCTGCTTTCGAACAAGCGGTGCGCCATTCACTGGGAAAACCTCCCGGGCTTTCAGGAGGCTTTCCCGAAGGCCAACGTCTTTGCCGACCTCTTCGAGGTCGACCAGAACATCTACACATGCGCCGGCGGTACAGCCGCACTTGACATGATGCTGAAGCTGATCGGCGACGATTTCGATGAGAACATCGTCAATCGTGTGTGCGAACAGGTATTGACCGACCGGGTGCGCAACCCCACGGATCGCCAGCGCCTGCCGCTGAGGGCACGACTTGGGGTGCAGAACTCCAAGGTGCTGACCATCATCGAACTGATGGAGGCAAACCTTGCCGAGCCGCTGTCGCTCTTGGAGATCGCCAATCGTGTCGATCTCTCGCGACGTCAGATCGAGCGACTCTTCCGCAGCGAAATGGGCCGCTCCCCTGCCCGTTACTACCTGGAGATCAGGCTCGATCGCGCCCGTCACCTGCTCATCCAGTCGTCGATGCCTGTGGTCGAAGTGGCTGTTGCCTGCGGCTTTGTGTCGGCCTCGCATTTCTCCAAGTGCTATCGCGAACTTTACAGCCGCTCTCCCCAGCAGGAGCGTATGGAACGCAAGCACCTCATTGCGGCTTGAGGTCTTCAACGCAGCAACGGCGAGCGGCCTCCGCTCGCCGTTCGCATGACCTGTCTCAGGTTCTCCCGACCACGGGCGATTCTGCGATGCTTTTCTCCCCGCAGGCCTGGAAGTTGCTCAGGCCAGGTCATCATGAGACTCAGCGGCTGTCGTCATACATCCAGCGCCGGTTCCACCACATCTTTTCCCCTACCATGCAGTCCACGGCAGGTTCGGCGGCGGCCATGATGACAGGCAGATCACTCGCTCCAGCGGCCTGAGAGTCCATATCGGCTCCCGCCAGTTCCAGGACCAGTTTGCGGCGAACAGCCTCGGGAAACTGTGGCCAGTCGTTAACCGGGATCATGAAGGCTCCAGGTCCGCCGATCACGCAATTCGCGTAGTAGCGGTCCAGTTCGGCCGTATCGAAGACGGAGGTAAAACCCCCTCGGGTCATGAGCGGCAGCCCGTTTATGGTGATGCCCTGCTCGGCGATCCTGTTACGGGCCTCCTCGACCGGCCCGCCCTGATTATTCGCGCCATCGCCGGAAATGTCTATGACGCGCCGGGCACCCTCGAACCCGCTTTCGGCAAACAGATCGCCTGAAAAATCCAGCGCTGCCGAGATCGACGTTCGCCGCGCGCTGGCCGGCGGCCGTGCCGAAATCTGGTCGACCACCCGTTCCGCATCAGCTCGGTTCGAAATTACCGTCCAGGGCACAACCACGCGCTGCATGGTCGAGCCAGCCCACTCGACATAGGTGATTGCAATCTTTCCATGCGAGCCATCGGCGATGGCCTGGAGAACAGTATCGTGCGTCAGCGCCTCTGCATAACCTCGCCGCTGGATTTCAAGCTCCCCCGGCGACATGGACAACGAGACGTCCACGGCAAGCACCAGCTCGACATCCACCGGCTCGGCCGCGCAAGCAGGATAGGCGCATGCCGCCAAGAGCACGCCTGACGCCACCCGCCATCCAAAACGGCGTCGATCGACCATGCCTCAGCATAGACCATTTTGACGCGGTGGAGAACGCCTTCGAAAGGCTGCCCCCCTTCGCTTCGCGCGTCGAGCCGGCCGACCCGCCGGCCTCAGCTTCGCGGCTTCAGGTTCTCCGGGTCATAGAGCGGCTTGTATCCAACCGCCGCCACCTCGACAGGGAAACGCTCGGCGAAATACTCCACCTCGAGCTTGCGCCCCTCCTGGCAATAGGACCATGGCAGATAGGCGAGCGCTATGTTCTTGCCGATGGTCGGCCCGTAGGCGACCGAGGTGGTGTAGGATCGGCGGCCCAGTTCATCCACGAGCACCTCTCCGGTGTCGGGGTCCAGAACCGGCATGTTGCCGACAGGATAGCGAGCCACCCCCTTTGAATCGGTGTTATCCGTCATCACAAGCGTGCAAAGCATGGCCGGCTGATGCGGGCGCGCCTTGTATTCGAGATGCTTTGCCTTGCCGCGGAAGTCAGCCTCCTTGACCTTGGGCCGCGCCAGATCCGCTTCAAACAGATTGTATTCGGTAAGCAGATCGGCGTTCTGCAGGCGCAGGCTTTTTTCCAGGCGGCGCGAATTGGCATAGGTTTCAACTCCGAACGCCATCACACCGGTCGAGCGCAGCGCATCCCATACTGCGAGCCCGTCCTCATAGCGCATATGCAGTTCCCAGCCCTGTTCGCCGACATAGGAAATGCGGAAGGCCATTACCTCCTTGCCGGCTATGCGGATCGTCCTTATCGCGGCGAAGGGGAAATTTTCCGGCGCCAGTCCCTGCGGATCCTCAACGACCTTCTGCAAGGTCACGCGTGCATTGGGCCCCCAGCAACCGATGGTGACATAATCCTCGGTGACATCCGTGATGGTTACGTCAAAGCCCTTATCCTCGGCCACGCGCTTCACATAGTGGAAGTCGCGGGGTCCCGCATCGGCTCCGTCCACTACCCGGCAACGGTCCGCCATGCGGAATACGGTAAGATCGGCTCGCACCATGCCCTCATCGTCGAGGAAGTGGGTATAGATGCCCTTGCCGATGTTGTTGTCGCCGCCGATCTTCGCCGCGCACAGCCATTCCATCAGCGCCACGTGGTCCGGGCCTGACACTTCGAACATGTAGAAATGCGACAGGTTGACGATGCCGCAGTCCTCGCTCATCGCCAGATGCTCGGCGTTCGAAACACGCCAGAAGTGCCGGTTGTCCCATTCGTTCTCTCGGACCGGTACGCGATTGCCGTATTTCTCCAGCAAATGCTCGTTTGCGGCGTATCCATGGGCGCGTTCCCAGCCGCCGAGTTCCATGAAGTAGCCGCCCAGTTCCTTCTCCCTCTCATAGAACGGAGAACGGCGGACGCTGCGGCCGGTGAGGTACGGCTCGCGCGGATGAACGGCCGGATTGTAGATCTTCTGGGCAGCCTCCCCACAGCGGCCGGCAATGTAATCTTCCTTGAGCTGGTGCGGGTAAAACCGCGAATAATCGATTCGCGCATGGTCGATATGGGTCCGGCCGTCCGTCATCCAGTCGGCAACGAGCTTGCCCATGCCAGGCGCATCCTTGACCCAGATTGCGACGGCATACCACAGCCCCCTGGCCTTCTGGCTCTCTCCGATCGACGGGCCTCCGTCGGCCGTGACCTGCAGCAGGCCGTTGAAGGAGCGCCGTTCGTCATACCCAAGCTCGCCAAGGATCGGAGTTAGCTCGATGGCCCGCTCCAGAGGCTCCAGTATCTGGTCCATCTCCAGATCGCGTTGCGACGGCGACAGGCGCGCCTGATCCTTTTCAAGCAGATCACGCGGATGGACGAGGCGCGGATTGGTTTCCTCGTAATAGCCCCACTCGATCATGCCCCCTTCCGATGTGCGGGGGTCTCCAGTGTCGCGCATATAGGCGGAGTTGCCCTGGTCACGGAGCAGCGGCCAACCGATTTCCTTTCCGGTTCCTGCGAATTCCGTGTAGGGCCCGAAGAAGGTGAGAGGATGATCCACCGGCATGACCGGCAGGTCCTCCCCGGCCATTTCGGCGATGAGACGCCCCCACAACCCGGCACAGACCACAACATGGTCCGCCTCGATGGTACCGCGATCCGTAACGACGCCGCGGATGCGGCCATTCTCGATCACCAATGACTTGGCCGGCGTATGGGCAAAGGCCTTCAGCTTGCCGGACTTCTCAGCCTCCTCGACAAGCTTGCCAGCAACCGTTTGCGAGCGCGGGACGACAAGGCCCGCATCGGGGTCCCACAAGCCGCCCTGAACGGCCGATTCCTCGATGAGGGGGAACTTCTCCTTTATTTCTTTCGGCCCGATCAACCGCGCCCGCGTTCCGAAAGCCCTGCCAGAGGTGACCTTTCGCCTGATTTCATCCATACGGGCATCGTCGCCGACCCGCGCCACTTCCAGCCCTCCGATGCGCTCGTAGTGGCCGAGCTTTTCGTAGAATTCGAGCGAGTACAGCGAAGTCCAGCACGACAGGAAGTCATGGCTGGTCATGTAGCAGAAGTCAGAGGCGTGAGCCGTCGAGCCGATATCGGTCGGAATGCCTGACTTGTCGATACCGACAATATCGTCCCACCCGCGCTCGATCAGATGATGTGCGACAGAGGCGCCGACGATACCGCCCAGCCCGATGATGACAACCTTCGCCTTTTTCGGAAACCCTGCCATGGCGCGCGACTCCGCATGATCTTGTGGCAAATGGCGGCCGCAAAGCAGCACCGCCGTCGATTGGCGCACAATATGCAGAGGCGGACGTTGACGCTACCGCCTGTTTGCGACACGCCCCGCCAGCGGCGCGACCAGTGTTGGGCTGAAACGACGGCGAGGCCGGATTGCCCGAATGGCGGGCTGCCACCAGCTTACTTGATCGTGGCGGTTCCGTTCGAAATAACCACCGTTTCGGCACCGGTCAGCGCTTCCAGGTCACCGTTCGGCAGGGTTATGAAGCAGCCGTTCAGGCAGAATTCCGTGGTCTCGCCCGCAGCGATCGACAGTTCGGATTTGCCGGCGCCTTCCGTCACGATCAGCGTGCGCGGCTCGTTGTCGTTATTGACGACGGTAGCGGCATGAATGCCCTGGGTTCCCGCAAACAGAACCGCCGCCGCTGCTACGTACTTCCACATAACGATTCCGGTGTTGCCACCGCCTCTATTTGGCGCCGGGCACCTTGCCCTTTGCAATCCATCTATAAGACATCGAAACTGAACCGCAACTGAATGGATTGCGCGTGGCTGCGCCCGGGATGGGCTGATCGTCAGTTCAGGCCGGATCGGGCTTGTGACTGCGGCGGCCTTTCGGAGCCTGGCGCGCCGCTGCAGCCGCGGCCTCGCGCTCGGCGAACTCCGCTTCGGTTCTGTCATCGTCCGTCGGCCAGGGGGCAGCCTTCTTTTCCACAACCGCTCTCGGCGTGGACGGAATCTCTATCCCTTCGCGGTCGAAGGCTTCAATGATGGCGAAACGAATATCGTTCTGGACCGAGCCGCCATTGAGAATGTCGGCAAGAAAAATGCGTATCTCGAATTCAAGCGCCGCGGGGCCAAAGTTAACGAACTGGACGGCAGGCTCCGGATTTTTCAACACCAGTGGGTGGCTTTGCGCAATCTCAAGCAGCACCTGATGGGCACGTCTTACATCGGTGCCATAGGCGACACCGACCTTGATTTCCACCCGGCCAAGCTTGTTGCGGTGCGTCCAGTTGCTGACAGCGCCATTGATAAGATTGGAATTGGGCAGGATGACGGTTTGTCGTTGAAAGGTCTCGATCTCGGTGGCCCGGACGCTGATCTTCCTGACCGTTCCGCTGACGTCGCCGGCGACGATCCAGTCTCCGACCTTGAACGGCCGTTCGGCCAGCAGGATGAGCCCTGAAACGAAGTTGGACACGACATTCTGCAGGCCGAAGCCGATGCCGAGGGAAAGCGCGCCTGCAACCAGCGCCAGGCTCGACAAGTCAATTCCCGCTGCCGAAACCCCGACCAAGGCCGCGACGGCGACGCCGGCATAGCCCACGACAAGCCGAATCGAGTTGCGAACGCCTGCGTCGACCCGGCCTCGGGCCATTACCGAGCCATCCAGCCACCCCTGAAACCAGCGCGTTAGGAAGTAGCCAAGCGCGAAGACCGCAAGACCAGTGAGAATGCCGGTGATGGAAATCGTTACGTTGCCGATGGTCACGCCCGTGGCGAGCCTGTATCCCCAGGCCTGTATGTCGCCGGGCTGGAATCCCCACATCAACAGGATGAGGGGAAGGAAGACGACAACAATGAGAATGTTGAGGGCGATACTGACGACAAGGCCGAGCTGGTCGAGCGTGGTCTCTTCCAGCGAAGAGTTGGCGTTGAGCCAACGCCCGAGGGAAGAATTGCCAAAACCGCCCTCCGCGCCGATCGCCCGGGCAGCCAGAAGCCCGATATAGGCAAGAATCAGGATCGTGCCCGTAACCACCACCTGCAGGGACACGAAAAGCGCCAAACCGATATAACCCAGCAGCGCCGCAACTATCATGAAGCCGCCTAGAACATAGACGCTGCACCTGAGCCAGATTGGCCAGCGCCGCCATTCGCCGGTTGCCGTCCGAAAAGGCCGGAGCGACCCCATGAGGATGAGGAGGATGCCCACGATGATGGTCGAGATACAGCCGCGTGCCACGGTAAGCGAAAGAGGGGAGGCCATCTGGTCGGTGATGGTGGTCAGGAAGCCGTCCACCCCGATCACCGCCGCCATTGCCGTTGCCAGTCGCGACAGCCAGCGCCCGGCGCCCGGCTCGACGGGAATCAGGCGCCATTGGGGCTCGTTCGGGGAGAGCGCCCCATAGGCAAGCCGGTTGACTAGAAAAACCAGCCCGACAACAACCATGGCGGCGCGCATGTAGACGCCAATGTCTCCGCGCAACACGCCGTAATAATCATAGAAGAAATAGGTGGCGCCGAGAAAGACCGCCAAGGCCAGTGTCGGTAGCAGGGTCGACCAAAAGGCGCGCGAGAGGCGGCTGAGATAGGAAGGATTTTCTGCTTGCCCCTGCGAATGAATCAGCTGCCGGAACAGCCGCCGCCCTCCAAACAGTATGACGAAGGCGGCGATCAGCGCCATCATCGTGGCAAACACGACCGACTGGAACTTGAACCTGAAGGCGAAGCCCAGCCAGGACGAAATGGCCGTGCCGAATTCGTGGAACTCTTCCCTCGCGTCCGAGATGACCTTGCTGGTGAAGGCGGTGTTCAGTTCATAGCGCTTGGTCAGCAGGTTTCTGAAAAGTTCGCTGCGGGTGGTGGCGATCAGGTTAATGAGCGCATTGACCCGCACCGACAGCGTCTCGGCCATGGAGATGACTGCGTTGATGCTGGCTTTTTCCGCCGTCAGCGCCGCCCGCTCGCTCGTGACTATGTCAGGCTCGGGCGGCTGGTCCTCTGGTGGCGGCGTACCGAGTTGCTCCAGCCGGGTGTTGATTTCGGCGAGGCGTGGCCGAAAGGCGACCGCCGTATGCAGCACCTGCCGGGTCAAATCCTCCAGCTGGAGCCGTATATGCACCAGTTTTTCGTCGTTGCCCCTGTCCTGGTCGATCTGCCTTTCCAGTTGATCGACGCGGGCGGTTATTTCCTCCAGCGCTTTCTGCTGGTCGGCAATGAGCGCACCGGCGCCACTCTCCACCGCCTGTGCCGTCGAGGCTGGAACAAAAGCCATACCCAGGGCAGCTATGGCCACGGCAAGAAAGAGAAGGCGGAGGGACCGCATGGGCAGCGGAAAGCTGTTCAATGGCGACGACTCGTAGCAACGGCGGCTTTGCCGGATGCGCTCAATTGATAAAGTGCCGGCACAGCTACGACAAGTCGCATCCGGCCGGCAGGTCGGCTTGTCGAAAAGCGATGGCGCAATATTGGCCGTCGCCCGCCGGCCTGCTCTATAGTGTTCGTCGGCGTCCGAACCGGAAAACTGAATCGATGGCGGAATATTCGGCCTTAGCGTTGCTCAAGAACGCGCTGACCGGCAACCGGGACTGGAAGCCGGCCTGGCGCAAACCGGAACCCAAAGCCTCCTACGACGTCATCATCGTGGGCGGTGGCGGCCATGGCCTTTCCACTGCGTATTATCTGGCAAAGGAGCATGGGATTACCAACGTGGCCGTGCTCGAGAAGGGTTGGCTGGGTTCGGGCAATGTGGGCCGCAACACGGTTACCGTGCGCTCCAACTATCTCCTGCCGCCCAACACACGTTTCTACGAATTTTCGATGAAGCTGTGGGAGAACCTGTCTCACGATCTCAACTACAATGTCATGTTCTCGCAGCGCGGCGTGCTCAATCTCGCCCACACCCCTGCACAACTCGATGATTTCGCCCGGCGAGGCAACGCAATGCGCCACGAGGGCGTGGATGCGGAATTGATGACTCCCGCACAGATCAAACGGCTCATTCCCGCCATCGATATTTCCGGCAATGCACGCTTTCCGATTTACGGTGGGCTGATGCAGCCGCGTGCCGGCACGGCAAGGCACGACGCGGTGGCCTGGGGTTATGCGCGCGGCGCAGACAGGCGCGGGGTGGACATTATCGAGAATTGCGAGGTGACGGGCTTCCTGAGAGAAGGCGACCGTGTCGTGGGCGTCACCACGACGCGCGGTGACATCCGCGCCGGCAAGGTCGCAGTCGCAGTTGCCGGCTCGACCAGCCACGTAATGAGGCTGGCCGGAATCGACAGGTTGCCTATCGAGAGCCACGTCCTGCAGGCCTTCGTCACCGAATCCATCAAGCCGTTTCTCGACACCGTCGTCACTTTCGGCATGGGCCATTGCTACATAAACCAGTCCGACAAGGGGGGGCTTGTCTATGGCGGCGACATTGACGGCTACAATTCCTATGCGCAGCGCGGGAACCTGCCTGTCGTTGAAGACGTGATGAGCGAGATGCTCGCCATGTTCCCCTCGCTCGCCGGAGTACGCCTGCTGCGCTCCTGGGGTGGCCTGTGCGACATGTCCATGGACGGCTCGCCCATCATCACCACCGGTCCATTGCCCGGCATGTACCTCAATTGCGGATGGTGCTACGGCGGCTTCAAGGCAACGCCGGCTTCCGGCTTCTGCTTCGCCCACACGATCGCCCGCGACGAACCGCATGAGCTGAACGCCGCCTTCACGCTCGACCGCTTCCACCGTGGCATCCTGATAGATGAAAAGGGCCAGGGCGCCACGCCGCGCCTGCACTAGGGAAACACCATGCTGATCACCTGCCCCTATTGCGGTCCCCGGGATGTCTCGGAATTCACCTATCAGGGCGATGGCAACAGGCAGCGCCCTGCCCCCGCCACCAAAGACCTCGGAGCCTGGAACGAATATGTCTACGACCGGATCAATCCCGCAGGCGATCATAATGAGATCTGGCAACATTCCAGCGGGTGCCGCATGCATATTCACGTCGTGCGCAACACGCTGACGCATGAGATCACCGACACCAGGCCGGCGCGTGGTGGCCACCCTGCCTCCCGGCACCATGGAGCGAAGTCGTGAGTTCCCGCCGCACGGAGACGGGAGGGGGGCGCATCGACCGCTCACGCCCCGTCCGTTTCACCTTCGATGGAGTTTCCTATAGCGGCTATGCCGGCGACACGCTGGCTTCCGCGCTGCTGGCCAATGGCGTGAGTCTTTTCGGCCGTTCTTTCAAATACCATCGACCACGGGGCGTGCTTTCAGCAGGCGTGGACGAGCCGAACGCCCTGGTCACAATCCTGCGTGGCGAGGTGCGCGATCCGAACATTCCAGCCACCATGGTCGAGATTCATGACGGCCTCGTGGCTGAGAGCCAGAACCGGTTTCCCTCGCTTGCCTGGGACGTCGGCGCGGTCAACCAGCTCGTTGGCAAACTGCTTTCGGCAGGTTTCTACTACAAGACCTTCATGGGACCGGTGGTTGGCCCGCTCAGAGGCACGCGGTTCTGGATGTTCTGCGAACATTTCATCCGCCGCGCGGCAGGCCTGGGGCGCGCCGGCCGCATGCCCGATACGGCCCGATATGAGCATGTGAACGCGTTCTGCGACGTGCTGGTCGTCGGCTCGGGACCGGCTGGCCTGTCGGCGGCGAAGGCGGCTGCCTCCCAGGGCGGGAGGGTTATACTGGCCGATCTCGACGCGCGGCTCGGGGGCTCTGCCAACTGGTCAGACGAGACGATTGACGGCGTGCCCGCCGCTGAATGGGCCGCTGCCCAGGTCAAGGACCTCAAGAGCCGAGGCAATGTCAGGCTGCTGCCGCGCACGAATGTGTGGGGCTACTATGATGGCAACACGATGGTTGCCGTCGAGCGGGTGAGCGAGCACAAGGAACGGCCGAACAAGGGCGAGCCGCGCCATCGCCAATGGAAGATTCGGGCCGGAACCGTGGTGCTGGCCACCGGCGCGCTGGAAAGGCCCCTGGTCTTTCCGGGGAACGATCGGCCCGGCGTCATGCTCGCGGATGCAGCCAGGCGCTATGCCAATGAGTTCGGCGTGCTGCCGGGCAAAAAAGTTGCTGTCTTCACCAACAACGACAGCGCCTACGGCGCCGCACTGGCTTTGAAAAAGGCAGGTGCGGCTGTCGTGGCGATCGTTGACGTGAGGCCGGACGTTTCTCCCGAGATGCGCGATCTTGCAGGAGAAACCGAAGCCGAATTGCTCGCGGGACATGCCGTCACAGCGACCGAGGGCGGCAAGGCACTTTCCGGCATCAAGGTGCAGCGCTTCGACATGCAAGGCGGTTCGCTTTCCGGAGCCGAACGCATTCTTGCCGTCGATTGCCTGCTGGTTTCCGGAGGCTGGTCTCCCGTCATCCATCTCGCCAGTCAGGCCGGTGCGAAGGCGGAATGGAACGATTCGCTACAGGCCTTCCTGCCGCCCAAACCAGCGCAAAAATGGGTCGGCGCCGGAGCATTCAACGGCAGCTTTTCGACCGCTGCGGCAATCGTTGAAGGTCACGCCGCCGGCATTGCCGCCTCTGGCGGAACCGCCGCCCCGCTGGAACCACCGAGCGTGGAAGCGACGCCTTGCCGGCCTGAACCCGCGCCGGTTCTCGAAATCGGGGCGTCGGGCAAGAGCTTTGTCGACTATCAGCACGACGTTACCGCCGAGGACGTCAGACTCGCCCATCGGGAAGGCTTCGTGTCCGTAGAGCACCTGAAACGCTATACTACGCTCGGCATGGCCACCGATCAGGGCAAGACCTCCAACGTTCCCGGCCTAGCCATCATGGCGGCCGCGCTGGGCAAGCCCATTCCAGAAGTCGGCACCACCCGTTTCCGCCCGCCCTATGCAGGCGTTTCCATCGGTTCGATTGCCGGTTCCCGCTATGGCGACCTCAAGCCGGAACGGCTTACCCCCATGCATGACTGGCATGTTGCACAGGGCGCGACCATGCAGCCGGCTGGACTTTGGTGGCGGCCTCAGATCTACGGCCATCCCGGCGAAACTGTAGAGCAGGCATATGTGCGCGAGACGAAGGCGACGCGCGGTGCCGCCGGTATCGTGGACGTCTCGACGCTTGGCAAGATCGCCGTGCAAGGTCCTGATTCTGCGGAATTCCTGGATCGGATCTATACCAATACCTTTTCCACGCTCCCTGTCGGCAAGGCTCGCTATGGTTTGATGCTGCGCGAAGACGGAATCGCCTTCGACGACGGGACGACCTGGCGGCTTGGCGAGCAGGATTTCCTGATGACCACCACCACGGCCAATGCCGGCAAGGTCCTCCAGCATCTGGAATATTATCTCGACGTGGTCTGGCCGGAGTTGAAGGTCACCGTCACCTCCGTCACCGATCAATGGGCCGGCGCCGCCATCGGCGGACCCAGGGCGCGCGAGATATTAGCGGCATGCGTGACGGGCACAGCGGTGGATAATGCCGCCCTGCCCTTCATGGGCATCGTCCACGGCGAGATCGCGGGAGTGCCGGTGATGATCTGCCGCTTGTCCTTTTCCGGCGAGATGGCGTTCGAGGTCTATTGCGGCGCCGACTGGGGCACCCATGTCTGGGAAGCCCTGATGGAAGCCGGCAAGCCTTTCGGACTGGTGCCCTACGGGCTGGAAGCGCTGGGAGCCATGCGCATCGAGAAAGGCCATGTCACCGGCGCGGAAATCGACGGCCGCACGACGGCATGCGACCTGCATCTGGACTGGATGCTGTCGAAGAAGAAGCCCTTTGTCGGCTCGGCCATGATGAACCGGGAAGGGCTGACCGCCCCCGACCGGCTGCAGCTTGTGGGGCTCGTCTCGCTCGACAACCGGCCGCTTAACGGCGGCGCGCATATCGTTGAACAAGTGGACGAGAAGAACCCCCGCAACTCGCTGGGCCACGTTACGGCGGTCTGCTATTCCCCGTCCCTGGGCAAATACATAGGGTTGGCGCTCGTCATGGGCGGCAAGTCCAGGCACGGCACGCGCGCCTTTGTCTCCGACCCACTTCGAGGCCGCTTCGGCCCGGTAGAAATCGTAAGCCATCACTTCTTCGACCCTGAAGGGAGCCGGATGCATGGCTAGCACCAGGAAAGCGGGACAAAGTGCCGGTGTGAGCGCCGTGGCGCGCTTGTCGGCGCTGGCGCCGGTATATCGCCCCGGCTCGCACGGCAATTTTGAACATGGCATCGGTGTTGCGCTGAGCGAAGTTGTACCCACCTCGATCGTTCAACTTGCAGCATGGTCGGGGAAGGAGAAAAAACTGATGGGGATCATAGACTCTGTCATGGGCCTCGCTTTGCCGGATGCTGCCGGAGGCGGCGCGGTGGAAGGCGCAAGGGCAGCCTTCGGCGTGGCACCGGGCAAATTCCTCGTCAGCGACGACAGGGACGATCTCGCGTCAATCTTTGCCGAAGCCATTGGGCCCGACACCGGGACTGTGACCGACCTCTCGCATGGCCGCACCGTCATCCGCATCGAAGGCCCGGAAGTGGAATGGATCATGGCGAAATTCTTCGCCCTCGATTTCTCCCTCCCCGCCTTTCCGGTGGGCGCAGGGCGCTCTACGGCACATCATGACATCTTTGCGCAGATCCAGCGCACTGCCGCAGAACAGTTTGATATTTACGTCTTCCGCTCCTTCGCGCGCTCATTCTGGACAGCGCTCTGCCGCGGCTGCGAGGAAGTAGGGTACGAGGTGCAGTAGGGTGACGGGAAATCTGGCATCGGGGTAACCTGCCCCCGCTGCCGCCAGCAGGCCCTATTCCCGGAAGGTAACCCATTCTTCCAGTGGAGCACGGTCGGTACGGAAACTCGCTTCCGGCTTTGACGTGTCCTCGTAGCCGAGCGCCATGCCGCACACGACAATTTCTTCGTCCGAAATGCCCAGCACCGGCCTGATCTGGCGGTGATAGGGCGCGAACGCAGCCTGCGGGCAGGTGTGCAACCCCCTCGCCCGCGCCGCGATCATGATGTTCTGCAGGAACATGCCGTAATCGATCCACGACCCTTTGTTGAGTCGACGGTCGATGGTGAAGATCATCCCTACCGGCGCGTCGAAGAACACGAAGTTGCGGTCATGCTGCGCCCGCATCCGGTCCACCTCCCGCCGCCCGATTCCGAGCACGCTGTAGAGCCCATATCCGTTCGCGCGGCGCCGTGAAAGGTATGGCTCGAAGAACTGGTCGGGATAGTATTTGTATTCGTCCCACTCGGCCTTTTCGGCGCGGATGCCGGAATTCAGAATGGCGTCGGAGATACGCTGCTTGACCCTGCCCTTGGTCACGTAGACTCGCCAGGGCTGCATGTTGGTGCCCGAAGGCGCCCGCGCTGCCACCCTCAGTATTTCGCGGATCGTCTCGTCATCGACCGGATCGGGAAGGAAAGCCCTGACCGAGCGCCGGGATGTGATGGCCTCATCCACGATTGCGGTATGGTCGGAAAGATCGGGATTGCTCTTGTCAGGCGCCAGCATGCTCGCCCTTTCACCAGGAATCGCGCCGAAGTGCCTTGTCGTTGGATACCGTGCCTTGCCTCAAGCTTGGGGAGACCGCAAGTGAATCTTGGACCGCCGTGAAATTTGGCTTGATTTTTTCAGCAGAAAGCACTCACATGAAATTGGAGAGAGATTTTTCACGGAAACTGAAAGTGGCGCGAGCGGCCGCACAAGAGGATGCCCATGGGCAGGAACACCTGCTTGCCAGCGACATTCGTGCGCTCCGCAAGGCGCGCAAACTGACGCTTTCGGAGATTGCATTGAAGCTCGGCCGGTCGGTGGGCTGGGTCAGCCAGGTGGAACGTGGCCTGTCCACGCCCTCCCTCGCGGATATGCGCGCCTTAGCCGACGTGTTCGGCGTACCGATCAGCCTCTTCTTCGATCATGACGTGATCGAAGAAAGCGAACGCGGCTCCATTGTTCGCGCCGGGCGTCGGCGCAAGCTCGGGTCACGCGAAACAGGGTTGGTTGAGGAGCTTTTGTCGCCCGATCTCAGCGGATCTTTCGAAGTGCTGCGCTCCGAATTTGCGCCGGGCGCAGAATTGCCGACTCCCGCGCTTCGACAGACCGAGGAAGCCGGCTATGTCGTATCGGGCACTTTTGAGATTGAAATCGATGGTGTGTGGCACAGGCTCGGACCAGGCGACAGTTTTCGTTTCGAAAAGAAGACGTTTCGCTGGCGTAATCCGGGTTTGGAACCGGCGGTCGTGATCTGGGTGATCTCGCCACCAGTCTATTGAAGAGGTTCAAGAGGGTAAGAAATGGCTGATCTTCCGGCACGGGCACGCGTTGTCATCATAGGCGGCGGCGCCGTGGGCTGCTCGTCGCTCTATCATCTGGCGAAAGCGGGATGGACGGATTGCGTGCTCCTGGAAAAGAACGAGCTCACCTCCGGCTCCACCTGGCATGCGGCCGGCAACGTGCCGACCTTCTCCACCTCGTGGTCGCTGATGAACATGCAGCGTTATTCCACGGAGCTCTATCGCGGCCTGTCGGAGGCAGTCGGCTATCCGATGAACTATCATGTCACCGGCTCGATCCGGCTGGCCCATTCGGAAGAGCGCATGCGCGAGTTCGAGCGCGCCAAGGGCATGGGCCGCTACCAGGGCATGGATATCGAGGTGATCGGGCCGGACGAGATCAAGGCCCGCTATCCCTTCATCGATACGCAGGACCTGAAGGGTGCGCTTTACGATCCCAATGACGGCGATATCGACCCAGCACAGCTGACCCAGGCGCTCGCCAAGGGCGCTCGCGACATGGGGGCCAAAATCGTCCGCTTCTGCCCCGTTACAGGCGTGCGCAGGGAAAAGGACGAATGGGTCATCGAGACGGAGCAGGGCGAGATCCGCTGCGAGATCGTCGTCAACGCCGCAGGCTACCGCGCTGCGGAGGTCGGCAAGATGTTCGGCCGGACCATACCGATGATGGTGATGAGCCATCAGTACATCCTGTTCGAGGAAATTCCCGAACTGGCTGCATGGTCCAAGGAAGCCGGTCGCAAACTGCCCCTGCTGCGCGATGTCGATACGTCGTGGTATCTTCGCCAGGAAAAGAACGGAATGAACCTTGGCCCCTATGAGCGCAATTGCCGCGCGCACTGGGTGTCGGCCGACGATCCGATGCCGGCGGACTTTTCATTCCAGCTTTTCCCGGACGATCTGGAGCGTCTGGAATGGTATCTCAACGACGCGGTCGCCCGCGTTCCGATCCTCGGCACTGCCGGATTGTCCAAGGTCATCAACGGCCCAATTCCCTATGCGCCCGACGGCAATCCGCTCATCGGGCCGATGCCTGGCCTGCCAAACGCTTTTGAAGCCTGCGTCTTCACCTTCGGCATCGCACAGGCAGGCGGTGCCGGCAAGGTACTGGCAGAGTGGGTGACCGAGGGCGGCACCGAGTGGGACATGTGGAGCTGCGATCCCCGCCGTTTCACGGCCTTTGCCGCCGAGCCCGACTATGCAGTCGCCAAGGGCATGGAGGTGTACGGGCATGAATACGCCATTCACTTCCCGCGCCATTCCTGGCCGGCGGGGCGGAACCGCAAGCTTTCTCCGATCCACGACCGCATCAAGGCGCTGGGCGCACAGTTCGGCGTAGCGAATGGTTGGGAGCGTGCCAACTGGTATGCACAACCCGGCGACGATACATCTGAGGAAGCCACCCAGACTTTCCGCCGGGAAGGCCCCTGGCAGAAACGCATACGCGAGGAGTGCCACGCCGTTCGTGACGCGGCAGGCATACTCGACCTGCCTGGCTTTGCGCGCTTCCGGCTTTCCGGCGAAGGCGCACGCGAGTGGCTGTCCGCCCAGATTACCGGCATCGTGCCGAAACCGGGCCGCATCGGCCTGGGCTATTTCGCCGACGACAGAGGACGGATCGTCACCGAAATGTCGATCATGGCCCTGGAGGAGAACGTTTTCTTCCTGATCACCGCGGCGGTGGCGGAGTTGCATGACTTCGAGTGGCTTCGCAATCATCTGCCGCAAGGCGCTGCCCTGACACTCGAAAACGTCACCGAAAAATTCTCCTGCCAGATTCTTTCAGGGCCTAAGTCGAGGGAAATCCTTTCTGAAGTTACCGACGCAGACCTCACCCTGCCCTGGCTCACGCATCAATCCTGCCAGATCGCCGGACGGTGGCTCCAGCTGGTTCGTGTTTCCTTCGCCGGTGAACTGGGCTGGGAACTCCACACCAAGGTGGAGGACACGGCGACCGTGTTCGACGCGGTATGGGAAGCCGGCCAGAAGCACGGCCTGAAGCCTTTCGGCATGTTCGCGCTGGACTCGCTGCGGCTCGAGAAGGGCTACCGCGCCTGGAAGCAGGACCTGTCTACCGACTATACGGTCCTGCAGGGCGGGCTGGAGCGCTTCGTAAAGTGGGACAAGCCGGATTTCCGGGGCAAGGCCGCCATGCTTTCCGAAAAGCAGCAGGGCGTGACAAAACGCTTCGTCACCCTGGTCGTGGAGAATCCCGGCGAATGCGACGCCCCCTACATGTCCACGCTGTGGCATGGAGGAAAGATTGTTGGCGAAACGCTGTCAGGAGGTTGGGGGCACCGGGTAGACAAGTCGATCGTGCTGGGCATGATCCGCGCCGACCTCGCAGAGCCGGGTTCCACTGTCGAGGTCGAGATATTCGGCGAACGCTTCAAGGCGGTCGTGCAGAAGGACGAGCCCCTGTGGGACCCGAAGAACGAAAGGTTGAGGGCCTGACATGCCGCATCCATCCTCCCGCCTCTCCAACATCATCCCGTCCGGCAAGGACGGCTGGGAGGTCCATTTCGCCGCCATGAACCGGAAGGAAGCCGGCGAGCCGATCATCATGCTCTCGGTCGGGGACCATGATTTCGACACGCCCGCCGAAACGGTGGAAGCGTGCGTGGCGGCCGTGCGCGACGGCTACCACCACTATACGCAACTGCCTGGAATTCCGGCCTTGCGGGAAGCAATGGCGCGAATCTCCACGCAGAGCACCGGCGTCGAAACCCATCCAGACCAGGTCATTGCCACGCCAGGCGGCCAAGCGGCGCTTTATGCCGCCGTCCAAGGCACGGTCGACCGCGGTGAACATGCCATCGTGGTGGCGCCCTACTACGCCACATATCCCGGCACGTTCCGCGCCGCCGAGGCGGAATTCACCGTAGTCGAAACCCGCGCGGCAGAAGGTTTCCAGCCGAATGCGGCGGAGATTGAAAAAGCGGTGCGGCCGAACACCCGGGCAGTCCTCATCAACACGCCGAACAACCCGACCGGTGCCGTCTATACGAGGAAGTCGCTGGAGGCCCTCGCAGACATTTGCCGGCGCCATGATCTGTGGCTTCTGTCAGACGAGGTCTACTGGACGCTAGGCGGTGGCGAGCACCTTTCCCCGCGCGCATTGCCCGGCATGGCGGAGCGGACGTTGGTCATCAATTCCATGTCGAAAAGCCATGGCATGACCGGCTGGCGGATCGGCTGGCTTACGGGACCCGAGGATTTCATCACCCTTCTCGTCAACCTCAACCTCGTCACCACCTACGGCCTTACGGATTTCGTCAGTCGTGCGGCAGCAGAGGCCCTCGACAAGGGATACGGCGTCAAGGAGATCGCCGAACGCTATGCCGGACGCCGGACCGTTTTCCTCGACGCCGTGCGTGGAATGAACGATGTCACGGTGCGAGGGTCGGAAGGGGGAATGTACGTCATGCTCGACGTTTCCGCGATCGAGCGCGACGACGAGAAGTTCGCCTGGGCCTTCCTCGAGTCCGAGAGCGTGGCGGTCATGCCCGGTTCGTCCTTCGGCGAAGCAGCGGCGGGCCACATCCGCATCAGCCTGTGCCAGCACGAGGACGTGCTTCGGGATGCTGCCAACCGGCTCCGGCGCTTCGTCTCCTCATACCGAAGCAAGGCGGCCTGAGGTCAATTCCACATTTCGGACGAGAGAAATATTTCATGACCGACCTTCCCTCCAAGGCGCGCGTCGTCATCATCGGCGGAGGCGTTTCCGGGTGCTCTGTCGCCTACCACCTCGCCAAGCTTGGCTGGACCGACATCGTACTTCTGGAACGAAAGCAGCTTACCTGCGGCACGACCTGGCATGCCGCAGGTCTCGTTGGCCAGCTGCGCGGCTCCAAGAACATGACGCGTCTGGCGAAGTACTCCGCCGATCTCTACGTCCGGCTGGAGGAGGAGACCGGTGTCGCTACCGGCATGCGCCAGGTCGGCTCGATCAGCATTGCACTGACCGAGGAGCGCAAGCACGAACTTTACCGGCAGGCGACGGTGGCGCGCGCATTCGACGTCGATGTGCGAGAGATCTCGCCCGCCGAGGTCAAGGAGATGTATCCGCATCTCAATATTGAGGGCGTGGTCGGCGCCGTGCATTTGCCCCTGGACGGGCAATGCGATCCCGCCAATATTGCCATGGCGCTCGCCAAGGGCGCCAGGCAGCGCGGCGCCAAGATCTTCGAGGGTGTCAAGGTAACGGCGGTGCAGACCAGGGACGGCCGCGTGCGCGGCGTTTCCTGGGAAAAGGACGGCGAACAGGGCAGCATAGAAACCGATCTGGTGGTCAACTGCGCCGGCATGTGGGCACGCGAACTGGGCGCCCGCAACGGCGTCTCCATACCGCTGCACGCCTGCGAGCATTTCTACCTGATAACGGAGCCAATTCCCGGCCTGTCGCGCCTGCCGGTCCTGCGGGTGCCGGACGAATGTGCCTACTACAAGGAAGATGCCGGCAAGATGATGCTGGGCGCCTTCGAACCGGTCGCCAAGCCCTGGGGCATGGATGGCATTCGCGAGGACTTCTGCTTCGACCAATTGCCTGAAGACATGGAGCATTTCGCGCCGATCCTGGAAATGGGCATCAACCGCATGCCCATGCTGGAAACGGCCGGAATACACACCTTCTTCAACGGGCCGGAAAGCTTCACGCCCGACGACCGCTACTATCTCGGCGAGGCGCCGGAACTTTCCGGCTACTGGGTCGCCGCGGGGTACAACTCCATTGGCATCGTCTCGTCCGGCGGCGCGGGCATGGCGCTGGCTCAGTGGATGAACGATGGCGAGCCGCCTTTCGACCTGTGGGAAGTCGATATCCGCCGCATGCAGCCGTTCCAAAGGAACCGCCGCTACCTGAAGGAGCGCGTGACCGAGACGCTCGGGCTGCTCTATGCGGACCATTTTCCGTACCGCCAGCCTGTCACCTCGCGCGGCGTGCGTCGCTCGCCTCTCCACGAGCATCTGAAGGCACGCGGCGCCGTGTTTGGCGAAATCGCCGGCTGGGAGCGCGCAAACTGGTTCGCGCGCCCCGGGCAGGAGCGCGAATATCGCTATTCATGGAAGCGGCAGAACTGGTTCGACAACCAGAGGGAGGAGCATCTGGCCGTGCGTACAGGCGTCGGCCTCTTCGACATGACCTCCTTCGGCAAGATAAGGGTCGAGGGTCGCGACGCGCTGGCCTTCCTGCAAAGAATGTGCGCCAATGATCTCGACGTGGCACCCGGCAGGATCGTCTACACGCAGATGCTCAATCCGCGCGGCGGCATCGAGAGCGACCTCACCGTCACGAGACTTTCCGAAACCGCATTCTTCCTTGTCGTCCCTGGAGCCACACTGCAACGTGACCTCGCATGGCTTCGCAAGCACCTTGGCGACGAGTTCGTCGTCATCACCGATGTGACCGCTTCGGAAAGCGTCCTCCCGGTCATGGGCCCGAAGGCGCGCGACCTTCTGCGCAGGGTCAGCCCGAACGACTTCTCCAACGAGGCTTTTCCTTTTGGAACCGCGCAGGAGATCGAAATCGGCATGGGCCTGGCCCGCGCGCACCGCGTCACCTATGTGGGCGAACTCGGCTGGGAGCTTTATGTCTCGACCGATCAGGCGGCGCATGTTTTCGAGGCACTGGAAGAGGCCGGCGCCGATCTCGGCCTCAAGCTCTGCGGCCTGCACACGCTGGATTCCTGCCGCATCGAAAAAGCGTTTCGTCATTTCGGGCACGACATCACCGACGAGGATAATGTGCTCGAAGCCGGGCTCGGCTTTGCCGTGAAGCCGGCCAAGGGAGATTTCATCGGCCGAGACGCCGTACTCAGGACCCGGGAGGCGGGACTGACAAGGCGGATGGTGCAATTCCGCCTCAAGGACCCCGAGCCGCTGGTGTTCCACAACGAAGCCATTGTACGCGACGGCAAGATTGTCGATACCGTCACGTCGGGCAATTACGGCCATTTCCTCGGTAGCGCCATCGCCATGGGCTATGTGCCCTGCAAGGGCGAGAGCGAAGCTGACCTGCTCGCATCATCCTATGAGATCGAAATTGCCGGCGAGCGCTTCCCGGCCGAACCTTCACTCAAGCCGCTCTACGATCCGAAGGCCGAGCGGGTGCGCATGTAGCAGAAGCATCCGAAAGGAGAACCCGCGGGCCAGCCGACCAGCGGGTACCCCGATCAAAATCGCTCAAGCTTGCGCCTTACCTTGTTGAGAAAGCGCTCGCGGCTATGTGGGGTGGATGAATCCATCAGGTAGTGCGCGAGATATAGCGTGTGACAACGCCAGCCGCACAAGGCACGTATGCCACGCAATATGGTCTTTCGACCGGGCTGGCCGACAATGACGCTCCACCACCAGGGCGCGCCGCATGTGGTTATCACCGCTATCTTGCTGATATGGCCCATCAGCGGCTCGATCGACTGGCGCGTCCCCTCAAAGGTGAAGGCCACGTCTTTCGCCCAGACACGGTCGAGCCATCCCTTCAGCATTGCCGGCAGCCCATACCACCAGGTTGGATAGACGAATATCAGAGCCTCGGCCCAGCGAAGACCCTCGATGTGAGGACGCAGGGCCGGGTCGTCGGGCGCCTTCTCGTTATAGGCCCGGCGCTCGTCCGACCGCATGACCGGATCGAAGTTTTCCGCATACAGATCCAGAACGCGGGCTTCGCAGCCCCTGGCGCGGATCGCCTCAACCGCCGCATCACGCAGCGCGGCACAAAATGAATCCTCGACAGGATGGCAGTAGACAACCAGAACCTTCATGGCGCGGCCCGATTCATCCGGCCCTCTCCAGGCCCTTGAACAGAAAGACGCGGCCACTGCGGTAATCGTAGTCCGGATTCTCCCAGGCGATCATCTTGCCGGGATTGAGCAGCCCGCGCGGGTCGGCCTCGCGCTTGAAGGCGAGTTGGACTGCGTCCGTCTGCTTCATGCCGCCCTCCTCCAGCGTGTAACGGTGCGGATTGAAGATCGGACACCCATTGTCCTCGAAAATGCGGATGATTTCCTCAAGCCGCTCTTCCGACGTGAATTTCACCAGGTTCAGGCCGAAACAGGTGATGTTGCCGTCCAGCCGCACGAACTCGAGATGTGAGAACACCTCGCCTGGAAACATTCCATCCATCTTCTCGACCAGCGCAAGGTGGTTCGGGAACGGATAGAGCGATTGCAGATAGGTGATCGACGGATCAACGCGCAGCGCGCGCAGCGTCGTGTGGTTCCAGGCCAGTTCGTAGGCAGGGGGAAGGCCCCTAGCTTCTTCCGGCGAGACAGCAGCGGAACTGTATACGATTGCGCCGCCGCGACGGCGCGTGAAGGCAAGGAAAGCGTCCAGTGCATGAGGCGCGACCATGACGAGGCATATGCTCATCCCTTCGGCGAAGAACTTCGCGTGACGCTTGAAGTAGAGCTGCGGCACCGGGGCGGCAATCGGCGTGATGAGCTTTGTCAGTATCCCGTCCTGGCAGGCCAACGCGTTACCGTAAAGAGCAGCCTCCATGAAACTGTCGAAGCCTACGATCACGTCCACCCAGTCGTAAGCTGCCGTCAGCGGCATCTCGACTTCCGTGATGATGCCGTTTGTTCCATAGGCATGGGTGACCTTGTGCAAATCCTCACCCGTCAGGTCGAGCAGACGAGGCTCGGCCTCCATCGTCGCCACTTTCAGGCGGACGATGTTGCCGAAGTCACGCAGCCCTCCGAAATTGATGGAACCGACCCCGCCGGAGCCGCCAGCGATGAAACCGCCGACCGACGCGGTGTTGTAGGTCGACGGAAATAATCGCAATTCCTGTTTCGAATGCGCCCGCGTCGCCCGATCGATATCGGCCAGCACTGCGCCGGGCTCGCAGACCACCCGACCTGTCTCGATGGTCTTCATGGCGTTCATTTCAGCGAGGTTCAGTACCACCCCGCCCGCTAGCGGCATGGCCTGTCCGTAATTGCCGGTGCCCGAGCCGCGAGGCGTGACCGGCACGCCATGCCTGTGGCAGGCGGCAAGAACGCGCACGACTTCTGATTCCGACTGCGGCGTCACAACGATGTCGCCGGTAACGGCATCCAGCTGGCGTCTGAGGATCGGGCTGTACCAATAGAAGTCGCGGCTTTTCTGCTGCACAAGCTTTGGATTGTCCTCGATCTTCAGTCCGTCGAGATCGCGCCTGAGCGCCGCAATATCCATTGTCACACCATCAGCCCATCGAGTTCGGCATAATCAGGCAAATCGCGCGCTATGGCGCGCCCGCCGCGCACAACAATGCGATCCGATTCCGGGCGCGACAGCAATTCCGTCCAGCTCCGACCCTTGAAGATGACGAAGTCGGCCGGGCCGCCCGCCTGCAAGACCCCCGCCCCGTCGAGGCGCATGACCTCGGCCGGCGTTGCCGTCATGGCGCGGGGCCAGTCGGAGACGGGATGATCGAGATGCAATATGCGCGTGGCGGCGCGATAGACTTCCAGCATGTCGAGATCGCCATAGGCATAGAACGGATCGCGGGTATTGTCGGATGCGATGCAGACGGGAATAGCCCTGGCCTTCATTTCATGCAGCAGGGTCACCCCACGCCAGCGCGGTGTAGTTCCGTCCGTTCGACGATCCTGCAGATACAGATTGCAAAGTGGCAGGGAGACTACCGTGACGCCGGCTTCGGCGGCCTTGTCCAACGTCCTGAGGACTTCGCCTTCCGCCTGGCGCGCAAGCGAACAGCAGTGGCCGACAAGAATTTTGCCCTCGAAGCGGTGGCGCAAGGCTGCCTCTGAGATCTTGCGCAGGGAGATCGCCTCCAGCGCATGCGTCTCGTCCGCGTGGAAATCAAGGTCGAGGCCATGCGCCATGGCGGCTCCAAACATGGTGTCCAGCAACGCGTCAAGCTCCGGCACCATATAAGTCACCGCGCCGAGCACCCCGCCTGCATCCGCTACCCGTCGTACAAGCCGGTCGAACCACTTCCTATCGGCCACCCGCTCAATGCTGAACAGACACGCCGCCTGCAAATCGATGCGCCCGCGCCATTTCTCCCGCATCTCTTCGAAAACCGGCCAGGATATCTCTTCCTGTGGCGGAATGCTGTCGATATGCGTGCGCAAGGCTCGCGTCCCATGCGCGTAGGCGCAGCGAAGCGAAAAATCCATTCGCTGCCTCACATCGCTGGCATTCCAGCGGGACGATCGGTCAGCGTCGGTCGCTTCCAGCGCACCCAGGAAGGTGCCATCGGGATTGGGCTGGCGCGGCCATATATGCCCCTTGTCGATATGTGTGTGGCAGTCGACGAAGCAGGGCAGCACGATCCGTCCCGCGAGTTCGACAGCGCGCGAGGGCAAATCACGCTCCTCTGCTGGCTGGAGGCGGGCTATCTTGCCGTCGGCAACCTCCACATCCGCCAGGATAAATCCGTCCCTGTCTGCCGGGAATTGCGAAGGAACGGTGAGCGACGAATGCAAGCGTGCATTCAAAAGGACAAATGAATCTTCCTTTGGAATTAAGCTGCTGTCTGCCATTCTTAAAGTTCTTGTTTCATCGCGCTTTCATGCCATCGCCGGAGAAGCATGTGTGATGCAAGCGAAAGGGCCAGGAAAATCAGGATGCCGGTCACGGAGATCAGGATCAGCGCGGCGAAGAGGCGTGGGGCATTCAGCCGGTAACCGGATTCGATGATGCGCGAGGCCAGGCCAGAGGACTGCCCCGAGGAACCCGCCACGAACTCGGCCACCACGGCCCCAATCAGCGAGAGCCCGCCGGCAATCTTGAGCCCACCCAGAAAGTAAGGCATCGCGGCAGGCAGCCGCAGATGCCACAACTCCTGCCATCGCGTGGCACCATTAAGACGGAACAGGTCGCGCAGGTTGCGGTCCACCGAATTCAGGCCAAGTGTGGTGTTGGACAGGATGGGGAAAAACGCCACGATCCAGGCGCACAGAAGCAGCTTCACTGTCTGGTTATTCACGTAGATATTGATGAGCGGAAACACCGCCACGATCGGCGTCACCTGCAGCACGATCGCGAAAGGAAAGAACGACATCTCCACCCATTTGGATTGGGCGAACAGCACCGACAGCCCCACCCCGCCGACGACGGCGAGCAGCAGGCTGAGAAAGGTGATCTTGAGCGTGACAAGAAGCGAGGAAAACAGCAGGTCGGCATCGTCATGCAGCGCCTGCAGCACTTCGGCCGGTCGGGGCAGTATGTATTTCGGAATCTCGTTCCACACGCAGATCCTGTCCCAAAGCCAGACCGCGAGGATCATGATTGCCAGCGGCAGCACCCATTTCCCGAGGCGCTCCAGACGCTCCTGGCGCGTCCGACGCGCCTCTTCCGCATCGATGCGGCGTCCCGCTGATGCCGGTTCAACGGCCGTCATGGCTGGAACCTTCCTGTTCATGCATGGCCGCCGACAGCATGTCCGATGCCTGGCGACAGAGCGCGGCATAGTCCGGTGAGGTACGAAACGCCTCGTCGCGGGGATAGGGTGCGTCTACGGTCATCTCGCGGAAGATCCTTCCCGGCCGCGCCGCCATGACGACGATCCGGCTGGAAAGAAAGGCGCTTTCGAAAACGCTGTGCGTGACAAAGATGGTGGTGAAGCGCTCCTGGCGCCAAAGCTCCAGCAAATCGTTGTTGAGCTTGAAACGGGTGATCTCGTCCAGCGCCGCGAACGGCTCATCCATGAGAAGCACCCGCGGCTTCGTCACCATGGCACGTGCAATGGAGACGCGCATCTTCATCCCGCCGGACAGTTCGCGCGGTACCGCCGTCGCGAAGTTCTGGAGATGGACCCGAGTCAGCATGTCTGTCACCGCCGGCTCCGCCTTTGCCCTCGACACGCCGCGCAGCCGCAGCGGCAGCCAGACATTGTCGAAGACGGTAGCCCAAGGTAGCAGCGTCGGCTCCTGGAACACAAAGCCGATGTCGGAGCGGTCCACGCCCCGGGAACCAAGCCATTCGATCGCGCCAGCAGTGGGCGTCGAAAGACCCGCAATCAGGCGCAAGGCCGTGGATTTGCCGCAGCCCGAAGGCCCCAACAGACTCAGGAAGTCGCCTTCGCGAATCGCCAGGTCGACATTGTCCAGCGCAGTCACGCCGTTGGAGAAGGCCTTGCCTACCCCGCGCAGGACAAGCAGCGCTCCCGAACTATCCGCAGCGGGTTGGCGCATGCGACGCCCCCATGCTGGCGCCGGGTCCTATTTCTTCAGGTCCAGGCCGACGCCCTTATTGACGAACTGAAGCGTGTAGGCCTTTGAAATGTCGATGCCTTCCGGCTCCACCTTCGCCTTCACCATCTTGTCGTAGAAGTCCTGCATACGCTCGTCACTCATGGCGCCGATGCCGAGCTTCTCCGCGTCGCCGGAGTCCACAATACCGTATTTCTTGAGCTGTTCGACCGTAAAGGAAATCTGTTCGTCGGTTATGTCGGGGTTGTCTTTCTTGATCAGCTCGTTGGCAGCCTTGTTGTCGCCGTAGAGATATTTGTACCAGCCTTTTGCCGAGGCATCGACGAAGCACTGCACCACTTCGGGCCGCTTGTCGATCGTCTCCTGCATCGTCTCGACGGTCGTGGAATAGGTGCTGTAACCGTAGTCCGCCAGCAGGAAAACGTTCGGAACGAACCCGCCTTCCCTCTCCACGGCGAAGGGTTCCGAAGTGACATAACCCTGCTGGATCGATTTCTTGTTGGCTATGAAGGGAGCGGGATTGAAAGTATAGGGCACGCGCTTGCCAACGTCGAAGCCGTATTCCGTCGCCATCCAGAGAAGGAAGCTCTGTGCGCCCTCGTCGCCGACGATATACTGCTCCGCCTTCGGCAGGTCTTCCCACCTGTCCAGTCCCTCTCCCGGATGGGACATCATCACCTGCGGTTCCTTCTGGAAATGCGCCGCCACGACACGCAGCGGAATGCCCTGCGCCACGGCGTCGAACGCCTGCTGCATGTTGCCGCCCATATAGAAGTCGATCTTGCCCGCCAGCAAAAGCGGCCTGCCGGCTACCTGCGGCCCTCCGGGCTGGATCGTCAGATCCACGCCGCAGGCGGCGTAATCCCCGTCCGCCAAGGCTTGATAGTAACCTCCGTGCTCCGCCTGGGCGAGCCAGTTGGTCCCGAAAATGACCTTCTCATTTGCGCAAGCACCAGTTGCAGCAAACGCGAATACCGCACATGCGGCAGCCGTTTTCAGCTTTGTGTCCATGACATGCTCCCCCTGTATGACTACGGCCCGTTCAACCGGATTTGGCGCAATGAAGTCGCAGGGGTGCTCTGTCGCCCCTATCATCGGCGCACATGGTGCCCATTTTCCCGATCGCTGTCCACAATCCTGCAGTGCGCGTGGCTGTTGATCTTGTGGACCAAGGGAACGCCGCCTAATCTGGCTGAAAATGGCAGAGTTCCGATGCTGAAAGCGCTCTCACCCGCCTCCATTCGCCCTCCTTTTGCGCGCTACAGCCACGGCATCGAAGTGCCAGCCGGCAAACGGCTGGTCGTGTGCTCTGGCCAACTCGGCATTCGGCCGGACGACACGATACCCGATGATGCGGAGGAACAGGCCGAACTGTGCTTCGCCAATATTGCGGCCATATTGGCGGAGGCTGGCATGGGATTGGGCAATGTGGTGCGCATAAATGCCTATGTCAGCGACCGTGCCCACATGCAGGGCTATATGGCCGCGCGCGACAGGCTTTTCACCGGGACGCCTCCGGCCTCGACGCTCATCATTGTCTCCGGCTTCACCCGGCCGGAATTCAAGATCGAGATCGAGGCCATAGCCGCCGGCTGAAGGCACGGCCAAACCAGGAGCAAAGCATTGTGACAAGGCGCGTTTGGTGGGGCGACTTCCGCACGACGGAATACGCCTCGATCGACCCGGAAACGACGATCGCCATCCTGCCGGTGGCGGCAATCGAGCAGCACGGGCCACACTTGCCGGTCTCTACCGACACGACAATCATGAACGGTATGCTCGAAACGGTGATCGCGCGCCTGCCGGCCGATCTCGACATCCGCATCCTCCCGGTGCAGGCGGTCGGCAAGTCCAACGAGCATCTGCGCGCGCCGGGGACGCTCACCCTGCCTGCCTCCACTCTCATCGATGCATGGACCGAACTGGGACTCTCGGTCGCGCGCGCCGGGGTCAAGAAAATCGTCGTGGTCAATTCCCATGGCGGCAACGAGGAGATCATGGGTATCGTGACGCGCGAACTGCGCGTCCGCGAAAACATGCTGGCAGTCAAGACAAGCTGGCAGCGTTTCGGCCGCCCCGCCGGCATGTATTCCGGGCGCGAGGATCGTTACGGCATACATGGGGGCGACGTCGAGACTTCGCTTATGCTGCATTTCCGCCCCGACCTCGTGGACATGAGCAAGGCGGAAGACTTCGTTTCCCAGGTCGAGCGGGCCGAGAAGGAGCTGGCGCTGCTGCGTCACACGGGTACGCACGCTTTCGCATGGCTCGCCGGGGATTTGAACCCCAACGGGGTAGTAGGCGAGGCAGGCCTTGCAACGGCGGAAAAGGGGCGGCTCACTGCCGAGCATCAGGCAGACGGCTTCATTCGCCTGTTGCGCGACATCCGCAAGGCGCGTCTGGCGGACTGGTTGACGTAACTATCCCTCAATCCTCAGTTCGAAAGGCGTGCCTTCGAACGCGTCCGCACCACGGCCAATCGCCCGGATTGCCTCTGTCATTCGGCCGTTGCGTTCCAGAAGCGTGTCTGCCACGGCGACAAGCCGCGGATTGGGCGTGGCCGAGGGTGAAAGCCGGCGCAATGTCTGCGCCAGTTCCATCTCGTCGCGCCATGGTGCCAGTGCTGCCGCGATAATGTAGGCCGACGCGGTCGAGCGGCTGATGCCGGCATAGCAATGAACCACCAGCGGCCTCGCCCGGTCCCAGCGACACGCGAAATCGAGCAGGCTGCGCACATGCTCTTCGCCCGGCAGCGTCATCCCTTCCTGCACCTGTGCAATGTCATGCATGACGAGATGCAGGTGGTTCCGGGGCGGAATGGAGGGCGGACGAACCATTTCCGTACCGGCGGCAAGTAGCGACAGCAGATGGCCGGCGTTTGTGCTGGCCACCACTTGTTCCAGCTTCGACAATGGACAAACGTGGACCGCAGACAAACTCATGCCGGCATCTCCTCTGCCTGATCCGGACTCTCGCTGCGCCATTCGGCGAGCGCGGCTCCAAGCCGCTCCCATTCTTCATGGGAGGCTGGCAGACCGGCGCGCAGGGCGTTCGGCCTGTCATGGAAATGGCGCAGCACTATGCCCTTCTCGCCGAGCGCATGGAAAAGCCGCCGCGCGCCGGAAAACTCGATGTAACGATACAACGTCGTGCCACCGACGACCGGAACGTCGAATCGAGAAAACAGCGTATCCAGCCGTGCGGCCTCACCGGCGAGCCGGCCGCGCATTGCCTCCTGCCAGTCACTATCAGCAAGAGCCGCAATGCCATATTCGACCGCCGGGCCCGACACAGCCCAGGGTCCGAGTTGCGCCTCGAGCCGAGTCGCTGTCGCGGGATCGGCTAGTGCGAACCCCAACCTGATACCGGCCAGCCCGAAGAACTTGCCAAAGGAACGCAGCACGACCATGCCGCCCTCTTCGACATGGCCGGCCATGCTTTCGGCACGGGGGCCAACATCCATGAACGCCTCGTCCACAACCAGCAGGCCACCTCTCGCGCGCATCTTGCTGGCCAGGGCAAGAAGCCTGCCGCTGGATATGATGCGGCCGTCCGGATTGTTGGGATTGACCACCACGGCAAGGTCGGCCTCTTCCAGGGCATCGAGCGTTGCCACCTGTTCAACCTGGTGGCCGACGATCCGCGCCGCCCGCGCATGTTCCGCATAGGTCGGCGCCAGCACCCGCGCACGGCCGGGCGGAGCCAGCGAGGCAACGACGGGCAGGAGGATTTGCGTGCCGGGCGCGGCACACACATTGCCTGCTCCTGCGGCCTCATAAGCGGCAGCGGCAACTTCCTTGAGAGTATGAAGGCGCGCCGTCTCCGGCAGGCGCGTCAGTGCAGTGGCGGGCAGATTGAAAAGCGGATAGGAGTGCGGATTGATCCCGGTCGACAGATCGACGTAAGGCTCGGGCGCATTCGGAAACAGCGCTCGTGCCCGCTCAAGGCTTCCGCCGTGATCCACCGCTGCCAAATGTCCGTCCGGAACGTCCATGTCCGTCCTGATTGCCTTCCTGTCGCTGATTGCCGAACGCCTTATCGGCTACCCGGACCGACTGTTTGCTGCCATCGGCCATCCAGTGACATGGCTTGGCCGGCTGATAGCCTTTCTGGATCGTACGCTCAACCGCCCGACGGATTCCGACTTCAGGCGTCGCATGTCGGGCGTTCTGGCGCTTGTCATTATCGTCGCCATACCGGTTCTGGCCGGTTTCGCAATCCAGCGGTTCCTGGGGGAAATCGCTGGCGGGTTTCTGCTCACGGCGCTTCTGGCGACGTCGCTTTTAGCCCAAAAGAGCCTTCATGAACACGTCCGCGCCGTGGCGCACGCCTTGGACACAGGTGGCGTGGAAGCTGGCCGCAAGGCGGTGGCGCTGATCGTCGGGCGCGACCCCGAACAACTTGACGAAGCTGCGGTGTGTCGAGCGGCCATCGAAAGCCTGGCGGAGAATTTCTCGGACGGCGTGGTCGCCCCTGCCCTGTGGCTGGGCATCGGCGGACTCGCCGGCGGCGCCGGCTACAAGGCAGTCAATACGGCCGACTCCATGATCGGCCACAAATCGCCCCGCCACCGGGCGTTCGGCTGGGCGGCGGCACGCCTCGACGATCTCGTCAACCTTCCGGCCTCTCGCCTCTCGGCCCTGCTCATCGTGCTGAGCGCCGCCTTGATGAAGGACGCCGATCCCGGTGCGGCGTGGCGCGCAGTGCGGCGCGATGCGGGCAGGCACCGCTCTCCCAATGCGGGATGGCCCGAAGCTGCGGTGGCCGGAGCGCTGGGGCTCGCTCTGGCGGGGCCCCGCATCTATGGAGGCGAGACAGTCGAGGACGCCTTCATGGGCAACGGGCGGCACCAGGCGAGCAGCGATGATATTCGCCGTGCCCTCGCCCTATGCCGAATTGCCGACCTGTTGCTGATCTTGCTGTTCGGCGGATTGGCCGGGCTGATCCTGCTCATATAGCCTTCCACCGCTGCGAGCAGATACGATTTTTATTGTTCGGCCGCGGGTCAGAACCTTATGTTGATCGCAGGACGGCGGACCGGCGGGGAGTTCGAGCGCACCTGAAAGGCTGGCATGGCCGGGGAAATATCGAACAGCGAACTCGTTCATGTGGTGGCCCTGCTGGCGGCGGGCGTGATCGCCGTACCCATCTTCAAGCGCATTGGCCTGGGCTCGATCCTCGGCTACCTCGCCGCAGGGCTGGTTATCGGGCCGTTCGGTCTCGCAATCTTCTCCAATCCGGATGCGATCCTGCACGTCGCCGAACTGGGCGTTGTGATGTTCCTGTTCATCATTGGCCTGGAGATGCAGCCATCCCGATTGTGGGGGTTGCGCAGGCAGATCTTTGGCCTGGGCACGTTGCAGGTCGGCCTGTGTGCGTTGCTCCTTACACTGGTGGGCTGGACAGGTGGCTTTTCCCCGGCGCAGGCATTCGTCGCGGGTGCCGGCTTTGTCCTGACGTCCACCGCCGTCGTCATTCAGCTGCTGGAAGAGCGCGGCGACATTGCGACGCCGCTGGGCCAAAAGGTCGTCTCGATCCTTCTCTTTGAGGACCTGATGATCGTGCCTTTGCTGGCGCTGGTCGCCTTTCTCGCTCCAGGCGGTGAGGAAGTCACGCTGCCGGAGAGGCTGCGGGAAATCGCCCTTGGCATCGGAGCCATCGTCGGGCTCGTGGTGGCCGGGCGTTACCTGCTCAATCCGCTGTTCCGCATCCTGGCAGACGCACGTGCCCGCGAAGTGATGACGGCCGCTGCCCTTCTGATTGTGCTGGGATCTGCACTGGCCATGCAGCTTTCGGGCCTTTCCATGGCGATGGGCGCATTCCTGGCCGGCGTCATGCTGTCGGAATCGACTTTCCGCCACCAGCTTGAGGCCGATATCGAGCCCTTCCGCGGTGTTCTGCTTGGGCTGTTCTTCCTCGCCGTGGGCATGTCGCTGGACCTTTCCGTCGTTGCGGAAAGCTGGCGGCTGATCGCCGGGTATGTCGTTGCATATATGGTCGTGAAGGCACTTGGCATTTATGGCGTCGCGCGGTTCCTTGGCACGCCACATCGCTCTGCCCTCGACCGCGCCGTGCTGATGGCGCAGGGCGGCGAATTTGCCTTTGTACTTTACGCTTCGGCCGCGACGGTGGGCATCATCGATGCCCAATCCAATGCAATGCTGACATCGATCGTCATTATCTCGATGGTGCTCACTCCCCTGGCAATTGTGTTGTTGCGCAGCATGACCGGGCGAGACGAACAATCACTTGATGGCGTCGAAGTGGCCAACGGTCTAACAGGATCGGTCCTGATGGTCGGTTTTGGCCGTTTCGGACAGATAGTCTCCCAACCCTTGCTTTTGCGCGGAATCGACGTGTCGATCATCGACAATGACGTAGAGATGATCCAGGCTGCGGCGCGCTTTGGATTCAAGGTCTATTATGGCGACGGTACGAGGCTGGACATATTGCATGCGGCTGGGGCGGGCAGCGCGCGCGCCGTTCTGATCTGTGTCGACAAGGGCGACGTGGCGGTGCGCATCGCCCAACTGGTCAAGGCGGAATTCCCACAGGCGCTGCTGTTTGCCCGCGCCTTCGATCGCGGCACCTCGCTGCAGCTCGTGCGTAGCGGCGTGGATTACCAGTTGCGCGAAACCCTCGAGTCGGCTCTGGTTTTTGGCGGTTCAGCGCTCGAAGCCTTGGGCGTAGACCCGGACGAAGTGGCCGAGATAGTGGAGGATGTGCGACGGCGCGACGGGGCCCGCTTCGCGCTTCAACTCGCCGGCAACATTCAGGACGGCCGCCTCTACTTCCAGGGCAATATGGACACCCCCGTGCCGGCACCTGTGGCCGAGCCTCGCCGGCCCGGACAGGCGCTTAGCGAAGAAACGGCCAGCGTGCTGAACACACAGCAGGAGTAAGCCATGACAATACCGGACGAGCGAGCCCTTGGCGTCACGTCTTTCTGGCGCAATGCCGGTGCCGAGGCCTGGTTCACGAAGGATTCCGTTTTCGACGAGGAGTTTCGTTGTCGCTTCCTCGATCTGCATTATGCGGCGGCGCGGCGGGAACTCGATGCATGGTCCAGTTACGCGGAAGGATCGCTGGCGCTACTCATCCTGCTCGACCAGTTCCCCCGCAACTGTTTCCGAGGCACCGCACACATGTTCGCCACCGATCCGCTCGCCCGTCATTTCGCAGACAAGGCAATCGCCGCCGGTCACGACATGGAACTGGAAGAAATGCTGCGCGCCTTCATCTATCTTCCCTTCGAACATTCCGAGAGCATGGAAGACCAGGAACGCTCGGTTGCGCTGTTCACGGCCAACTGCCCGCCGGCCCTTCCCTGGGCCATCGAGCATCGCGACATCATTGCCCGGTTCGGACGCTTCCCTCACCGCAATCCGGCACTGGGTCGACAAATGACGGCGGAGGAACAGGCATTTCTTGATGGCGGCGGTTTCGCCGGCTGATTATCCCATTCAGCCTTTCCACCAGTCTTGGCCGCCGGCCAGTCGTTCGATCCCCGTCGTATCGATCGAGGCGAGCAGTTCGGTTACTGTCGCGCCACCAAGGGCGAATTCCGGCGCAATTTCCGCCAGCGGTGCCAGCACGAAAGCCCGCTCGGAGATGCGCGGATGCGGTACTTCCAGGCCCGGCTCGCGGATCGTGAGCCTGCCGAAGGTCAGGATATCGATGTCGATAAGCCGCGGCCCCCAGCGCTCACCCCGAATCCGCTTCAGCTGGCGCTCTATCTCCAGGCAGAGTTCCAGGAGACCGCGCGGGGCTAGGTCGGTGACAAGCCGGGCCGCAGCGTTCAGGAAATCCGGCTGGTCAACCTTCCCCCAGGGCGGCGTCCGATAGAGCGATGACACCGAGAGGACGTTGACGGCATTGTCCGCATCCAGCATGCGCAGCGCCGCGCCCATGGATTTTGCCGGCTCCCCGAGATTGCCGCCAAGGCTGAGAAAAACCTCCGAGCCTTTCATGGCTGGGGCCAGACCACGGTGACCTCGACATGATCGAGCACGCCGCGAACCGGTGCGTTCGGCTTGCGGATAGTGATTTCCGCCTGCTTGATCTGGGGAAAGCGTGTCGCCAGCGCTTTTCCTACTTCCAGCGCCAGCGCCTCGATGAGGAAGCGCCTCTTGCCGGTCACGATCTTTTCGATGACATCGAAGGCGACGCCATAATCCACGGTCGCCGTAATGGAGTCCTCCGATAGCGGCCGGTCTGGCTCCACGGTCAGGTTGGCGTCGACGTAAAAGCGCTGGCCAAGCGTCTCTTCTTCGTCCAGCACGCCATGCCGGGCGAAGAACGCGCAGTTCGTCATGCGAATGGTATACATCAATCGGATATCCGCTTGGCCGTCTTGCAGGCAAGCATAGCATCGGTCATGGCCAGCGCATCCACGTTGATTGCGACATCGTGGACGCGAAATAGCTGCGCTCCCTTCAGCCGCAGGATCACGCTGGTCGCCGCTGTGCCGACGTCGCGGTCAGGCGCCTCCCTGCCGGTCGCGGCCCCGATGAAACGCTTGCGCGAGGTTCCCGCCATCAGCGGAAACCCCAGTGCGTGAAGTTCATTGAACCGCGCCATCAGTTCGAGATTCTCTTCCGGGGTCTCCTTGGCAAAGCCGAAACCGGGATCGAGCACGATCTGGTCGTCACCCACCCCTGCTTCGCGTGCGATATTCAGCGACTTCTTCAGGAAGGCGACCTGGTCTTCGATAACATCCGGCAATTTCTCACGGCCGCGGCCGGTATGCATGATGACCAGCCCAGCTCCGGTCTGTGCGGCTACCCTTGCGATATCGGGCTCCCGCTGCAGCCCCCAGACGTCATTGACGATATGGGCGCCCGCCTCGACCGCCAGCCTTGCCGTCTCGGCTCGAAATGTATCGATCGATATAAGGGCCTCGCCGCGGCGGGCCAGTTCTTCAATCACCGGCAGAACCCGCCGCTGCTCCTCTTCCGCCGAGATTGGCTGGGCATTTGGACGGGTCGATTCGCCTCCCACGTCCACGATTGCCGCCCCCTCCGTCACCATGCGGCTGGCCTGGGCGAGGGCACGCTCGGGTGCTTCGAACAGACCGCCATCCGAAAAGGAATCCGGCGTAACGTTGAGAATCCCCATCACCACGGCCTTGTCGCCGAGGTCGAGATGGCGCCCATGCGCCAGATTCCATCTAATCGTCATCGTCGGCCTGTCCTGCGCTACTGGATTTCCGTTGCGCCGCGAGAGGCCGTAACGCAAGGTGCGGGCGGAGGCAACAAAATGAAGCGACTTGTCCTGTCTGCCCTGCTCGCCGTCGGAACGATCGGTCCGGCTAGCGCAGCCAATGTCGTCAAGACCTATTCCTACTACCGCATTGGCGGGAAGACCCTCGACGAAATCGAGACGCAACTTGCCAAACGCGGACCGGAAGTAAAGACAACCGGCCTTCGCCATCCCGGAGCGACGCAGATGTCGTTTTCGACGCGGATCGGATACGCGGAAAAGCTGGGCTCGTGCAGGATCGACTCGGCGGTCGTGACCGTGAAAGCGAAGGTCATCCTGCCTCTCTGGCGCCAGCGCCGGCATGCCGATGCCGAGGTCCGCCTCTTCTGGGACACGCTGTTTGCCGACATCAAGCGACATGAGGATCGCCACGTGGAGATTGCCAAGAATCACGCTCGCGAACTGGAAGACGCGCTGAAGGCTACCTGGTCTTTTGCAGACTGCGAGCAGGCCGCCGCCAAGGCCAAGGAGATGACCGTGCGGATGCTCGCCAGGCACGAAAAGGCCCAGGTGAGGTTCGACAGGGTCGAGCGCATCAATTTCGAAAGCCGCATCCTGCGGCTGCTCAAATATCGGCTGGAAACCATCGAAAGCCGCCGTTCTCGGGGTTGACGGTATGGATACCGCCCCCAGCCCGTTCACGAATTGCGGCGGGAGCGGTCTTCGCCTCGACATTGCTTACCCCATCTGCTAGGTGCAGCGCCGCTGTTCTCGGAGACGTGTGCGGGTTGGCAATCCGGCGATCCCGCAGGAATCCGAACCCTCAATCCAGCGAGGCCCCAGCCAGACCCGGGATAGTCCGTCCCTGCCGGCACCCGTTGGCAGGCCGGCATGCGTCGGGCCGAGATGGATATGTCGATGGACCAGACCGCCAACCGCAAGGCAGCGCCAAGCGCAGCCGCACCTGCTCTCTCGGACCGGGAGAAGAACGTCATCATCGCCGGCGTCCTTCTGTCCATGTTGCTCGCCGCGCTGGACCAGACCATTGTCGCGCCCGCCATGCCGACCATCGGGGCATCACTCGGAGACGCGCACTATCTTCCCTGGATCGTGACCGGCTACCTGCTGACGGCGACGGCGATCGCTCCCCTTTACGGCAAGATCTCCGACATCCACGGTCGCCGCGTTACGATCCATGCAGCAATCTTGATTTTCCTTGCAGGTTCCATCATCAGCGCGCTGGCACCCAACATGCTGGCGCTCATAGCGGGCCGGGCCGTACAGGGCCTCGGCGGGGGTGGGCTGTTTGCCATGTCCCAAACGGTGATTGGCGACCTCGTGCCGCCAAGGGAGCGTGCCCGCTATGCCGCATGGATTTCCGGCACCTGGGCGGTAGCCAGCGTGGCCGGACCGCTGCTGGGCGGCGCCTTTGCCGAGCACATGCACTGGTCGCTCATCTTCTGGATAAACCTGCCGCTCGGCCTGTTTGCCATGGCTATCATCAATACGCCTCTGAAAAAGCTGCCGCCTGCCGCCCGCCGGCACACTATAGACGGCTGGGGCGCGCTTTTGCTGATCGCGGCAACGGGGCTGCTGCTGCTGGCTCTCAACTGGGGCGGAAGCGCCTACGCCTGGACTTCGCCGGAAATCCTGGGGTTGCTGGCGGGCTTTGCCGTCCTGACCGCCGCCTTTACCCTCAGACTCATGATGGCCGCGGAGCCCCTCATAGGCATAGAGGTTCTTGCCAATCGTATCGTGCTTACCGGTGCACTGGCGGTGTTCATGCTGCAGGCGTCGAATGTGGGCCTCACCGTCTACCTGCCCGTCTATCTGCAGTCCTGGCTCGGCCTTACCGCCGGAGAGTCCGGCATCGCACTGCTGGGACTGATGCTTGGCACGGTGGCCGGCGCCACCACGAGCGGCCGCCTGATCCCCCGCTTTGCCCATTACAAGCGCATAGCACTATATGGCACTGCTTTTGCGGGCATTTGTCTCGTCGCGCTGGCTCTGGTCGCCGGCAGCAGGTCGCTTCTGCTTATCGAAGCGCTGACGGCGCTGATCGGCTTCGGGAGCGGTACGACCTTCCCGGTTTCGACCGTCTCGGTCCAGAACGCGGTCGACCGTGCGCATCTCGGCGTCGCAACAGGCGTCCTCACCTTCCTGCGCTCGCTGGGGGCTGCTCTCGGCGTGGCGGCGCTAGGCGCCGTGGCGCTCGGCTATGGCCTGCCGCTGGCAGGCGAAGGCTCGGCTGCGGTGGCTGAGACGATCGAATCGGCGACCCCCTTCACGATAATCTTCCTTGCCGCCGCAGCCATGATCCTGTGCTCCTTCCTCATGCTCGCGCTGATGCCGGAGAAGCCGTTGCGCGGCGGTGCGCCGGCTGATGCCCCGGTCCTGGAATAGAACCCTCAACCGCCGTAGTAGTTCATCACCGCGTGGCGCGCCTGCGCGAAAAACAGCCAGCGCTCGACGAAAACGCCTGCCATGCAGGCCAGCAAGGCGAGCCCGGCGACAAGGGCGTCCGACCAGCCGGCTTGCCAATTCACGACCAGCAACAAAAGCAGCAGGGCGGTGGGCAGAACCGCCCCGACGAGTACCGCCAGCTTCCAAAGCTTCGCCGCATGCTTGCGAGCAACCTTGAAGCCCATTTCGCGGGTGAGATAATTTTCCGTCATGTGCGGCCGCTCCAGCAGGCGGACATGCCCCAGACCGCCCAGGCCGGTGGCCGTTTCCGGCGTGGAAAGAGGGCGCATCCGGAGCATATTGCGACGCCAGGACCATTTTGCCGTCCAGGCTGCAGCGAGCAACAGCACGCTGGCTATTGCCAGAGCGGACCCGTAGCCTGCTCCCAGGCAGGCGAAGAAGGTCGCAGCCACCATCCCGCTGCCAAGCGAAAAAAGCAGGTAGCAGAGCGGCGTGAGCGGGGTCGCCCACGCCTGGACCGATTTCAGCGAGGCATAAATCATGGCCGTGCAGAAAACGGTTCCCACACACAAAGCCGATCCGATCAGGCCCGGGAGCGGCAGATAACGCCCTTCTATCACACACAACCATGCCGAAACCGTCAGAGGCACGAAAGTGACGACTGCCATGACTCCCTCGCGCGAGAGCCAGCTTGAGCGCCATTGCGAAAACGCCCGCCAGGCACGCTGCGGATTGCCCAGATGGAGCGTGGAGGAGACCAGACCGCCTGCTATAAGCGCCAGCGCAATGACCCAGGCCACTTTTGTCGCCATGGCAGCCGCATCAAGCAGCCCGATACCCAGTACCGCAGCCAGCCCGTAGCCCAGCCCGGATAGCGTCGTGAAAATGATGATGGATGGAGCGGGATACATGGTCAGATGCGGTCCAGCATGCTGTCGAGCCAGGCAAAAAAGCCGGTTGCACCTTCCGTGCTCTCGGCCGGCGCCAGGGCAGATGCGCTTGCGGAAAGCGCCTTGCGCGGGCGCGGCGGCAGATATTTGTTGACCGGCCCCGTGCCTTGTTCCGGCATCAGATCGACTCCGCCTCGCTCGGCCACCATGACCGATACCGCCGAGGCGGGGTCTGCAAGATCACCGAAGTGGCGCGCATTGGCGGGGCAAGTGCGCACGCAGGCAGGCTGCCGGTCCTCCTCCTCCAGCGTCTCGTTGTAGATGCGGTCGATGCAAAGCGTGCATTTCTTCATCACACCGGCGGCCAGGTCCATCTCTCGCGCGCCATAGGGACAGGCCCAGGCACACAGGCCGCAGCCGATGCACATGGCCTCGTCCACCAGCACGATGCCGTCTTCCGCGCGCTTGTAGGACGCACCGGTCGGGCATACGGTCACGCAGGGCGCGTTCTCGCAGTGCAGGCAGGATTTGGGAAAGTGCACGATGCGGGCATCCCCCGCTTCGCCCACCGTTTCTCCGCCATTAGGTACCACCTCGAACGTGTGCACCCGGTTCAGCCAGGCTCCGGATACATCGGCGCCATAGGGATTCTGGTCGGAAAGCGCAGCGCCATAGCCCCCGGTGTTCCACTCCTTGCAGTTCACCACGCAGGCGTGGCAGCCGACGCAGACATCGAGATCTATGACCAGGCCAAGTTTCTTGCCTGTGGGGTGGGAAGGAAGCGAGGTCATTTCGCCCACTCCTGCCCATAGCGCAGTTCATCCGGAGGCGGTTCGTGGCCGGCGTGGCGCACTGGCGGAAAATGCGGCTCGCTGACCGCACCAGGCTCTGCCTTCTCGATACGTACGCGCAGGTCATACCAGGCGGCTTGCCCGGTGACCGGATCGGAGTTTGAAAGCCGCATTCCACTTTCTTTCGAAGGCAAAAGCTCGGCGATCAGGTGATTCATCAGGAAGCCCTTCCTTGCTTCCGGGGAATCCTTGTCCAACGCCCATGCGCCGGCGCGTTTGCCAATGGCGTTCCAGGTCCAGATTGTCGAGGCGTTGACTGCTTCCATGCGCGCAATCTCCACCTTGATGCGGCCGTGATGCGAAACGACCCACACCCAGTCACCATCGCGCAGATCCAGTTCGTCACAGATCGGCCCGGGAACGTAGAGTGGATTCCTGGTGTGGATCTGCCGCAGCCATGCATTCATCGACCCCCAGGAATGATACATGGCCATCGGCCGTTGGGTAATGGCATGGTAGGGGAAGGCCGCCCTGTCGACCATCGCCTCCTCGAACGGCCTGTACCAGACGGGCAGTGGATCGAAACAGTCCAGGATGCGCTGGCGATAGGGCTCCGGCGCAACGGGCTCGCGCAACCCGGCCGCCGAGAGGCGGAATTTCTGCAGCGTCTCCTGATAGAGCTGGAACGTCACCGGCTGTGGAGTGTCGAAGAAGCCCAAGCGGACTGCGAAATCCTGATAGGCCTGGTTGGCGTGCTTGAAGAACTGGGCCTCCATCGGGATGGGCATGGAGAAGAAGGAGCCGTTCTCGACATAGCGCTGCAACTGATCTGGATTTGCAGCGCCCCGCCCCACCCGGTCGCCTTTCAGACCGCGGAACCCTGCCAACGGCCCAATGCCCGGCCTGCGCTCATGGCGCACGATATAGTCGGCATAGTCCTTGTAAAGCGGTCGGCCCAGGCTGTCGGCGAAGCCAGGCAGTCGCAAGCGGGCGCCAAGGTCCAGCAGCACGGTCTGGAAGCCGCGTACATTTCGGTCGGGCTCCAGCACGGGCCAGCGTATGGCGTCCTGCACCGCATCCGGCTCGGATATCGGCCGGTCGAGCAGCGAGATACAATCATGCCGCTCAAGGTAGGTCGTGTCCGGCAGTACCAGATCGGCATAGGCGACCATCTCCGAGGCATAGGCGTCGCAGTAGATGATCCTGGGAATACGGTATTCGCCCGTTTCGGGGTCCTTGTCCTCCAGCATCCTTATGGTGCCGGCCGTGTTCATGGACGAGTTCCAGGCCATGTTGGCCATGTAGAGGAACAGCACGTCGATCGGATACGGGTCCCCGGCATGGGCATTGGCGATCACCATATGCATCATTCCATGCGCGGCGATGGGCGCCTCCCAGGAGAAGGCCTTGTCTATGCGCGACGGCGTGCCATCGGCATCCACCAGAAGGTCTTCCGGCCCGCGTGGAAAGCCGAGGTGCGGTCCGGCGAGAGGCTTGTCGGAGCCAAAATGCTCCGCACGGCCATGCGGCGTGGGATGCGCCGAAACCGGTTTCGGATAGGGTGGCTCGAAGCGGAAGCCGCCGGGACAATCCACCGCGCCTATCAGCACCTGCAAGAGATGCAGCGCCCGCGCCGTCTGGAACCCGTTTGAATGGGCAGAGAGGCCGCGCATGGCGTGGAAGGAAACCGGCCGGCCCACATAGCCCGAATGCCTCTCTCCATGGATGTCGGTCCATGGTTGCTGGACAAAGATTTCTTCCTCGAATGCAACCCGTGCAATCTCCGCGGCAAGGCCGCGTATCGTGCCGGCGGCAAGGCCGGTTTCAGGGGCTACAGCCTCGGGAGAGTATTTCGGATCCAGATATTTCTCTGCCAGCAATTGGAACGAAGGTACGGCAACGCGGCCATCCTCCAGTTCGTAGCTGCCTGAAAGTGCAACCCGTGCACCCTTGGTGCCGGCGGGAACGGCTCGTTCCGTTACCGTTTCCCAGACCAGGGGACGGCCCGCCGCGTCGCGGGCAAACAGCCCGTGCTCGGCCGTGCCTGGGGCATTGATGACCAGCCAGGGCGCATTGGAATAGCGCACCAGATAGTCGACGTCGATTTTCCGCGCCTTCAGCAGTTCGTGAACGATCGCCAGAATCAGCAGTCCATCCGTACCCGGCCGTATGCCGATCCAATTGTCAGCGACAGCCGAATAGCCGGTGCGCACCGGATTGACCGAGACGAAACGGGCTCCCCTCGCCTTCAGCCGTGAAATGCCGATCTTGATCGGGTTGGAATCGTGGTCTTCCGCCACGCCAAAAAGAATGAACAGCTTCGTCCGTTCCCAATCCGGCGCTCCGAATTCCCAGAAGGCGCCACCGATGGTCATGATCCCTGCAGCGGCCATGTTCACCGAGCAGAAGCCGCCATGTGCGGCGTAATTGGGCGTACCGAATTGCTGCGCCCAGAATCCGGTCAGCGATTGCGACTGATCCCGCCCCGTAAAGAAGGCCAGCTTCCTTGGGTCGTGACGCCGCACCTCGCCCAGCCAATCGGTGGCGATGGCAAGCGCCTCGTCCCAGGATATTTCCTCGAACTGTCCCGAACCACGCGGGCCGACGCGCTTCAGCGGTGCCCGCAGCCTCGCCGGCGCATAGTGCTGCATGATGCCGGCGGACCCTTTTGCGCAAAGCACGCCCCTGTTGACCGGATGGTCCCGGTTGCCCTCGATGTAGCGGATCTTGCCGTCCCGGATATGTACGTCGATTCCGCAGCGGCACGCGCACATGTAACAGGTGGTCTTGCGGACCTCATCTGAGACGGCTTCGGACAAAGCTGGCTGATGGCGCTGATTCATGACGGACTCCTCGACAGAGTCCTATCGACCTCCAGCCGGAATGCAAATGCGTCAACTCAGGCAGCGCAGGTGGAGTTTTTTTCCCTGGGCCGGCTTCGACGGAAAGGAATTGCTTCCGCCCACTTGTCTCCGTTAGCCTTGGCTCAGTCGACTACGACAATACGGGTATTCCCCATTCCGGCCTTCTTCACCAGCGAATAGAAGATCGCGGCGTTACCCGTATGCAGGCGCACGCAGCCATGCGATGCCGGCCGACCCAGATGTTTGACGGCCCCGGTGCCGTGAATCGCATATCCACGGTGATAGAAGACCGAATATGGCATGGGCGACATGTCGTATTTGCGCGAATACCACATGCGATGCAGGCGCTGTGGGCGGTACGTGCCACGCGGGGTGACGTAGCCCTTGCGCGCCGTTGAAACGGGCCAGCGATAAAGCACCCGGCCATGCTGGCTCACCGTCATCGTCTGGGAAGATATGTCGACCTTCGCCACCAGGCTCGCAGCTTTAGCGCTGCCTGGCGCGCCAACCAGAACCGTTACAAATGCAGCTGCCAATACGAGAGTTCTCATACCCCCCTCCGCTTGTCGTTCACGAATGCCCCTCGATGTATTTATCTGATTTCCAGTTCCCGATAGTAGTGGATAAATTCTATACCATCGCTTCCTGGCTGCGGCCCGATCATGAAGGAAAAGCTTGAACAAAATCTTCCCACGGCTGCGGCAAATGTCACCGATTACGGCAACATGTTCTTGGAGCCTGGGGCGGGCTTGCAAATAGGCGGCAAACCCTGCTCAACTTGATCCATGTTTGAACGTCTTTTCAGCGCCATCGATGAGCGGCGCGACGATCTTGTTGCCATGACGGCCGACCTGATCCGTTTCCCGACCGTGAACCCGCCGGGAGAGGCCTACCGCCCCTGCGCGGAGTATGTCGGGGAGCGGCTGCGAAAGGCCGGGTTCGGCATCGAATATATCCGCGGCGAAGGCACACCGGGCGACACCGACCGCTATCCCCGCGTCAACGTGGTAGCACGCTTCGACGGCAGGGCGCCTGGTCCCTGCGTGCACTTCAACTCGCACATCGACGTGGTTGAAGCCGGCGATGGCTGGACTCTCGACCCGTTCGCAGGGATCGTGAAGGATGGCCGCGTCTACGGTCGCGGCGCCTGCGACATGAAGGGCGGTCTTGCTGCCTCCATCATAGCGGTGGAAGCCTTCATGGCGACTTGGCCCGATTTTCCCGGAACGATCGAGATTTCAGGCACCGTGGACGAGGAGTCCGGAGGCTTCGGCGGCGTCGCTCACCTGGCGAAGCTCGGCTACTTCTCCAAACCGAAGGTAGACCACGTCATCATCCCCGAGCCTCTCAACAAGGACCGCATCTGCCTCGGCCATCGCGGCGTATGGTGGGCAGAAATCGAAACCATGGGCGAGATCGCGCATGGTTCAATGCCCTTCCTTGGCGACAATGCCGTGCGCCACATGGGCGCGGTGCTTGCGGCGTTCGAGGAAGAACTCTTTCCGGCGCTGGAGAGGAAGCGGACCGAAATGCCGGTCGTGCCGCCCGATGCGCGCCGCTCGACGATGAACATCAATTCCATCCATGGCGGGCAGACCGAGGACTTTCGGCCCGGTTTGCCGTCTCCCAACGTCCCCGACCGATGCCGTCTGATCATAGACCGGCGCTTCCTGCTGGAAGAGAATGTCGAGGAGGTCAAGCAGGAGGTGAGGTCGATCCTCGAACGCCTGAAGCGGGAGCGGCCAAAGTTCGACTATGAGATACGCGACCTCATGGAGGTACAGCCGACAATGACGGCCCGCGATGCGCCGGTGGTCAAGGCTATGGCAAAAGGCATCATGGAAGTATTCGACCGTGAGCCGGACTATGTCATCTCACCCGGGACCTACGACCAGAAACACATCGCGCGCATCGGCCACATCCATGATTGCATCGCCTATGGGCCCGGCATCCTGGACCTTGCTCACCGGCCTGACGAATGGGTTGCCATAGAGGACATGGTGCAATCCGCGAAGGTGATGGCCGTGGGCCTGAACGTACTGTTGCGGGGCGGTGCGCCCTGACCCCCAGGGATTTACGCTGCACCGCAACAATGAGGTTTACTCTACGGCAATTTCACGCTTTGATCCGCCATCCAAGGATTCTGGGAGTAGACCTATGAGCGTGTGGAAATCCGTTCTCGCCGCCTCCGTGCTGGCGCTGGCATCCGCAAGCCCGGCGCTCGCTGCGCGTACGGACCTTGTGCTCGGCGTTGTACTGGAGCCGCCGCATCTCGACCCTACGGCCGGCGCCGCAGCCGCGATCGATGAAATTCTTTACGCCAATGTATTTGAAGGCCTGACGCGAATTGGCCCCAGCGGCGAGGTGCTGCCGGCCCTGGCTGAGAGCTGGACGATTTCCGACGATGGAAAGGTCTATACTTTCAAGCTGCACAAGGGCGTGAAGTTCCACGACGGAACGGACTTCGATGCCGAGGACGTGAAGTTCTCGCTCGACCGGGCGCGCGCGCCAGATTCAGTCAATGCGCAAAAGGGTCTGTTTGCCGCCATCGACACCGTCGAGGTGATTGATCCGGAAACCGTGCAGGTAACGCTGAAGCATCCGCAGGGGGCGTTCCTTTACAATATGGGATGGGGCGACGCGGTAATCGTCGCGCCGGAATCGGCTGACCGCAACAAGGAGAAGCCGATCGGAACCGGGCCGTTCAGGTTCGATCACTGGGCGAAGGGATCGGCCGTTACACTTGTAAAATCAGATAATTATTGGGGCGATCCCGTTGCGCTGGACAAGGTGGAATTCCGCTTCATTCCCGACGCCGCTGCAGCTGTTCCAGCCGTCCTGTCGGGCGATGTTCAGGCTTTTCCCTTCTTTCCTGCAGACGCCGTCTCGCAGGTCGAAGGCAATCCGCAGCTCAAGGTGGTTATCGGCTCGACCGAAGGCGAGACGATCCTTGCAATGAACAACAAGAAACCACCGCTCGACAATCTCAAGGTTCGCCAGGCCATCTCCTACGCACTCGATCGCGAAGCGATCATCGACGGAGCTTCCGGCGGACTCGGCCAGCCCATTGGCTCGCACGTGTCGCCGTCGAGCAAGGCCTATGTAGATCTCACCGGCAGGTATCCGCACGATGCCGCCAAAGCCAGGAAACTCCTGAAGGAAGCCGGGTTCGAAAACGGTTTCAAGACCACGCTGAAACTGCCGCCGCCGGCCTATGCCCGCGACGGGGGACAGATCATTGCCTCGCAGCTTCGCAACGTCGGCATCGAGGCCGATATCATCCCGGTTGAATGGGCGCAGTGGCTCGATCAGGTCTTCACCAAGAAGGACTACGATCTCACCATCGTGTCGCACACCGAACCGAACGACATCGACATTTATTCTCGACCTGACTACTACTTCAATTACCAGAATCCAGAATTCAACAAGGTCATAGAGGAGCTCAACCTGACCTCCGACGAGGCCACACGCAACAGTCTGCTCGCCAAGGCCCAGAACATTCTTGCCGATGATGCGGTGGTGGGGTTCCTGTTCGAGCTGCCCAAGGTAGGCGTGTGGGATGCGAAGCTTTCCGGCCTGTGGGAGAATGCGCCCATCCAGGCCAATGACCTAACGAAAGTGAAGTGGGACGACTAGCCATGGACGGCCCCTTCCCGTTTCGGGGAGGGTGGGCGGTCGCCATCGAGGACTGGGCACGCCGGAGCGTTGCTAGCGTTCCGGCTTCGCACTCACCTTGCCTTGGCCGGAAGCTCGGGAAGGAACAGGCCCTCCCATGACCGGATATTTCCTCAAGCGCCTGGCCATCGCCGCAGCCACCCTTGTGCTGGCGTCGGTGGTGGTGTTCGCCGTATTGCAGGTGGTGCCCGGCGATCCCGCCCGCCTCATGCTTGGCATGAACGCCAGCGCCGAACAGGTCGAACTGCTGCGTGAACAACTCGGCCTCAACGATCCGCTCGTCCTGCGCTACCTGCATTGGGCCGGGGGCTTGCTGACCCTGGATTTTGGCCGCTCCTATACCTACTCCGTGCCGGTCATCGATCTGGTGGGCGAACGTCTCGTCGTCTCGCTGCCCCTGGCATTGATTGCGCTTGCTCTCTCGACGGCCATTGCCATTCCGGTCGGCCTCTATTCCGCAAGCAAGCATGGCCGCGCCGCTGACACTATGACGATGGGCGCAACCCAGGTGGGCGTTGCCATCCCGAACTTCTGGTTTGCGCTGCTGCTGATTTATCTCTTTGCTGTCTGGCTACGCTGGGTACCCGCAGGCGGCTTTCCCGGCTGGAAGGCGGGTGCGTGGCCGGCGCTGAAGGCGCTGATCCTGCCAGCGGTCGCGCTTGCCCTGCCGCAAGCAGCCATCCTAGCGCGCGTCACCCGGCAGGCCCTCGTTGAAGTCCTGTCGGAAGACTATATCCGTACCGCGCGCGCCAAGGGCATGCCCTGGCGGGCGGTGCTGTGGCGACATGCGCTGCGCAATGCCCTGATCCCGGTCGTCACCATAATGGGCCTGCAGTTCGCCTTCCTGCTCGCCGGAACCATTATAATCGAAAACGTCTTCTATCTGCCCGGCCTTGGCCGCCTGGTCTTTCAGGCGATCACCCAACGCGACCTGATCGTGGTGGAAAGCGTCGTCATGCTGCTGGTCGCCGCAGTCATCATCGTCAATCTGCTGGTCGACCTGTCCTATGCAGTCGTCGATCCCCGGCTCAAGGCGCGGGAATAAGAGGATGGCGCTTCCGGTGGAAATCCCTGACGGCCGCCTGGTGGACCTTCTGGGCAAGGCCATTCGCAACCGCTCCTTCACCGTCGGTCTTTGCATCACGCTCGCCATCCTGGCTGCCGCCATCCTGTCCTTTGCCTGGACGCCATATGACGTGACAGCGCTGGTGATAGCGGACAAGCAACAACCACCCTCGCTTCTCCATTGGTTTGGCACCGATCATTTTGGCAGGGACATCGCCTCCATGATCATGGTCGGGGCGCGAAACTCCATTGCCGTCGCCCTGGTCGCGGTCGGAATCGGCATAGGGATCGGAGTGCCCCTTGGCTGTCTCGCGGCGGCCCGGGGCGGCGTAATTGACGAGGCATTGATGCGGCTGAACGACCTTGTCTTTGCCTTCCCTGCCCTGCTTTCGGCGGTAATGATCACGGCCGTATTTGGCCCCGGCGCCGTCAACGCCATCATTGCCATCGGCATTTTCAACATTCCGGTCTTCGCGCGCGTGGCGCGCGCCGGAGCGCTGGCGCTCTGGCCGCGGGAGTTCATTCTGGCCGCCCGTGCCGCCGGCAAGGGGAAGGCTCTGATAACCGTCGAACATATTCTGCCCAACATGGTCACCCTTCTCATGGTCCAGGGCACGATTCAGTTTGCTCTCGGCATTCTGGCGGAAGCTGGCCTGTCCTATGTGGGACTGGGCACTCAACCCCCAATGCCAAGCTGGGGCCGGATGCTGTTCGACGCACAGACGCGCATGGCGACAGCCCCATGGATGGCCATCTTTCCAGGCATGGCCATCGCCGTCACCGTGCTGGGCCTGAACCTTCTGGGCGACGGCATAGCAGACGTGCTCGATCCGAAACTGCGGCGACGGCGATGAGCCTTCTGGAAATCGAGAAGCTGACGCTGGACATCGGCGGCAGGCCGATACTCAAGGGTATCGACCTGAGTATTGATTCCGGCGAGACGGTAGGGCTGGTCGGGGAATCGGGATCCGGCAAGTCCATGACGGCGCTGGCTGCCATGCAGCTTCTTCCGCATGGCGCAAACGTGCAGGGCCGCATCACGTTCAACGGCACCGACATATTGTCCGCAACCGAGGAGCAGATGTGCGCCCTGCGCGGCGACGATATAGGCATGGTCTTTCAGGAGCCCATGACGGCGCTGAACCCGGTCAAGACGATTGGCCAGCAGGTTGCGGAAGGTATTCGCTGGCACACTCGCGTCGGCCGCGCCGAGGCGGAAGAACGCGCCCGCCTGATGCTCGATCGTGTCGGTTTGCCTGCCTCCCGCTTTCCGCTGTCTCGCTACCCGCATGAGCTTTCCGGCGGCCAGCGCCAACGCGTTGTTATCGCCATTGCCTGTGCGCTCAAGCCGAAGTTGCTGATCGCCGACGAACCGACAACTGCTCTGGATGTCGTGCTGCAGCGGCAGATTCTCGACCTCCTGAAGAGCCTGGTGGACGAGAACCGGATGGGCCTGCTTCTCATCTCCCACGATCTTGCCGTGGTTACGGAGATGGCCGACCGCATCACAATCCTCCGGCAGGGCGAAGTCATGGAAACGGGCGAGACAGCCCGCGTTCTGACCGAGCAGGCCCATCCTTACACGCGCCAACTCGCCCTGGCTTCGACGCATGTGCCGAATCGGCGCTGGCTTGCGCACGAGGAATCCGTGTTCGCTGGCAAAGCGGATTCCGTGGCAGCGTTTCCGACCGGGGTCGGCATGGCGGACAAGACCGAAAGCAAGGCAGTCGCCCCCCTGCTTCAGGTGAACGCGCTGAGCCGCGAATATCCTGGCCGCAGGAACTCTCTTTTCAGGCGCGAGCCGCCCGTGCGGGCTGTTGACGACGTATCCTTCTCGATCATGCCGGGACAATCGGTTGCGCTGGTTGGCCGCTCCGGCTGCGGCAAGTCCACGCTTGCGCGCATGGTGCTGGCACTGGATCGGCCCACCGCAGGTGAAATCCATTTTCGGGGTGAAAACATTACGGGCAGGAGCCAGGCCGAACTGAAACACGCGCGGCGCGACATGCAGGTAGTGTTCCAGGACCCCTATGGGTCTTTCGATCCACGTCAGAAGGTCGAGCGGCTGGTGACCGAGCCATTGCATCTTCTGGAGAGAAAGCCGACACGTGCCGAGCGGCGGGAAATGGCGGAGCGCGCGCTCGCCGAAGTTGGCCTGTCGGCCGCCGATCTCGACAAATATCCGCACGAATTCTCCGGTGGCCAGAGGCAGCGCCTTTCGATCGCCCGTGCCATCATCACAAGACCCAAGCTGGTGGTGGCGGACGAACCCGTTTCGGCGCTGGACGTGTCAATCCGGGCGCAGATTCTCGACCTGTTCGCCGACCTGAACAGCAGGCTGGGCGTCGCCTATCTTTTCATCACCCACGACCTGACCGTAGCGCGAGCCATCACCGATGAAGTGCTGGTCATGCACGAAGGAAAGATAGTGGAACGTGGCGCAACAGCCTCGGTGCTCAACCATCCCCAATCGGAAGCGGCAAAAGCGCTTGTCGCGGCCGCGCCCGACCTTCAGCGCGCCATCAATACCAAGGTGCGCGAGCATTAGCAGCCAAGGGCTTCAGCACCTCTCGCGGCTAGTGTTTTGGCGCTATGTTCAAAAAATCAGGGATGCTAATGCCCGCGGAACGGGGGATCTTATGACGGTCAAAGGATCGGAGTCGCTGCCACTGATCGAAGTCTGCGTCGAAGGCGTGGACGGGCTCGTGGCTGCCCAGACAGCCGGAGCCGATCGGGTCGAGCTTTGTGCCAGCCTGCTGGAGGGTGGAATCACCCCCAGTTTCGGTACGGTCCGGACGGCGCTAGCCCTGGCCACCGTCCCCTTTCATGTCATCGTGCGGCCACGTGGCGGTGACTTCCTTTACAGCGAAGCGGAATATCGCTCCATGCTCGAGGACGTTGCCCAGTTGCGCGCCATGGGGGTAGCGGGTGTCGTCGTCGGTTGCCTGACCGCCGAAGGAAACATAGACGAAGAGCGCATGTCCGCGCTTGTCGAGGTTGCGGGCCCGCTCGCAGTCACCTGCCATCGTGCCTTCGATATGACGAGGGACCCGAGCGAGGCACTGGAAGCGCTCATCCGCTGCAGGGTCGGTCGGGTGCTTACCAGCGGACAACGCGATACCGCAATGGAAGGGGCAGAACTGCTCGCGTCCCTCGTGCGGCAGGCTGCAGACCGAATCGTCATATTGGGCTGCGGCGGGCTCGATCCCACCAACATTGCAGAGATCCGGAACAGAACAGGCCTGAAGGAAATGCATTTTGCTGCGCTGAAGGACATGCCGAGTTCCATGCGCCATCGCAACCGGCATGTTGGAATGGGAGGCACCGACCTTGACCGCGAATACCGCAACACGGTAACGGACGCGGCGCTGGTTGCCGAAACGATCGCGGCGGCGCGAGCATGACCAGCAATACGCTTCCACCGATTGAAACTATCCCGGCGGCGGTCCATCCGCTGGTGCTTGCCCTCAATAACGAGCATGCCCAGGAACTTTCATGGCTCGAACCCCAGCGACTGGTGGAGCTTCTGGAGCGCGCGTTCTACGCACGGCGCATTGGTGCGATTGACGCATTCATCATCGCCTTCGATCAGGATGCCGATTACGACAGCCCCAACTTCCTGTGGTTCCGCAGGCATTATCCCCGTTTCGTTTATGTGGACCGCGTCGTGGTTGCGGCCGCGGCTCGCGGACAAGGCCATGCCCGGCGCCTTTATGAGGATCTGATCGGCTACGCGAAGCAGGCCAACCATACAATCGTCACCTGCGAGGTGAACGCCGATCCCCCCAACCCCGCTTCCGACGCCTTCCATGCCAGCCTCGGCTTTGGCGAGGTCGGCTCGGCGGCCATCCATGGGGGGCACAAGACCGTGCGCTATTATGCGCGACCCATAGGCGCCTAGGTAGCCCTTATGCTTGGCCTACGTTGCCATCGAGGCGCAGGTGCCCAAGCCTGTGAGGACGAAACGGCCGGCTTGAATCCGGCCGTTACAGTTGCATGCAGGCGGGGCACGCCTAACGCTAGCCCGAAACAGAACAATCAGGCGTTTGCGGCAGCCACTGCGCGCCTTGCCATGACCGTTATCAGATGTGCGCGATATTCCGCCGAGGCGTGGATATCGCTCATCAGGTTGGTCGCCGGCACTCTGATGCCGTCCAGCGCGCTGGGGTCGAACCTGGCCCCAAGCGCCGCTTCGATCCCCTTTGCCCGGAAAACGCCTTCTTCGCCAGCGCCAGTAACCGCAACGCGCACGTCCGCGCCGTTTTTGGCCACGAATACGCCGACTATGGCATAGCGCGAGGCCGGGTTGCGGAACTTCTCGTAGCCTGCCTTGGCCGGCGCGGTGAAGGTGACGGCGGTGATGATCTCGCCGTCCTTCAGGGCCGTCTCGAACAATCCCTTGAAGAACTTGTCGGCTGCGATCGCGCGCTTGTTGGTGACGATCGTTGCGTTCAGCGCGAGCATTGCGGCGGGATAGTCTGCAGCCGGATCGTTGTTGGCGATGGATCCACCGATAGTGCCCTTGTAGCGAACTGCCGGGTCGCCGATGAGAGACGCGAGATGGGCCAGTGCGGGGCAAACCTTCTTCAGCTTGCCGTCATTGGCCACTTCGTAGTGCGTGGTTCCGGCCCCGATGGAGACGGTCTTTCCCGATACGGTGATGCCCTTGAGCGAGTCGATACGCGAGATGTCGACAAGATCAGAGGGCGCGGCAAGCCGCGTCTTCATGGCCGGGATCAGCGTCATCCCGCCCGACAGAAGCTTGGCGTCGCGGTTTTTCAAAAGCTTCGCCGCGTCGGCAACCGAGGCGGCGCGATGGTAGGTGACGGAATACATGTCCGGGTCTCCCCCTCTAAGATGATGATCGATGATGGTGTTTGACCACTCTGAGACTGGCCGGAATGGTGGCAGGTGATGCGACCTCCGTCGTATCAGCCAGTCACCATCCCGTTCACCATTCACCTTTCAGTGTTTCGTAGCCTGGATCGCTGCCCATACACGCGATGGCGTGGCGGGCATGTCGAAATCGTTGTTGCCAATGGCGTTGGTGATTGCGTTCATCACCGCCGGCGGCGCCCCGATGGCGCCAGCCTCGCCACACCCCTTCATGCCCAGCGGATTGCCGGGGGACGGGGTGTTCGAGGTCGAAACCTTGAACGACGGCAGGTCGCTGGCGCGCGGCATGGTGTAGTCCATGTAGCTGGCCGTCAGCAGCTGCCCGCTACCGTCATAGATAGCGCCCTCCAGCAGCGCCTGCCCGACGCCCTGGGCGATGCCGCCATGGACCTGGCCCTCCACGATCATCGGGTTGATGATATTGCCAAAGTCGTCGGCCGCGACGAACTGGACGATCTCGGTCACGCCCGTTTCGGGATCGACTTCGACCTCGCAGATGTAGCATCCCGCCGGGAACGTGAAGTTGGTCGGGTCGTAGAAAGCCGATTCTTTCAGGCCCGGCTCCATGCCGGCGGGCAGGTTGTGTGCCGTATAGGCGGCAAGCGCGAGCTGGAACCAGGGAACCTTCTTGTCCGTCCCCGCCACTTTCAGTTCGCCATTTTCTATGACGATGTCGCCTTCATCGGCTTCCATCAGATGCGCGGCAATCTTTTTGGCCTTGGCTTCGATCTTGTCCAGCGCCTTGGCGATAGCCGACATGCCGACCGCCCCTGACCGCGAGCCATAGGTGCCCATGCCCATCTGCACCTTGTCCGTGTCGCCGTGAACGATGGATACCGAATCGATCGGCACGCCCAGACGCTCGCAGACAAGCTGCGCAAATGTGGTTTCGTGACCCTGGCCATGGCTGTGCGATCCGGTCAGCACTTCGATGGTCCCGACGGCGTTTACGCGCACTTCGGCCGATTCCCACAGGCCCACGCCGGCGCCCAGCGACCCCACGGCGGCTGATGGTGCAATGCCGCAGGCCTCGATATAGCAGGACATGCCGATGCCCCGCAGCTTGCCCCTTGCCGCGGCTTCGGCCTTGCGTTTGGGGAAACCGGCATAGTCGGCCGCCTTCATCGCCGCGTCCAGCGAAGCGCCGAAATCGCCGGCGTCATAATTCATGATGACCGGCGTCTGGTGCGGGAACTGGGTAATGAAGTTCTTGCGACGCAACTCTGCCGGATCGACTCCGAGCTCCCGTGCCGCCGTTTCGATGGTGCGCTCCAACAGGTAGCAGGCCTCAGGCCGGCCCGCACCGCGGTAGGCATCCACCGGCGCGGTATTGGTGTAGACGGCCCGCACATTGGCGTGGATCGCCGGGATGTTGTACTGGCCCGACAGCAGCGTGGCGTAGAGATAGGTCGGCACGCAGGATGAAAAGAGCGACATGTAGGCACCAAGATTGGCGATGGTGTCTACCTTCAGGCCAGTGATCCTGTGGTCCTTGTCAAAGGCCATTTCGATCGTCGAGACATGATCGCGGCCGTGCGCGTCGCACATGAAGCTTTCGGTGCGATCGGCCACCCATTTCACCGGCACGCCGGTTCGCTTCGAGGCCCACAGGCACACAATCTCTTCGGGATAGATGTAGATCTTCGAGCCGAACCCGCCCCCGACATCAGGGGCGATAACGCGCAGCTTGTTCTCTGGCGCCACATTGTAGAACGCGCTCATGACGAGGCGCGCCACATGCGGGTTCTGCGAGGTCGTCCAGCAGGTGTAGTGGTCCTCGGCCTTGTCATAGACACCGAGGGCCGCCCTCGGCTCCATGGCATTCGGAACCAGCCGGTTATTGTAAAGTTTCAGGCGCGTCACATGCGCTGCTGAGGCGATTGCCTGGTCCGCCGCCTTCGAATCGCCGATCTCCCAATCGAAGATCAGATTGCCCTCGGCCTCCGGGTGAATCTGCGGAGCGCCTTTCTCCAGGGCGCTGACGGGGTCCACGACTGCCTTCAGTTCCTTGTAGGCCACCTCAACCGCCTCGGCGGCATCGCGGGCCTGGTTCTTCGTCTCGGCCACGACGACCGCCACGGCGTCGCCTACATAGCGCACCCGATCCACCGCCAGCGGCGACCACGCGCCCATCTTCATCGGCGAGCCATCCTTGGAATGAATCATCCAGCCGCAGATCAGATTGCCGATGCCATCGGCCTTCAATTCCTTGCCAGTCAGGACACCGATGACGCCAGGCATCGCCTTGGCCTTCGAAACGTCGATCTTCTTGATCTGAGCATGTGCGTAGGGGCTGCGTACAAACACGGCATGCTTCATGCCGGGCACGACCATGTCATCGACATAGCGGCCCGCCCCCGTGATGAAACGCCGGTCTTCCTTGCGCGCCACGCGGGCGCCGATGCCTTCAATACCCATCAGATCTTTCCTCCCTCAGGAAATGGTGAACGGGAACCCATGAATGGTAGGGATGCGCCCCGGCCATTCACACTCGACCATTCGCCACTAGGCTGCCACCTTCCTTGCCTTGCCCTTCGCGTTCTTCGCCACTGCTTCTGAAGCGGCGAGGATAGCCTTGACGATGTTGTGATAGCCGGTGCAGCGGCAGATATTGCCTTCCAGTTCTTCACGGACCGTCTTTTCGTCCAGTCCTTCCGGATGACGCCGAATCATGTCGGTGGCGGTCATGATCATGCCGGGCGTGCAGAAGCCGCACTGCAGGCCATGATGCTCCTTGAAGGCCGCCTGTACCGGATGCAGGTCGCCGCCATCGGCCAGCCCCTCGATCGTGACAACGCTGGAGCCCGATGCCTGTACCGCGAGCATGGTGCAGGACTTCACCGCCTTGCCGTCGACATGCACGACGCAGGCACCGCACTGCGAGGTGTCGCAGCCGACATGCGCGCCGGTAAGGCCCAGATGTTCGCGCAGAAAATGAACCAGCAGCGTGCGATCTTCGACGGTTCCGCTCACCAGCCTCCCGTTAACCGTCAATGATATGTCTGACATAAAGCCCTCCCTGGGTGTGAAACCTTGGTCATCAGCAACTGGCGCCACTGTGCCATAGGCCATTCTAAGCACCAATGACGGTAATCCGGCAACAGGGCGCGCGGGCCTCTCTTCGTGCCAGATCAAGAATAGCCGCTGGGGCAGCAGATTTTGGTTTCAGAATGATTGGCATCGACGTATGGCGGCCTTACCAAGTGCGAGAGCATGCGCGGGTTTGGCGGTAGGGCGGCGGAGCCAAGAAAAAGGCCGGCGATGCCGGCCTGATTTTCTGCAAGATCAAAATCTTACCACTTCAAGCTGTAGGCTGCCGAGAGGGCATAGGCCCAGTCCGCACCGACGCTTCGGTTGGTGTGAGGCGGTGCGATATACTGGGTTTCCGCAACGGAACCGAGACGGCTGAGCGCTCCGGCCAGGCGCAATTCGCCACCGATCTTGTCCTTCATGGAAAGGCCCGCGCCCAGCGTATAGGTTTCGGCTGTCAGATCCCAACCCGTGCTTACGCCACGGTCCCAGGCCACGAAGGCCGTTCCCGCGAGCCAGTCGTTGAACTGATGGCCAACGCCGGCCGTGACAGTCCACCCGTCGCGCCAGTAGTACTGATTGCCGCTATTGATCAACATAGCGGGAACACTCAGGTCCAGCGTTTTGGTGACCGACCAATCGGTCCATTTGACGCTGCCATAGACCAGCCAACCCGGGGCAACGCCGGTCTGGGCCTTGAATTCCACGGACTGCGGAAATTCGGCCTTGCCCGTTGCCGGAAAGAACCCATTCGCCAATCCGGTTGCATCTATGTTCACGCCGGAACGGTACATCAGTTGGGTACGAAGGGCGATCTCCGGAATTTCATACGCCAGGCCAGCCCGCCAACCGAAGTTCTCGTCGCGGAGATTCACGTTAACCGCTCCAGCCCCCGCAGTCAGGTTATAGTTGACGTCCTCCCGATAGACGCCACCGATCAACCAGAGGCGCCCCTTCTCCAGATCGAACTTCACGCCACAGGTGGCCGCAGCCTCGTAGATGGTGAAGTCCTCGTCGAGCTTATTGAGCGGCCCGCTAGGCGTGGGCCATGTCGCGGCGCCGCCGAAGGATTGCGTATAGGTACCGGCGCAGGACAGGTTCTCGCTGAACTTGAACTTTATAGCGAAGGAGGGAATGACGTAGTCGTCGGCATAGTTGACACCGACAAGCGCCGGATTGCCCGGATTGGTCTTGTATTTGCGCGTCGGCGAGACATAGGTCACGCTCGAGCGCATATTGAAATTACCTTCCTCGAACAGAATGTCCGTGTCGGCGGTACCGCGGCTGAACCCCCCCGCCGAAGCCGTTCTCCCCGATGAACCACGAAGCTCAAGCTAGAGCTAAATCTTGTTAACGGGGCAATAACGATGTTCCTGGCCGTACAAGTACACCGGCAGGCGGCGGGCGGATATCGACCAACAGCATTTCCGACCGGCAACGGAAATTCGCGAAAAAGCGCTTGCCGGCCGCTGAAAAAGCTCGATTTTTTGCCAAATCAGCGAGAAATTTGACCCATAACGGCGAAATTGGCCGCATTGTTACATTATGGTCACAATGCGGCAAAAACTTCCGTTTACGTCAAATGCCCCAACGGAAGGTGGCGGGGGGAAATCCAGCTACCCCGCCTCCCTCACCCGCTCCAGCGCCGTAGCAAGCCGCGCCTGCGATTCGGCATACTCGGCCATTTTCTCGCGTTCGGCCGTCACCACTTCGGCAGGTGCATTGGCGACGAATTTCTCGTTCGACAGCTTCTTGCTCAGCCGCGCAATCTCCTCGGTGACCTTGCCCAGTTCCTTTTGCAGGCGTGCGGCTTCAACCTTGAGGTCAATCAAGGTGCCAAGCGGGAGACAGGCGGTCGCCTCGCCAATGACAATCTGCGCCGAACCTTTCGGCGCGGAGTCGGCCAGCGAAATTTCGCCGATGCGCGCCAGGCGTTTGATTGCGCCATCATGGCGGGCAAGCCGCTCGCGCGTTGTCTCTGCTGCGTCGATGACCACGAGCGGCGCAACGGCCGCGGGCGGCACATTCATTTCGGAGCGAACCGAGCGGATGCCGGACACCAGGTCGATCAGCCAGTTGACGTCGGCAGCGGCTTCTTCATCCTCGAATTCGGGAGCTGGCCATGAGGCGTGGCACAGCAGCGTCGGCCGCTGCTTTCCCTCGCCGGCGGTCTGCGCCCACAATTCCTCGGTCATGAACGGCATGAATGGATGCAGCAGCTTGTAAATCTCGTCCAGAACGAAGGCGACACAGGCCCGGCTTTCGGCCTTGGCCGCCTCATCGTCGCCCGCAAAGACAGGCTTCAACAGTTCCAGATACCAGTCGCAGAACTGGTTCCAGACGAACCGGTAAGCGGCGCTGGCCGCCTCGTTGAACTTGTATGAGGATATCCCCTCGGTAATGGCCCGCGCCGTGCGGGTCAGTTCGGTGAGAATCCAGCGATTGAGCGTAAGCTTCGCATCGCCCAGCCACACGCTGTCGTCACGGGCAACACCGTTCATTTGGGCGAAGCGGGTAGCATTCCATAGCTTCGTTCCGAAATTGCGGTAGCCTGCTATGCGAGCCGGATCCAGCTTCACGTCGCGTCCCTGCGCAGCCATGATCGCCAGGGTAAAACGGAGGGCGTCCGCTCCATATTCGTCGATCAGGTCCAGCGGATCGATGACGTTGCCTTTCGACTTCGACATCTTGGCACCGTTCTTGTCGCGCACCAGCGCATGGACATAGACGGTGTGGAACGGCTCCTTCCCGGTGAAATGCAGCCCCATCATCATCATGCGGGCCACCCAGAAGAAAATGATGTCGAAGCCGGTGACGAGGACGGAAGTCGGATAGTAGGTCTTCAGTTCCGGCGTCTCTTCCGGCCAGCCGAGCGTGGAGAAAGGCCAGAGCGCGGAGGAAAACCAGGTGTCGAGCACATCCTCGTCGCGGGTCAGTATGTCGCCCGGCCGGTAGTTCTCCAGCTTGTCTTCCACCCAGGCCTTCCAGGGCCCTTCATGCGAAAGATAGTACTGTATGGCTGCGTCCAGCGCCTCTTCCTCCGTCTTTTCGACGAAGACATGGCCGTCCGGCCCGTACCAGGCGGGAATGCGGTGGCCCCACCAGAGCTGGCGCGAGATCGTCCAGGGCTGGATGTTCTCCATCCACTCGAAATAGGTCTTTTCCCAATTCTTCGGCACGAAGTTCGTGCGCCCTTCCCGCACGGCGGCTATTGCCGGCTGGGCCAGAGTCTCCGCATCGGCAAACCACTGGTCGGTCAGCATCGGCTCGATGACAACGCCGGAGCGGTCACCGAAGGGCTGCATGATCTTCTTGTTCTCCACATGGGGAACTTCATTGCCCTCGGCATCCTTGACCGTTACCGCAAGCCCCTCGGCATTGATGGCCTCGACTATGCGCTTGCGTGCCTCATAACGATCAAGGCCGCGGTACTCGTCCGGAACGAGATTGAGCGCGTCAACCTCCGCCTCGCTCGGCAATTCGCCCGAGCGCACGATCTCGGCCGCGCGGGCCGCGCACACCGCATAAGGCTCGCCGTCCGAGCGCATGGCCGCTCTGGTGTCCATGAGGCGGTAGAGCGGGATGTTGTTGCGACGGGCAACCTGATAGTCGTTGAAGTCGTGGGCGCCGGTAATCTTGACCGCTCCCGAGCCGAAGGCCGGATCCGGATATTCATCCGTGATGATGGGGATCAGCCGCCGGTGTTCCTTCGGCCCGACCGGAATTTCGCACAGCTTGCCGACGATCGGCGCATAGCGCTCGTCGGACGGATGCACTGCCACCGCTCCGTCCCCCAGCATGGTTTCGGGTCGCGTTGTGGCAATCGAAATGTAGTTCCGCTCTTCCTGGAAGATGACGTTGCCGTCCGCATCCTTTTCCACGTAGGTGTAGGTTTCACCCCCGGCCAGCGGGTATTTGAAATGCCACATATGGCCGTCGACCTCACGGTTCTCCACCTCAAGGTCGGAAATCGCCGTCTCGAATCTGGGATCCCAGTTGACCAGTCGTTTGCCGCGATAAATCAGCCCCTGCTTGTAGAGGCTGACGAAGACCTCAATGACGGCCTTCGATAGACCTTCGTCCATCGTGAAGCGCTCCCGGCTCCAGTCGCAGGAGGCGCCAAGGCGCTTCAACTGGTTCAGGATGGTCCCGCCCGACTGCGCCTTCCATTCCCAGACCTTCTCCACGAACTCTTCGCGGGTAAGGTCGCGGCGATGAATCTGCTGCTCCATCAACTGTCGCTCGACGACCATCTGGGTGGCGATGCCGGCGTGATCGGTCCCCGGTTGCCACAACACGTTCTTCCCGCGCATGCGCTCGAAGCGGACCATGATGTCCTGCAGCGTGTTGTTCAGCGCGTGCCCCATGTGCAGGGAGCCGGTGACGTTGGGCGGCGGTATGACAATGGTGAAGGCCTCGGCACCGTCCTGCGCACCAGCGCCGGCGCGGAAGGCATCGGCCTCCTCCCAGGTTCTGGCGATCTTGGGCTCGACGCTCCTGGCGTCATAGGTCTTTTCAAGCATGGGAAAGGCGTCCGAACGGTCGGGATTTTGCTGATGGTGTAAATCGGAAGGTTCCGGGCAAGTCAACCGCACCCAATAGGTGCGTCACTCCTGTCCAATCTCCCATGGAAAGCATTCGCTATCTCAGCCAGCGCTCGATACGCGCCAACGCTTCCTCCATGTCCCGATGGCTGCCGGCATAGGAAAAGCGCATGTATCTGTGGCCATGCTGCGGGTCAAAGTCCCGCCCCGGCGTTGCCGCGACGTGAGCCTCGTTGAGCATGCGGCGGGCGAACTCCATGCTGTCATTGGTCAACTGGGACACATCGCAGAAGGCGTAGAAAGCGCCGTCCATGGGCGCGGCCAGTGCGAAGCCTAGCTCAGGAAGGCGGTGGGCGAGCAAGTCCCGGTTGCTCGCATATCGCGCCTTCACCCGCTCCAGTTCTTCAGAAGCGTGGAAGGCTTCGATAGCCGCGATTTGCGACAGTTCCGGAGCAGAAATATAGAGGCTTTGCGCGATACGCTCCACCGGGCGCACGAGCGCCTCGGGCAGCACCATCCACCCGATGCGCCAGCCGGTCATGCAATAATATTTGGAGAAGGAATTGATGACGGTCACGCCGCGCCCGTAGGCCAGTGCGGTGGTATCCGGGACATCATAGGCGAGCCGGTGGTAAATCTCGTCCGAAATGACGGCGATACCGGCCTCCTCGGCCGATTCCACCAGCCTGCGCAATTCCTCGGGAGGAATCACGGCGCCAGTAGGATTGGCAGGACTGGCAAACAGCACGCCTTTCAGCGGATTCTCGCGATGCGCGGCAGCCAGACGGTCTGCGGACAGATACGGCGATCCTTCCAGGTCAATCTCGACAACGTCGATGCCAAGCGCGGCCATGATGTTGCGATAAGCCGGATAGCCCGGCGCAGCGATGGCGACGCGATCACCTGTATCGAACATGGCCAGAAACGCCAGGTTGAAGCCGGCTGACGAACCCGTGGTGACCGCTACCCGCTCCGGGGCCAGTTCGATCCCGTAATGCTGTTCATAATGCGTCGCGATCGCCGCGCGCAGCGTGGCAAGCCCAAGCGCGTCGGTATAGCCGATGCGCCCCCGCTCCAGGGCGGAGGCAGCAGCCCGTCGCACGGCAGCCGGCGCAGGGTCATAGGGCTGGCCCACGGCCATGGACACGACGTCCGTGCCGGCGGCGATGAGGCGGTTTGCCTCGGCCAACACATCCATCGCGTGGAACGGCTCGACCGCACCCCGCCGTGAAACCGAAACAGCCATCGTCACTCCTTGACTAACTCTACGCCTGCGCAGCCAGCCCACCGCCGCGCCGCACAAATGCCCGATTGGTCCGGCTATCACAAGTTCGGATGTTTTCCGGCCGCGGCTTTCCTTCTCCGTGCGCCTCGGTTAGCTGTGAGGACCATGCTGAACCTGACCCGACCCATTTCCACATCCGGCAAGCTGTTTCGCGCAGCGGCGGTTGCCATGCTCGGAGCCGCGGTTGCAATCACCGTTGCCGTTCCGGCCAGGGCGCAGAGAGTTCCCGTCGTGCGAGACGCCGAGATCGAGGCCTTGGTACGAGAATATGCCAGGCCAATCTTCAAGGCTGCCAATCTTTCAAGTTCCGGCATCCGAATCATTCTCGTCAACGATCCCTCCTTCAACGCCTTCGTTGCCGGGCGCCGGCTGTTCATAAATACCGGAGCGCTGATGCAGGCCGAGACACCGAACGAGATAATCGGCGTCCTTGCACATGAATGCGCCCACATCGCAGGAGGCCACGAGCAAAGGCTGCGCCAGCAACTAGAAGGCGCGCAGACCATGGCGATCGTGGCTGGGCTCCTGGGTGCAGGCGCCATGGTGGCCGGCGCGACAGGCGGCAGCCGCGGCCTGGGAACCGCCGGAATGGGCATTGCCGCCGCAGGTGGTGAACTGGCGCAGCGCGTCCTGCTCAACTATCAGCGCGGCGAGGAGATTACCGCCGATCGCTCGGCCATCGCCTATCTCAACGCCACCGGCCAGTCCGGCGAAGGCATGCTGAAGACTTTCCGGCGCTTCCAGACGGCACTGTCGCTTTCCGGCGCAAAGGTCGATCCATACCGGATCAGCCATCCGATGCCGCAGGACCGCATCTCCAACCTTCAGTCGCTTGTCGAAAAGAGCCCCTACCGGAACAAGGTCGATCCGCCGGCACTGCAGCAGCGCCACGACATGATGCGGGCCAAGATCGCCATCTATACGCAAGGCCAGGCGGCCATGTCGCGACTTCTTCGCAAGGGCGCCGACCCGCTGGCGGTTAAATATGGCGATGCGCAGGCGACTTATCTTTTCGGCAATCCCAGCTCCGCGCTCAAGAAGACGGACGAACTCATCCGGGCACAGCCGCGCAATCCCTATTTCCACGAACTTCGCGGCGACATCCTGATGAAGCTGAACCGGCCGAAAGACGCCGCAACGGCCTATGCCAAGGCCGTCAGCCTGGACCCGGTCAAATCGGGGCTGCTTCCAGTCTCCTATGGACAAGCGCTGATGGCGATCGGAACGCCGGACGCCTTGCGCAAGGCGATTGCGCAGATCGAAATTGGTCTTTCGCGCGACAAGGAAAACACTGTTGCCTATCGCTACCTTGCACAGGCATATGGCCAGCTTGGCCAGATAGGAAAAGCAGAACTGGCGACCGCCGACGGCTACTTTTATTCCGGCGACTACCAGAATGCGTCGATTTTCGCCATGCGCGCCCAGAAGCTGCTGAAACCGGGAGAGCCGGATTGGGTTCGCGCGCAGGACATCATAAGCTCGGGCAAGCCCCGGAAGAAAAAATAAACGGTTTCCGTGGCTCATGAGCAGCCCGGCGGGAAAGGAACAGGACGATGAACAAGGCAATTCTTCTGGCCGCAGCGGGCACAACTGCCGCCTTCGCCATGCTGGCTGTCGGTTTCATGGCCGGCAACGTCCTGCCCGCAAAGGCGGAGAACCTGGAGAAGGCGGATCGGATCCAGGTGGCTTCGACGCCTACGCTGGACCGCGCAGAGGTGGAAAATATCGTCCGCGACTATCTCCTTGCGAACCCGGAAATCCTGCTTGAGGTCCAGGACGCGCTGGAAGCCAAGCAGAAGGAAGAACAGCGTCTTGCCAGCGAGCTGGTCATCAAGGACCTGAAGGACGAAATCTTCAACTCCGCCTATGACGGCGTTATCGGCAATCCGAACGGCAAGGTGACCATCGTCGAGTTCTACGACTACAATTGCGGCTTCTGCAAACGCGCGCTCGAAGACATGGTCGCGCTGACGAAACAGGACCCCGACCTTCGTTTCGTGCTCAAGGAGTTCCCCATCCTCGGGCCGGATTCGCACAAGGCCTCGATCGTATCGATGGCCTTTCACAAAATGATGCCGGAGAAATACGGCGAGTTCCACATGGCCCTGCTTGGCGGTGAGGGAAGAGTCACGGAAGCCAAGGCGATCGAGGTCGCCTTATCCCTTGGCGCTGACGAAGCCACGCTGCGCGAGCACATGAAGGACCCCGATATTCCGGAGGTCCTCTCCAGGACATATGAGATCGCCAACAGGCTCAACATCAGCGGCACGCCTTCCTATGTGGTAGGCAACGAGGTGGTTTTCGGCGCACTGGGCCAACAAGTCCTCGGAGAGAAGATCACGGCAGCCAAGGCGGGGCTCTAGCAGGCCGCGCGGACGGCTTTTGCTGCTGTGGACAGGGGAAGAAGGCACTTGCGCTCTTTTCGCAGCCGGTTAAGCCGAATATAGAACCTCCATGTTTCTTGAACCTTGCGCGCCGGAAAAGGTCGGCATTTTTGAAAACGGTTTTTGTTCTTAACGGCCCTAACCTGAACATGCTCGGCAAGCGCGAGCCATCCATCTATGGCGTCCAGACGCTGGACGACATTGCTTGCGACTGCCGCAAGGCCGGCGTGGAACTGGGCCTTGAGATAGATTTCCGACAGTCCAACCACGAATGCCGTGCGGGCGGTGGCTCCCGTTCCGGTGGTGGAAGTGCATCTGTCGAACATTCACGCGCGGGAACCGTTCCGCCATGCGTCCAGGGTCGCACCCCATGCCATTGGCATGATCTGCGGATTTGGCCCGTTGGGCTATCGGCTTGCGCTACAGGCCCTTGCGGCACGCCTGTGAACGGCCCTGCCAGGAGAAAGGTCGATCAATGACAAAAACAAACGGCATAGACCAGAAGCTCATCCGCGACCTTGCGGGGATACTGAACGACACCAATCTGACCGAGATTGAGGTGGAGTACGGTGACCTGAAGCTGCGCGTAGCGCGCCAGGCGCCGGCGGTTCATGCCGTAGCCGCTCCGCCGCCACAAGCTCCTGCTTCCGCGCCCGCCGCGCCGGC